>ERZ1673701.3521-NODE-3521-length-10542-cov-5.068084_pt1 | contig 10542 bp, 6 predicted proteins | sample MGYA00580231_ERZ1673701 | MGnify/ENA primary metagenome ERZ1673701 (study PRJEB41218, sample SAMN15661798) | gut metagenome | host: Homo sapiens | place: Canada: London | collected 2015-08-20/2019-03-30 | study: EMG produced TPA metagenomics assembly of...
GCTGATGATGGCGGCGACCAGCAATGTCAATGCCAAACGCACCCATTGGGCGGGCGCCGCTTTCACACTTGGGTTTTTCGCGCTTGCGGCCTGCACGTCCAAGGCCTTCTCATTTTGAACTTCCAACGTCTTCCAATTCTCTACTACAGGCTTTCCAAACACGCTCCTCGCGTGTGCCGACCGAAAATCACATTCGCCCATTCCGGCTTCGTGTGCTCAATGATACGAAGCATCCACTACTATGCGCGTTTCGGCGACCCATCATTCATACTTTCCACAAGTAATACAACACAATACTTGCCAGTGCCTAAATACACAATGGGTTCGATCGGAGTCGAGAATACGGCCTCACACGCAAGTCAACGGTGACGACACAAACCGGTTCACATCATTCGCCTCTCAACCGAACCATCAGAGACGCCTGCCAGTCTAAGAACCACAGTAAAAGGTATAGTGATGCTTATGCCAGAAAACCAATCTCCCACTGTCGCCGTGCTGCTACCTTGCTATAACGAAGAAGTCACCATCGGCAAGGTCATGCGTGATTTCAAAACCGCGCTGCCGCAGGCGGACATCTACGTGTACGACAACAACTCCTCCGACCGCACCGCTGAAATCGCGGCGGCGGAAGGGGCCATCGTCCGCAAGGAGCCACGCCAAGGCAAAGGCAACGTGATCCGCGCCATGTTCGAAGACATCGATGCCGACGTGTACATCATGTCCGACGGCGATGACACCTACCCAGCCGACGCCGCACCCGCCATGGTGGATAAGATCCTCGATGGCTACGACATGGTGATCGGTGATCGCCTGAGCTCCACGTACTTCCAAGAGAACAAGCGCCCGTTCCACAACTTCGGCAACCGTTTGGTACGCGGGTTCATCAATGGCCTGTTCCACGCCAATGTCACTGACATTATGACCGGCTACCGGGCCTTCTCATTCACCTTCGTCAAAACCTACCCCGTGTTGTCGCGCGGCTTCGAGGTCGAAACCGAAATGACCATCCACTCGTTGAACAATAACCTCCGCCTTTATGAGATGCCAATTCAGTATCGGGACCGTCCCGAGGGCTCGGTCAGCAAGCTCGACACCGTGGGTGACGGTATCAAGGTGATGGGCACCATTTTCCGCATGATCCGCGAATACAAGCCACTGCCGTTCTTCGGCACGCTCGGAGCCATCATCGGCATCATACTGACCGGAAGCGTCGCCGTGGACTTCTTCCACACCGGCATGGTGCTCCGCTTCCCCACCCTCATCGGTGCGGTGATGATGATCGTCGCCGGACTGCTGCTGGTCATAGCAGGCATCATCCTGGACGTGATGGCCAAGAACGACCGCAAGGCGTTCCTCGTCGATGCGAACCGATTCGCGTTCATCAAACGCAATATACGCTGATTCATCAGAGAAACGACAGTGCCCGGGCCACAATCATCGCGACCCGGGCACTGTGCTATTGCAAATCGCTGCGATTACTGCACCATCCACTTTTGCGCATAGCTGCCGTTCGACGCATACTGCTGCACGTTCGTGCCATTCGCCGTGGAAGCGCCATTGACATCCAACACCTTGCCGGAGCCGACATTGGTCAGCGTCACATACCCCGTGGCATCGTGCGAAACCTTCCAACGCTGGGCATTCGACCCATTCCATGCATACAGTTGCACGTTCGCACCATTCGCGCGTGAGCCGCCGTTGACATCCAACACCTTGGAAGTTCCCTTCCTCAACGTGAACCGGTGCGCACCGTCGGCGAGCACGCCCTTGTTCGTCTTGGCAAGAGCATTCAAACGGTTACGAAGACTCTCGGGCTTATACACTGTCCACTGCTGGGCGGCGCTCCCGTTCACCGTATATGTCTGCAGCTTCACCCCCGAGACAATCGACCCCGAAGGTACATCAATGGCCTTCCCCGCCTTGACGGAGATGAATGTGAGCTTCCCATTCCCATAATTACGGATCACCCAACGTTGTGCAGCCGAGCCATTGGCGGAATACTGCTGCACAATACCGCCGTTGCGGGTGTTGCCACCAGCGACATCCAGCACCTTGCTCGTCTTCACGTTCGTGATGGTGTATGTTCCATTACCGGTTTCATGGAATCGATACTGCTGCGCAGCCGAACCGTTCCTCTGGTACAGCTGCACTCTCTCACCATTGGCCGAAGAACCGCCGGGAATATCCATCGCCATTCCCCCGTTCGCCGCGGTGCTGATCATCACCGGTGTATCCACGGGCACGCCCGCATCGGCGGCAGCCAGAATGAACTTCTGTGTCGCAGTACCGTTCGGCATATACAGCTGCGTCAGCGTTCCATTGGCGGTGGAACCTCCACAAATATCAAGCACCCAATTACCCAACGCCGACTGCAGATAGTATCCACTTCCGGAATCGCGAACAAACCACCGCTGCGCGTTGGAACCATTGGCGTCATACTGCTGCACAACGGCACCATTCTTGGCGGCACCGGAAGCAACGTCCAACACCTTGCCGGAATTGACGTTGGCAATCACATAACTGCCATCGCTCTGCCTAGTGAAACGGAACTGCTGGGCGGCGCTGCGATTCCCCTGCCACAATTGCGCTCTGGCACCGTTATCGGTGGATCCCGAACCAATCTCAACACTGGAGGAATCCTTAGCACCGGAATTAATGTAATACACACCGTCGGGAACGGTAATCCTAGCCATGACGTTCGCATCAATAACGGGCTTATACGTCTTATTACCAAACGCGCTCACATCCACGTTGCCGGAAATACCACCGATATGTACCGACGACGAATACTGCCAGCCACGATCGTTGCCCGGCCAAGCCGTATAGCCCATGCGGGAACCGTATTGAGCCACCCAGTGCGTTTTGGAATGGATATTACTGCTGTTGAGCTCATTGTTCAGATAGCTGGTGTAGGAATACACTGCAAGATTCATGTAACCGGCATTGCGCAGTTGATTAAACCAGGCGTTGACAATGCCGTCATACACTGAAGGGCTGGTCGGGTGTGCATGCCCTGTCCAGCTCCACGCCTCCAGATCGTAATACACGGGATACTTCAAATCCGACGGACTCACGCCCGCCTTCCGCAACAACGACACCGTATCGGCTCCTTCGGAGGAACCGTTACCGGAGGTTTCCGCATACGAATACATGTATACGCCGAAAGGAATGCCCAAGCGCTTGCACTCACTAATGTTGTGCAACGCCTTCTGGTCGTATCCGTTGCCCCAACCATAGCTCAGACGAATGATCGCGCCCTCGACCCCGGTGTTCTTCACCGCCTGCCAGTTGATATCCCCCTGCCATTCGGACACGTCGATCACGCCTTTGGCTTGCTGAGCGAACAGTGTGTTATCCGATTCGAAGAACGCCGATGTTCCGTTGTAAGTTCCCCAATGGGCACCGTACTCGTTGTTCGGTAGAGATGCCGTATGCACAAAAGTCTTGCCCATGAAATTGGCGGTTCTATTAGGAGTCGTGACGATTGCGTCAACCTTGCGCTTGACCGTTCCCGCTTCGACGGGGACGAACGACTCACCATCCGTCTTCGCCAGTGGATCAGGCTGGGTGTTGCGCGTACCGACAAGCTTCGGGTCGGTCACCGTTTCGCCTGTTTCCAGATTTTTCAACTCGCCATCGGGAGTCAGCGCATGATCTTCGGAAACCACTTCCGCATCATCCGAAATGTTCGACGCAATCGAATCTGGCAATTCCGCACTTGGATTATCCGGCATCGCAGTGGCATCGGACTCGGCATCCACAACCGATTGCGAGCGCAGCGCCGATACATCCGCATTAGTATCCCGAAGCTGCATCGCATTCACAGGGAGCGCACAAACCGCCGCCAACACGGCGGAAGCGACCATCGATACGATGACCTTCATTGTTCTCACAGCCATTATCCTCTTCTTCCCGGCGCCCTTAGATTACAGACGTTCCAGTGTAATTGACACTATGGCCTTTCCTGCGCCGACCGCGCAATCGCCGCATTCACTGATTCGTTTCCGGAGATGGAGTTTCCTTATCCTTTATCCGTCTTATCAGGCCTACCATCCACCCATCGCGCAGCCAGTGACCACGTCTTGTCGAACAGGCGTCCCCTATGCCGGTCGATGGTGCAGAAGAACAGCGTGGAGCGGAGCAAGTCGAGCAGCATGGCCGCCACGAATACGCCAAGCACGATGATCAGGAATCTCGCGCACACGCCAAGGCAGGAATAGTTGGAGTAGAAGCGTGACATGTCGAAATACCGGGTCCACAGCAGGCTGCGCATGAACGAATGGTTCGGTGATCAGGTACACGCCGAAGGTCGCCGCAGCGCAACGGTTCACAATCGCGCTGCGGAAGCGCAGGCGACGGAACAGGGCGAACAGTCCGAAACTCACGATCAGCACCGGAATCGACCATTCGCGTTCGACCATCGCCAGCACTTCGCCCTCCACGGGCTTGCCTTGCAACCCAACGGTCACGATCACATCCCATGCCACGATGAACACGATTCCCGCCACGGTCATTATCCAAGCCGTCGACGTACACAGCGGCGTTCCATACCACTTGTAGTACGAGATGAGCGCGAACACGTACACGAAACCGACTACATTCATGCCGATATTCGTATCGGAACCGGGAACAGCATACAGCACACCCCACAGGAAAACCATGGCCAGGCAACATTGCAGGTGGCGTTTCCGATCAAACGAGCGCAATCCTTGGATGATGAACGGCGAGAGCAGCAGGAACACCATGTACGCCGTCGCATACCACCACACTCTTCGAGTTGTGGGCAGCAGGGTGGAAAGTACGGTGTCCACGCTGGGGATCGCAGGATTCATCACCAGTTGCACGATGAATATGAACACACTCCAGAACAGCAGCTCACGTTCCATGATCCACGCTTTTCTGAACACGGATTTCGTGGTCGGCACACGGTCGGCCATGAACCATGCGGAGATCATGAAGAACAGGGCGATGCCGATCTTGCCCGGAACGCAGAGGAACTGCTGGAGTATGAGCCGCCTAGCGGACACCGGTTCGCCCGCAACATGGAAAGCGTTGTGGACCACCATGTGGTGTGAGACGATGAGCAGCATCGCGATAATGCGCAGCAGTTCGATACCGGATTCCCGCTGTTTTCTTGCCTTGTGCACTCCGCTACGTGCCTCAGATGTCGTTCCGATTTTCGTCCCTGAGGCGTCTGCCACGTCTTCTCCCCATCTCTTCGTGCGTCTTTTTTGCATGTCTCTTTGCACGCACGAACGTTCGCCGGCTGTGCTACAACTTACATTCACACTATATGACTGGAAGGCACCAATGAAACCGTTTCGGGCACACCACATCGCGACGATCCGCGTCCTTCTCGCAGTGGTTCTGGTCGTCGCCGCATGCGTAACGGCCATCATCCCGTTCAACGGGACTGCCGAAGGCTCCGAACGAACCGTCGCGGCTGCGACGAAACAGAACGAATCGGTTACGGTGACGCTACCCTCGTATTACCTGAACGGCATGGTGTTCCAGCGTGGCAAGCCGATCATGGTCAAAGGCGAACTGCATAACATCGATTATTCGAACATCGACTGGGATGAGTTCGCCGTCACGCTGTCCAAAGGCGACAAGCACTATTCCGGGAAGCTTATGAAAACCCGCGAAGCCGCGTTCACCGCACGTATTCCGAAGGCTCCGGCAAACTGCCGACCGTACACGTTGAAGCTGAGCTACCAGGGCAGGACGCTCACGACGCTCAACAAAGTCTATGTGGGCGATGTGTTCGTGGCGACAGGCCAGTCCAATATGGAGCTGAACTACAAGCAGTACTATGAGCCGTTCAGCGCCGACAAGGATCTGGCAGGCAGCCTGCATGGGACGTTCACCCATAAGGATCTTCCCGAAACCATCGACGATGCGAACGTGCATTTCATCGTCGCGCGAAACGAAGCGGGCACCTCCCAGTTCCCCGTCGCGAAGGAGAACCAGTCCTCCTGGACGGAAGCGACGAAGACGAATTCACAGCGGTTGAGCTATCTCGCCCAATTCTTCGCACGGGAATTGCGCGAATCAAGCCCGAACGTTCCCATCGGCATCATCCAGACCGCGTGGGGCGGCACCACGATCAACCGGCATATCAAGGGCGGCGATATTTACGCCAGCCATATCGTCACATTGCAGGGCTACCCTGTGGCCGGTGTGCTGTGGTACCAGGGCTGCAACGATGCCGTCACCAACGCGGACGCGTTGGCGTACGGGTCGCAATTCACCGCATTGATCAACCAGTATCGCGAGGTTTTCGACGATAAGGAACTGCCGTTCCTGTACGTGCAGCTCGCCCGTTGGCCCGGCTACCAGTACACGCAGATCGTGCGCCAAGCCCAGCTCTCCGCCTTGGACAACCCGAACTTGAACAGCACCGGGAACGTAGGCATGACGGTGTCCATCGACACGGACAAGGGAACATCCGCAACCATCCATCCGCTCGGCAAGGAGATTCTCGCCAAGCGTATGGCCGACCAGTGGAAGGCCATGCGCGGCAAGAAAACCGTGCCGTCCGGCCCGGTCGGCGCATCGGCTTCACACAGCAAGAGCGGTTCCATCATCGTTTCCTTCAAGCAGGGCACTGCGCAAGGCCTGCAGGCCATGAAACCTGATTACAGTCTGCGGGCGAGCGCTTCGAAGGTGGCTTCGCCTACGGATACGCCGTTGGATGGGTTCGAGGTCGCGGACCGCAGTGGCACGTTCTCCGCCGCTTCGGCACGTATCGAAAACGACCATCTCGTCATAACCTCCGACAAGGTCGATAACATCACCCAAGTGCGCTACCTGTGTCAGGGTAACCCGACGAGTAGCAGCCTGCTGTACAACAAGCAGAAGTTGCCTGCCAGCCCGTTCATCGCCACGGTTCGCTAAGCGTTCGAGCCGCGTTTTGCGGCTCGCATAACCCGACTCCCGCGGCTCGGCTCAGCACAGCTCAGTTTGACTCAAGCTCGGCTCACGTTGCACTCCGCCCAGCTCACGCTCAGTTTCCGCACTCAAACCGGTACAGCGCCCACCCCTTGGCGAAATCGCCTTTATTCGAGTAGTCGCGCACCTTTTTCAGCGTGCCGTCCTTCACGTATTTGGCGATCAGGTCTTCCTTGTGGAACGGGTCGTATTGTTCCTTAAAGGTGAACATCTGAAGGCTTGGTGCCTGTTCGCCCATCGCCAGGAAGTATTCCGGGGCATCGGTTCCAATCGGGCACACCGTGCCGAGCACTGACTGGGCGTCTCCCGAGTCGAAGGCGCGTTCCACGGCACCGAAGATCGCGCCGTTCTTCTCGGCGGCCGGATTGTAGATCGGGTACAGCATGTTCGTACCGAATATCGACATGCCATACATCGATCCGTTCAACGGATCGGAAACCACCACGGCCTTGTTACCCACTTCGCGTGCCACGTCTTCCAGGATCTCGTATTTGGATTGCGTAAGCTGTTCGACTGGCTGTTCGTCGGTAAGCTGCATGTTCGCGTACACCGCATCGGCAACCTGCGTGCGCGTCACGTTCGTGAACTGGGGCACGACGGCGAGCGCCACCACCAGTACCAGCGCGATGATCGCATCCGCGTGCCGTGCGGAAAGCTCGTTGATGGCGCTTGCCGCGAATACGATCAGTGTGACGAGAGCCAACGGGATCATGGTGAGTGGTCGGACTTCGGTGCGGTACCATACTGCCGCCACGATGTTCGGGAACCAACCGGTGAGTGATGCGGAGCAAACGAGCACGAGCCCGAAGAGCAGCACCATCATTGCCATGGAAATGGCGTCTTTGCGGAGTTGCTTGTAGGTCGCATACGAGTAGTCCGCCCTCAAGTGCTTGCCTGTAAGCGGCTTGGCTCGCACGACTCGCGGCACGATGGCGACGAGCAGTGTGATGATGAATGCGGCGATCACCGCTACTGCGGCGAAAATGCCTGTTGCGCCTGGTAATTGGTCGGTGATGAAGATGCGCAGCGCGTCCGGCACGCTACGGCTTGGCGTATAGGTGTGGAACCAGTCGGCGGGGTTGAAGTAGCGGGTGGACTTGTAGTGCGAGACCATGTAGAAGAAGAACGCCACGCCGGCCGCCAGCACGGACAGGAACGCGCCGAGGATCAGCTTCCAGGGCAGGCGCAGCAACAGGAACGGCACGATGAACAGCAGCCAGGTGAACGCGATGCGCGGGTGTGCGATAAGGCATAGTATGCCGACGGTCAGAGTGGTGATGACCCAACGGGCGATGCCGTTATGTGACCAGTGTTGTTTTGGGGTGTTATGCCGGCCTGCGATGGCGTCGAAGAAGCGCAGTGTGGCGTAGATCCAGAATGGGAGGATGGCTGTCGCCAAGCCGTATGCGAGCAGTGGACCGGTGGCGAGGCTTTGGAACGGATAGCAGGAGGATGCGATGGAAAGCAACGGCACTGCGAATGCCATGATGCAGGGGAAGATCACGTTGCGCATTATGTTTGGCTGCTGTTCTGCTTTCCGGGCGTGGCTCCGCTCGCAATCCGCATTGCCGGCATGGTCAGCGTCACCGGCACGGCCTGTGCGCTTCAGGTAGCGACGCGACCGGCAGGTCCAATAGGATGCCAGCAACTGCATGCCGGCCGGCCAGATCAGCCCGGCTCCCATAATCCATACCACGTTCAGGGCGGTGTACACGTTGATGGTTACTCCGAACACTGCCGCAAGTTTGATCAGCCCTGCGGCCAGCAGGTGGAACATGGGCGGGTAGAACGCGTCGTTCGGCCACAGGTGGGTAGCCGCGCCGATGCCTTGATCGAAAATCTTACGAATAAAGTAATAGTGGGCTGGTGCGTCGATTTCGTGCAACGGATAGTTCCATGCCGCGCTCCCCTTGGGGAACCAAGCAACCACGACCGTGCATGCCGTCAGCACGCCCAATACCATGCATATCGGGACCGCCAGGCGCCCAGGCCGTTTCTCCCCCACATCGGTATTCGCATCACCCGCGCCGTCGGCCTGCCTGTTGCCTTTCGGAGCGCCTAAAGCACTGAGATCAAGCTCTTCAAACTGATTGTCTGCCGTCTGTTCCGAGTTCACACCCATTTCCACTTTCATGCCGTGGGCTTACGCCCGTCACCAGATTCACGTCACATCCGACGCTCTCACATAGTCCTTGACAAACCGGTAGGGGCTCGCCGTGCGTTACGGTGAGCCCCTACACCAGTTGATTGCCTCGACCGATCAGTCGTCCAACGGCGACGGCATCGGCCGCCACTCAGTGTCGTGCAACAACTTGCGCGAATCCCACCAGCCCTTGGCGATCTGCACGATGCCGGTGCGCAGGTGCTCACGATCCACGGCCACCAGTCTGATAATCTCCTTGGCCGCGGTTGCCGCGGTGCCGAGCGCGAACAGGAACGGACGGTAGTCGCCGTACACCATGAAATAGCGGGCCATATAGCCGCGATTACGCATGATGTGGTAACGGTTCATGTCGGACGTAGAGTTCAGCTGGCGCACGCCGGCGATATCCCAGTTGCCGATCTCGCGCGTACGACGCAGAATCACGTCCGGCACGACAATAGGCTGCGTGACCTTGCTGGCACGGTAACCGTAGATGGTGTCGTCCCAATAGATGAAGAAGCGTGGGTCGGGCAGGCCAATCTGCTTGACAACACGACGGTTGAACAGGCCGCCTTCGAAGCATAGCGTGTTCATCACTCGATAGCCGGCCGGGCCGAACGCGGCCGGTGCGATGGGGTTCGGAATACCCAGGCCGATGCGGAAATCATACTGCCAATAGAACGGACCGCCGTCATAGTCGAAACGGCTGCCTTGGATGACCTCATGACGCTTCGTCCACGGTGCCAGCTTGGCGATGGCATCCGGCAATACCGCCACATCGTCGTCCATCACCCAGAACCATTCAGCCCCCAGCTCGTACGCCTTCTTCACACCTGCGGAGAAGCCGCCAGCGCCGCCGAGGTTCTCGGTCTGCGGCGCATACACCACGCGGGACTGGTTGCCATCGCCATCGACCACGGTCTTGCCCCACTGGTCGTTGACCCTGGTCTCAAACTCCTCGACCATGCCGCGAGTCTCATCGGACTGCTCGTTGTCGACCACGATGATACGCCACGGAGCCTGTTCCAGGGCGAGAATCGAATCGAACAACGTCGCAAGAAGCTTCTGGCGCTTGTAGGTGGTGATGACCATGGCGAGCTTGCTGATCGTTGCCGCCTGTGCCTGTTCGGCGTGCTTGGCCGACTCGGACTGTTTGGTGGATTGCGTTGCGTTCCTCTTCAAAACGTTCCCATTCGTCATAGGGCATATTGTCCCACTACCTCTAGGCAGGGGCTGGCGCAAACCGGATCTTTCGCCGAATTGCCGCATGGATGTGCTTCCCCGTCCCTGCCGGGGTTTCCTTACGGCACAATAAGACACGCCGTAACGTGCATATTCGTGCGAAGTGAGGTATTCTATTCGAGTTGCGTTTCGTGCGTAAGCAGGAAATGTATGGAGAATTCGCCTAGTGGTCTATGGCGCACGCTTGGAAAGCGTGTTGGTGTAAC
>ERZ1673701.3523-NODE-3523-length-10540-cov-5.200572_pt1 | contig 10540 bp, 10 predicted proteins | sample MGYA00580231_ERZ1673701 | MGnify/ENA primary metagenome ERZ1673701 (study PRJEB41218, sample SAMN15661798) | gut metagenome | host: Homo sapiens | place: Canada: London | collected 2015-08-20/2019-03-30 | study: EMG produced TPA metagenomics assembly of...
GGTCGGAATAATGTACAAAACCAATTTTTAAATCTTCTTTATTTACTTTTACACACACTGTCACCCCCGATGCCTTGCTGCCTGAACATCCGGTCAGGATAAATGCAAATATAAGCATGATAAATATTAAAATATTAATTTTTTTCATATTCTCTCCATTTCTGCCAGGGATTCTGGCTAATTTGTCCTCCTATATGACAAAAAAAGCCTGCATATATTTATGCAGACTCCTTTGTCTTAATATTTATAAACTTTTTATTTTGTCTGGTCCTTCCAGTCTTCAAGAAGCTCTGCTGAATCAACAACAAGTCCAAGATGAAGCGATATGATTCTTAAAGCTGCTTCTTCAAGATGTTCACTACCTCTTGTAAGATCTCTTGGAACTACTATTCTAAAATCTCTGTTTGCACCATCAAATGCCGTATTTAATACACAGCAGTCTGTCATACAACCTGTGAGGACAATTCTTTTTATTCCCATATTTCTTAAAAGCATTTCAAGATCAGTAGGATAAAATGCACTCAGTCTCTTTTTTGTACTTACAATCAAATCTTCGTCATGTACATCTATAGAGAATTTATTCCACTTTGTACCCTCAATTGCATGCTCTGCTATATTAGGAATTTCACCGACTGTAATAGGAAATACAAGTCTCCATGCTGATGGATTAAGTTTTTCATCAACTCCGCCTTTTCTTAATACTGAACGCACATGAATTATAGGAATGTTAAGTGCTCTTGCCTCTTCCATGAATTTGTTAAGCGGTTCTATAATCTGTCTTCCTCTTGGAGAAGGGCATGGACAATCAGGGTCTGTTGAAAGATGACCTTCGTGCATATCTATTGTTATAACTGCTGTTCCCTCCTTTTCAAGAAATATATCATGAATATTCTCAGGAACATCTTTTCTTACATTATCAAAATAAGCTTTCATAATTGTTAATCTCCTTTATTTTCTATATTTATGCAGTAACTTTTTTATTACTTCATTATTGTTCAGACTTCTCAAAAAGTGGACGAAGAAGTGTATTATTTAAAAGATTTAATATTATAAGTAAAATAATACCGACAAGCATTGGCTGTGTTACAATACTCTGAACTGCCGATGGAAGCATTGCTGTAAAATCTGCAGGAAGGAACATACATCCTATTGCAATTATATAAGGAACTGCTGCTGTAATTACGTTCATATCATCCCACTCAACATCTTTAAGATGCTGTACTCCACTGAATGCAATCATACCGAAAAGAATTACTGTTGCACCATTTAACACAGGTAATGGTATTACAGCGATAAGCATACCAAGCTTAGGGAAGAAACCAAGTAAAATTGCTATTATACCCATAACAAGTGTTGCAAAACGGCTTCCCACGCCTGTTGCTCTTATAATACCTACATTTTCAGGATATGTTGTTGTCGGACATCCACCGACAAGTGTACCGACAATATTGCCGACTGCAAGTCCGAATATACCACCGTTTGCCCTGTGTTCATCAACCTGCTGTCCATCCCAGCCTGCGATGAGGCTGTACATTCCAAGTGCCTCTGATACTGAATGAAGATATGCAAGAAGCATAAGTATTACAACACCCACATTCACACCAAAACCATATGGCATAATCTTTGGAAGTCCTACAAGTTTTGCCTGTGCAACTGAACTGAAATCAATGTGTCCTAATATTGCATAAAAGATTGTTCCTACTATGATTGCCCATAAAAGAGCACCTCTCTTCATAAGACCTTTCTTTCCAAAAAGCATAAATCCTGCTGCAACTACAATTGTTATAACTGCTGAAAGAAGATTTACCCAAGGATAATAAGCAGTTCCTGCTGTTCCGAAACATCCCGGTATTGCAATCTCTGCAAGCTGTGTACCAATAATTAACATTAATGTACCAAATACAAGTGGTGATGTAAGTATTTTTGTAAGTTTACCAATTACACCAATATTACCAATAGGTATTGATAATACTGCAACTACTATGCCTGCAATTAACATTGAGCCATAAGCTGTTCCAAGTCCATATGCAGCACCTGTTGTAAGTATTGCTGACATAAATACCGCCGTTGGTCCGTGAACTGCCGGAAGTTTTAATATAAATATTGACTGAAGTATTGTCACAAGACCTGCTGTTATGAAACATGACTGAACCATATATCCAATATCAGCAGATGTAAGTCCGCACGCAGCACCGATAATTCCCGGAACTGCAAGTAAAAATGTTATACCCATAAGATGCTGTACTGCGAATAATAAAAGTTCGCCAACCGACATCTTCTGGTTAATGCCTACCGTCAATGGTGATTTTTCATTTTCCATTTTAATTCATCTCCTCAATTAATCTGAATCCGTTAAATCATCAAGTTCTTGCCGGCTTGAATACTTTTTATGATAAAACGAATCTCTCTGGCTGTCGCTGCAATCGCCAAATTTCCGTGCAATTACGGACTTTGGCTCGTTGCCTGCGTAAAAAAAGAGACAACGTGTCCTTTATAGGGACTCCGTTGTCTCTTGATGTCTGAATAATACTATTTTATATAGTAATTTTCAATGTGCATACTGCATATATTTTGCCTCTTTTAATGCACAATATGCACATCAACCATCATCTTCTTTATCATTTGTGTTTTTATGACTCTATTTTTTTAGAAATAAATCATATATCTTTACTGCATTATAAAGCTGATTGGTAACTTCAGCATTCTTTATAGAGCAGCCAAGCAGCTCTTCAATTTTTTCAACTCTTTTTATCATAGTATTTCTGTGTATATAAAGATTCTGTGATGCCTGCGAAACATTCTGTCCGCACTTTAAATATTCTCTCAGCGTATCTATAAGATTCTGATTGTTCTTCTTATCATAAATAATAAGCGGATTAAGAATTTCTTTTACATAATCATCTATTTTTGATGTGTCATCAATGTAAAATAAAAGCTGATATATCCCAAGTTCTTTATAAAACATTACTCCGCTTTTGTTTATTGTCTTTCTTGCAATTCTTGACTGGTCATAACTTTTCTTTAATCCTTCTAACCCCTGTGCAATCTCACCTATGCCTATACGTACATGTACATGTTTATTTTCCTTTATAAATATGTTATATATTGTACGTATAGTATTTACAATATCTTTTTCTTCTGTATTATCAGCGGAGATAATAAAAGCCTGCCGGTTATATTGATTAAGATAGTTAATCTTTCCAAAATACCGCTCAAAAAGGCTTATCATTTTCCGCATAACACGGTCATTATGATATGCCTGATTCTCTGTCTGTAGATATTTTTCATCAAATTTATAATCAATAACTGCCACGGCTTTTTTCCAAGCAATCCATATTTTTCCATAGATTGGCGATATGCCGAATCGTCATGATTTATCTCACCTGATAAAAGTCTGTCAAGAAATTCACTATGCATGCGTTCTTCAAGCCTGTCATTGGATACAAGCATAGATACACTTCCTATAACCCTTGAAAGCTTTGTCTCCCACGGTGCCGCAAAAACCGCAAGGCCTCTTTTCACAGCCTCGTCTATCGCAGCCTGTGGAATTGATGCTATATGCTCAGGATTAATAAGCATAATAATACATGCTGCTCTTCCATCCGCCGCCTGTATTACTATATCCGTAAGAAATTCATCTGTTATCTTTAAGCCTACGCCACTCATAAGAATAACATCTCCTCCGACAAGCCATTCTCTTATACTTACAGTCTGTGCAACATTTGGCCATGAAACGCCTCTGTCAAGACCATTCTCACCGCTTACAAGCTCAAAGTCTTTGAATGTATCAAGTTTTAATAAATCTCTTACATATATCATCTTCTCATTCCCATTCCACAACTCATACCTGAATCTTCATCAGGAATCTCAGATATATATCTTGCGTTAAACTCCGCATTAACTTCCGCGATTTCTTTAACTCCGTCTATATAATCCCTGAAAAATTCAAGCAGATCAATCCCGCTGCTCTCGCATCCTTCTGTCTCTTCCCACTGCTTCACAAGCTGGATTCTTTCTGATTTTGTTGTGTCTTTTATTAATGTGCTTTTCATGACTACTCCTTTATTATTTTTAATATTGTTGATTTTTACTTTCCCCTCTGACTCTTGTTGAAACTGTTCTTGTAAGCGGAATCATCTTTATATCAACTCTTCCATCAATTTTTCTTGTAATAAGTGTTCCTCCACGCTGTATATAGCTTTTTGATATGCCATTATAGCCAAGACAGTCTATAGACATTCCATATGTCAGCCGTATCCCTTTATATGTCAACGACAGTGTATTAAGGTGGTCATGTCCACAAAACATCCATTTTATGATGCCGTTTTCCACAGCCTTTTTAAAAAAGTCACCATTTTTATATGATATACCAAAATATTCATCTTTTTCGGCTATGCTTCCGTGCTCATAGACTACTCTTTTATCTCCAAGCTTCATCTTCTCGTAAGCTTCCTTAAATTCCCTCACAGGCATATGGAAAAATGCCATCGCTTTTATATCCGGATTTATTTTTTTCAGTTTGCTTAATCTGTTCATGCACCACTCAGTCTGGTCCTCATGTATACAGTCAAATCCGCTGAAAAACCAGCCGTCGCCATACATATTGGAATCAAGCATAACAAGCGGCATAAGCACATTTTCCTGTTTGTCAGTAAGATTTATAAAGAAATTGCCAACGCCAAATATATCTTTTCTTCCTTTTGAAAATATACAATATTTTCCTTTTGTAAAAATATCTGCAAGCTGCTCACGACCACATTTTGCACCCATCTCACAGTCATGATTGCCAAACACAAGTGTATAAGGAATCTTAAACCTATCTATAAACCTTATAAATCTCTCCGCCTGCTTTTTATTGTTCATAGTACCCGCCTTTGGTAAAAACGGAAATATTATATCTCCCGTAAAAACAATAAGGTCAGGTGAAGTTCTATTAATTATCTTTGTTACGGCATCAAGTGCCATCTTGTCTTTTTTATGCGAAAATATTCCAAATCCGAGATGCAAATCTGTAAGCTGCAATATCTTATAATCCCTGTTTTCAGGAATTTCCAGCAAAAAAGTCTCTTCGTCTTTCTGTCTGAATCCATCACCGCAAAACATATCTCATTCCTCCTTAACTTAACGGAATCAAAGCACCTATTGCTGAAATAACAGTTGATACAACCATAAGCACCTGAAACGGAACTGTTCCAACTACACCGCAGATAGGGCTGCTTGCTGCTTTCTTTCTTGACTTTCCATATGTAAGAACGAGCATGATACTTACAAGTACCACAACGCCGCTCATAATTCTCGTCAAAATAATAAAACTGTTAACGCCAAATATCGCAAATAAAATACACGGAATAGTAGCTGCAAGCCAGCTCACTCTGTTGCCTATGCCTGTCTGCTCATGCACAACATCTCTTAATGCCAGTGTATTAGACCAGAAAGTAGTCAGAAGTGCAAATAATGAAAATATTCCCGCAAGAATCATAGCCCAGCTGCCAATACTTTCTCCAAGCTGCATATATGCAAGTTCTTTGTCAAGTGTTCCTTTTGTTCCCATAAGTACAGACATGGTTACAACAAGTACAAAAACAGATGAAAGTGCAAATCCTATAAAAATAGATTTGCGAATCTTTTTTGCATCACCATCAAGCCCCTTTACGACCTGTATAACTGCCTGATTGGCTGATGTTGCAAACACAACCATGCTGTATAATGCCAGAAGATTATTCCAATGAAAATCAGCTGTGTAAAATGAATTAAGCGGATGCATAAATGTAGCCACAGTCATAACTGCAACAATTCCCATAAGAAGAATTACTGCATACTTCTGTGCTATTCCGACTGCTTTCATTCCGATAAAAACTACTATTCCTGCAATTACATAATATATAACCTGTGCAGCCGCAAACGGAATACCAAACCAGTTAACAAAAATCTGTGCACCGCCGTTAATATTGCCGCTTATGCCTATCATAATTGCAATCCCATATACCGCAAATATAATCCAGCTGAATACCTTTTTCATCTTTCCGTGAAAAAGTTCACCTTCAAAGCTCTTTACAAGCTGGACACCTCCATTATTGTATGAAAGCTCCGCTATTATTAAATGAAGAATAACATTGATACAATATGCGATTACCACCATCCACACAACATCAAGCATGCTATTCTTTGTCGCAAGATACGGAACTGCAATTATTCCCGTTCCGATACTATTTCCAACAATCATGCTGACTGCCTCAAATGTAGTAAATCTGGCTTCTGAATTTATCTTCATAGGCACCTCCGTCACTATATTTTTATACTCACTTTTTATAGTAACTGCATTATACATCATATCAATGTTATTTTCAATATATAAAATATATATTATTATAAATATTAAGTTTTCAGTTCTCCAAGTTCCAATTCTGTCCCTGTGTCTGAAGTTTTGACATATGTGCAAATATTCCATCTTTCTTCATAAGTTCATCAGGAGTACCTGTTTCTGCAACTTTTCCGTCAGATAGAACAACTATTTTATCTGCACCTGCCACAGTACGCATCCGATGTGCAATAACCATAACAGTTTTATCTTTAATAAGACGTGAAAGTGCAGACTGTATTCTGCATTTACATATATATATCCATCTTCAGACTGACTTTTCATTTCTTATGAGTATTTTTTAGGAAGCTGTCAATATTTATTTACAACTGATTGCAGCATTTATTATAATTTCATGTTCTCCTACTGCTTTTACACTTATATTACCTTTATGCTCTAAAATAACTGCCTCCTGTGTCAGCACTTTATCTATCGTTTCTTATCATGACTAAAATATAAAGCTTTAACTTTAAATGAAGTTAAAAAGACATAGCTTACAGAAAAACTCTCTGCAAGCTATGCCTTCTATTTTATGTTTATGAATTAAAACCCAATTTGCAATCATTTTACTTTCCTGCTTTATATTCTTCTGATTCCATAACATCAACCACAAGTTGTTTTAATTCATCCATATGAACATATTTTTCAGCATACACAACATAATTAAAACCGTTGGCAGTCCAAGATGCACTCATTACGTAATCATCTTCTTTCTTTTTGTCCCCACCTCTTATAAGCACATCAACTCCGTTGATTTCTTCATTTAAGTTTTTGGACACATTTTCATTGTTGTATACATACGAGCGTGCCTTAATCAGATAACGATTTATAATATCATAAGACTCCCTTGTTTTATAAAAAGTAACTCTCATCCAGTTATTAAGTACGGCCTCTTCCTGTAAAATAGCAACTACACCGGCATACGTCTCATATTTTATATCGCCACAGTCAAAATGTGTAAACTCCCCTACCGAAAATCCCATTTCCTTTTCAAGACCTTTTTTATTCGGATAAATTATCACATCACTTACCGGGGTGACATCTGCCACAGCCGCTGCTGAATATACTTCTAACTCATCTTCAATTTTTTTCTTCTCTTTTACAGCATTTGAAGCTGTACTGACTGCAAACATATTTACTATTATTGATATAATTACGGCTGCCGAAAGACAACCTATTATTATATTTATTTTCTTTTTTCTCTTATCAATATTGTCATTATTATTTTCCGAATTATTCGCTTCATCAATATTTTTATTTAACTCATCATTTGTCCTGTTTTCATCTATTTTATTATCATTGCCAACAATATAATCAATAGAACAACCATAAAGTTCACTTAATTTTATCAACTTTTCTATATCCGGATTGGCCATTCCTGATTCCCATTTGCTTATCGCCTGCCTCGATACTCCTATTATTCCTGCAAGCTCTTCCTGTGTATAATTATTTTTCTTTCTCAGTTCAATTAGTCTTTCGTGATACCCCATAATTTTCTCCTTTATTATATTTATACATTTAATTACCTACCTGATACTCCTTTGTACTTACAATTCTACCAATCAATTCTTCTACTTCTTTCATATCCAGATACTTATCGCTGTAAATTGCATAGTAATATCCATTGGCATTCCAAACAATTCCCTGAACAGGTATTTTTTCATGTGGTGTGTCATACCCTCTTAAAGTTACATCTACCCCGCAAACTGTTTTTTCGTTTATCTTTACATATTGATTATTAAATATGTATGATTTTGCTTTAACAAAATATTTATTTACAATATCAAAAGAATCTCTTGATTTATAAAATGTTATCTTTACTGTTCTTCTTAAAATCTCTTGACACTCTAAAATAGCAATTATTCTGTCGTATGATTTAAACTGCACATTTTCCATATTAAAATATGTAAACTCATCTACCGGAAATCCCACTTCTTTTTCAAGTTTCTCTTTATCTGAAAAAATTATCAAATCATTATCGGTTATTTTCTCTGAATCCTCATCAGTTAAAAAATCCACTGTACTGTTAGTTTTCTTATCATTTGCTGACAGACGTATAACAGATATAACAGACACTGCTAATATCAACAAAAATATTATTGCTAATCCATATTTTTTAATATTATTCTTTTTCTTACTTTGTGGCTTAAATTCCTCGTTTTGCTTACTGTTGATTTTGTTGCCAACCATGTAATCAACTGAACAATTATACAATTTACTAAGCTGCATCAGCTTTTCAATATCAGGATTTGCCGCACCCGTTTCCCATTTACTTATTGTCTGTCGTGATACCCCTATAAGCTCTGCAAGCTGTTCCTGTGTATAATCATGTTCTCTACGTAATTGTGCCAATCTTTCCGAACATATCATATACGTACCTTTACTCCCCTAATATTTTACACAAAATACATTTGCTTACCGTTTTTGTACTTTGTTTACCTTATATCTCTAATATACTAATTTTTTCACTGTTTGACTATGTATTTTTAGTTTCTTTTTTGTTATTTTTTTGTAAACCATTGGTTGCATCAATGTAAATTGCGGTTTTATCCCCTACATTCATGACAAAGAACAAAAAAGCCCGGGAGACAAAGTCTCCCGGGCTTTTAATTATATCAAGCTATGATTACTCAATGATTGTAGCAACAGCACCTGAACCTACTGTACGTCCACCTTCACGGATAGCGAAACGGAGACCCTGCTCCATAGCTACTCTGTGGATAAGTTCAACTGTCATTTCTACGTTATCACCAGGCATGCACATTTCTGTACCAGCTGGAAGTTCACAAACACCAGTAACATCAGTTGTTCTGAAGTAGAACTGTGGTCTGTAGTTGTTGAAGAATGGTGTATGACGACCACCTTCGTCCTTTGTTAATACGTAAACCTGAGCTGTAAACTTCTTGTGTGGTGTAACTGAACCTGGTTTACAAAGAACCTGTCCTCTTTCGATTTCATCTCTCTGAACACCTCTAAGAAGAGCACCGATGTTATCACCAGGCATAGCCTCGTCAAGGAGCTTACGGAACATTTCGATACCTGTAACAACTACCTTACGGATTTCATCTGTAATACCAACGATTTCAACTTCCTCATTAATGTGGAGAACACCTCTCTCTACTCTACCTGTAGCAACTGTACCACGGCCTGTGATAGAGAATACGTCTTCTACTGGCATAAGGAATGGCTTATCTGTATCTCTTTCTGGATCTGGAACATACTCATCAATTGTATGCATAAGTTCAAGAATCTTGTCACCCCATTCGCTGTTAGGATCTTCAAGAGCCTTAAGAGCTGAACCCTGGATGATTGGTGTATCATCTCCTGGGAAACCATACTCGTTAAGGAGTTCTCTGATTTCCATATCAACGAGTTCAAGAAGTTCTGGATCGTCAACCATATCACACTTGTTCATGAATACAACGATATATGGAACACCTACCTGACGAGCAAGAAGGATATGTTCTCTTGTCTGAGCCATAACACCATCAGTAGCAGCAACAACGAGGATACCAGCATCCATCTGAGCTGCACCAGTGATCATGTTCTTAACGTAGTCAGCATGTCCTGGACAGTCAACGTGTGCATAGTGTCTCTTCTCTGTCTCATACTCAACGTGAGCTGTAGAGATAGTGATACCTCTTTCTCTTTCCTCTGGTGCCTTATCAATATTCTCGAATGCAACAGCCTCACCTGTACCAAGTCTCTCATGAAGAGTCTTTGTGATAGCAGCTGTTAATGTAGTCTTACCGTGATCTACGTGTCCGATTGTACCAATGTTACAATGTGGTTTTGTTCTTTCAAATTTAGCCTTTGCCATTGTTTAAAATCCTCCTTAAATTTATAACCTTAATGGTTTTCTCATAGCTGAAATCTATTATATTTCATTTTGAAATATTTTTCAACTATATTTTTATATTAACTATATAAAGCTTGATTACTTGCTTCTTGAAGCAATAACTTTATCCTGAACTGACTTAGGAGCCTGTTCATATTTATCGAAGAACATAGAGTAGTTACCACGACCCTGTGTCTTAGAACGAAGGTCTGTAGCATAACCAAACATCTCTGAAAGTGGAACAAATGCTTTAATCATCTTACCACCACTGATATCTTCCATACCTTCGATACGTCCTCTACGTGAGTTGATATCACCGATTACATCACCCATGTATTCTTCTG
>ERZ1673701.3526-NODE-3526-length-10537-cov-20.772562_pt1 | contig 10537 bp, 9 predicted proteins | sample MGYA00580231_ERZ1673701 | MGnify/ENA primary metagenome ERZ1673701 (study PRJEB41218, sample SAMN15661798) | gut metagenome | host: Homo sapiens | place: Canada: London | collected 2015-08-20/2019-03-30 | study: EMG produced TPA metagenomics assembly of...
CGCCGGTAAAGCACAGGCAGCTGGGGTTCTCGTTTTTATGGGCGTCCACATAGGCTTTGAACTGCTCAAAGGTGCCGTTTAGCAGGGTCACATCGGCCTTGGGGGCGTAGTGCTTATACTTCATGCCCGGGCTGCGCACCACAGCGCCCTCCGGCAGCTTTTCCAGAATAGCCTTGGACACCTCCACCTCTTCGCCGAGGGCGCGTTCCAAATCCTCCAGCGTGATGTGGCCGGGGCGGAACAGGGTGGGCTTCTCCCCCACCACCGACACCACGGTGCTCTCCACACCCACATCGCACTCGCCGCCGTCCAAGATCAGCGGCAGGCGGCCGTCCATATCGGTGAACACATCCTGTGCGTTGGTGGGGCTGGGCTTGCCAGAAAGGTTGGCGCTGGGGGCGGCAAAGGCGCAGCCGCTCTGCTGGATGACCGCCCGCGCTACCGGGTGGCTGGGCATACGGATGCCCACGGTATCCAGTCCGGCGCAGCACGCATCCGCCACCTCCGGCCCGCGCGGCATGATGATGGTCAGCGGCCCGGGGCAGAAGGCTGCCATCAGCAGCTGGGCGCGCTCCGGCACCTCGCTGACAAGACCCGGCAGCATCTCCGGCCCAGTGACGTGGACAATGAGGGGGTTATCCTGCGGGCGCCCCTTGGCTACAAAGATATTGCGCACCGCCGCACCGTTGCGGGCATCGGCGGCAATGCCATAGACCGTCTCTGTCGGCAGGGCTACAAGCTGCCCCTGCCGCAGCAGCTGCGCGGCCTCGGCTACGCCTGCTTCATCGGCAGGCAAAACTCTAGTTTTGATTTCCATACGAATCATCGTTCTTTCTATCTGTAAAGTATAGTTGCTTGTCATCCATTCGAGTGGTTTTGCACCCGCAAAACCGAGTTTTACCCGCCCAGCCTTTGCAGCTTTTCGGTCTGCTCGCGGGTGGCAAGGGCGTCGATTACCTCGTCCAGATTGCCGTCCATGATCTTTTCCAGATTGTGGACGGTCAGGCCGATGCGGTGGTCGGTGCAGCGGTCCTGCGGGAAGTTATAGGTGCGGATCTTCTCGCTGCGGTCGCCGGTACCCACCTGCCCCTGACGCTGGGCGTTGATGGCATCCTGCTGCTCCTTCTGCTTTTGCGCCAGCAACCGGCTGCGCAGGATCTCCAATGCTTTATCCTTGTTCTGGAACTGGCTGCGCTCGTTCTGGCACTCCACCACCGTACCTGTGGGGATATGGGTCACGCGGATGGCACTGGAGGTCTTGTTGATGTGCTGACCGCCCGCGCCGGAGGAGCGGAAGGTATCGATGCGCAGGTCCTTCATGTCCAGTGCAAAGTCCACCTCCTCTGCCTGCGGCATCACCGCCACGGTGGCGGTGGAGGTGTGGATGCGGCCCTGGGTCTCGGTCTCCGGCACCCGCTGCACCCGGTGCACCCCGCTCTCGTACTTGAGGCGGTTATACGCACCTGCGCCGTCTATCGAAACGATGGCTTCCTTTACGCCGCCAAGTTCGGTCTCGTTCAAGCTGAGCACTTCCAGCGTCCAGCCACGGTTCTGGGCGTACATGGTGTACATACGCAGCAGGCTGTGGGCAAACAGGGCGGCTTCCTCGCCGCCGGCGCCGCCGCGGATCTCCATGATGACGTTTTTGCCGTCGTTCACGTCCTTGGGCAGCAGCAAAATTTTGAGATTATTTTCCAGCTTTGCCACATCTTGACTTTTTTCGCTGATTTCCTGCTGTATCATCTGCTTGAAGTCCGGGTCCAGTGAACCGGACTCCTCCAGCAGGGCTTTGGCCTGTGCCAGATGATCCAGCGCGGTCTGCCAGTCCCGGTAAGCCTCCACCACCGGCTCGGTGTCGTGGTACTCCCGCATCAGCTTGCGGAACAGTGCCGGGTCGGCGGCGGTATCGGGCTGGTTCAGCCGCATGGAAAGTTCCTCAAAGCGGCGGCAGACCGCATCCATCCGGGAAGAAATATCTTGCATCCTTGCAGTTCTCCTTACAAATTCGTTCCGGTTCGGGTGCGTTGGCCGCGCTACTGCGCGCTGCCGGGCTTTACCACCTTTTTGATGTTCTTTTCAATTTTGGCGCGGGGCAGCATGACCTCGCGTCCGCAGCCGGTGCAGCGGATCTTAAAATCCATGCCCACCCGCAGCACCTCGAAGCTGGATGCTCCGCAGGGGTGCTTCTTGCGGGTGAGGATGGTATCTCCCACAGCGACGTCCATATTTATCCGACCTCTCCCTTCTTTTCTGCCGCGCAGATGCCCGGCAGAGCCAGTGTGTGCCGCCGCCCGCCCAGCGGGTGCTGCACATACAGATATAGTATAATGCAAAGCCGCACAAAATGCAAATATCTGCGCACAGTGCTGCATATCGTTGTAGCATCGCACAGAGACCCGAAAACCATATAGAAAGAGGAATGAAACATGATGCAAGCTTATCGTACCGAAAACAGTTATCGTTCTGCCGCCCGCCTTTCTCCTGCCGAGCTGCGGGCTGCCATGGCCAGCGGCGAAATTTTGCAGGCCACCGCCCTTGCCTTTGATACCCGGCGGCAGCTGCGGTTTGAGCTGGGCGGCGTAAAAGCGGTGATGCCCTTTGCCCAGTGCGCAGACGGTGCCGAGACCGGTACCGTGCGGGATATTGCGGTGCTGACCCGGGTGGGACGTCCCACCTGTTTTGTCATTGAAGGGCTGGACACGGACGAGGACGGCACACCCTGCTACCGGCTTTCCCGCGCCGAGGCGCAGCGGCTGTGCAAGGCAGAGTATCTGGACACGCTCTCGCCCGGGGATATCCTGCCCTGTACGGTGACCCACATCGAGCCGTTCGGCGCGTTCTGTGACGTAGGCTGCGGCATCAGCGCCCTGCTGCCCATCGACTGTATGTCGGTAAGCCGCATCTCCTCCCCTGCCGACCGAGTAAGCGTAGGGCAGCAGATTTTGTGTGCCATCAAGAACCGGGACGCGCAGGGGCGCTTTGTGCTGACCATCCGGGAGCTGCTGGGCACATGGGCAGAGAACGCCGCTCGGTTCACCGTGGGCGAAACGGTGGTGGGCATCGTGCGCAGCGTGGAGGAATACGGCACCTTTGTGGAGATTGCGCCGAACCTTGCCGGCCTTGCGGAGAGCTGCTCCGGCCTTGCGCCCGGGCAGGCGGTAAGTGTCTACATCAAAAACATTCTGCCGGAAAAGATGAAGATCAAGCTGGTCATCGTGAACCACTCCCTGAGCCAGCCCCACCGGTTTGAGCTGCGGTACTTCATCACCGAGGGACATCTGGACAGGTGGGTGTACTCCACACCGGAATGTCCCAAGCGCATTGAGACAGATTTTGCCGTTGCGGCTTGCAATCCGGGCTGAAAGCCTTTATACTAATAGAAAGAGTTTTTGTCTGCCCGCTGCCCGCCCTTTTGGCAGCGGCGCAGACCTTTGATACCATGTGAAAGCGCAAGGGGGATGTAAGGAACGATGAGCGCCAATGATGCTTTTACCGCCGGTGTCCGTCCCGGCGGCCTGACCAGCAGCACCGAGATCCGGCTGCTATTGTGCTATCTGGTGAAAAACGCCGGTCCCATTACCCGGCAGGAGATCGAGAACGCCCTGATGGAGGAAGCCCTTGTCAACTATTTTGAGATCGGCTCCTGTCTGGACGATATCACAAAGCAGGAACTGGTCACCCTGACCGGCGACAGCTACGCCATTACCGACAAGGGCCGCAAGGTGGCGCAGGAGCTGGCCTACGACCTGCCCCGCACCGTGCGGGAGCGGGCAGTCGCTGCTGTGCTGCGCTGCCAGACATGGGCCCGCAAGGAGGCCAAATACAGCGCCCGCATTACTGAAAAGGCAGACGGTCACTGCACCGTGCGCTGCACCGTAAAGGGGCTGGACAGCGAGCTGTTTTGTCTGGAGCTGGGCGCGCCCGACCGGCTGAGTGCCGAGCTGGTGAAAAAGCAGTTCATCCTGAAGGGCAACGAGATCTATCAGCTGCTCATCAACAAGCTGACCGAGGAAGAAAAATAGGACAGAACGATCCCCGCCCGCTGTAAGCAAACCTTACGGCGAGCGGGGATTTTTTTCAGATACGCCCTAGATCAGGATACAGATCAGCCCGGTGCATCCCTCGTTGATGACCCGCTCCAGCGTTTCCTGCAGGCGAGTGCGGGCCTCCTGCGGGATGTGGAGCAGCTTGTTCTGTAGCCCGTCGTTCACCAGTTCGTGCAGGCTTTTGCCGAAGATGTTGGACTCCCACAGCTGCACCGGGTCGTCCGCAAAGTCGGCCAACAGGCTCTGCACCAAGTCCTCGCTCTGCTTCTCGGTACCCACGATGGGACTGAGCTCGGTGTGGATGGTGGCCTTCATCATCTGGATAGAGGGCGCGCAGGCTTGCAGCCGCACCCCGCAGCGCCCATCCTGATGCACGATCTCCGGGGGTTCCAGATGCAGCTCGTCGATGGAAGGCATCACGATGCCGTAGCCTGTGGCTTCCACCTGCTCCAAGGCGCTGCGCACCTTCTCGTAGGCGCGTTTTGCCCGGGCAAGTTCCATGATGCAGGGCATCAACCCCGCCTCGTCCCCGATGTCCAGCCCGGTCTGCTCGCTGAGCACCTGATAAAAGATCTCCGGCTTTAACTCCACGCTTACCCGTACACTACCGGCGGCAAGGTCTGCCCCCGCCACCGCTGAGCGTTGCACGGCATCGCATTCCAGCGCAGGGGCGTCTGTTCCAGTGGGCAGATCCTTCATGCGGGACACCCGCTCGGCCAGCTGCATGGCGGCTGCATACACCTGCGTTTGCAGCCAGTGCCCGGGCTCCAGCATCGTCACCCAGCGGGGCAGGGCAAAATCCAGCTCCTGCACCGGGAACTCGTACAGCACCCGCCGCAGGATCTCCCCCAGCATGGCGGCATCCAAGTCCACACAGCTTACCGGCAGCACGGTGCGGCGGTAGTCCCGTGCCATGCCCTCGGCCAGCTGCCGGGTCTCCGGCGCGTCCGGGTGGGTGCTGTTAAGCAGAATGATATAGGGCTTGCCCAGCGCTTCCAGCTCTGTGATGACCCGCTTTTCTGCCTCTGCGTAGCCCGCCCGGGGGATATCGCTGATCGAGCCGTCCGTGGTGACCACCACCCCGATGGTGGAGTGCTCGCAGATCACCTTGCGGGTGCCGGTCTCTGCGGCAAGATCAAAGGGCACCTCCCGCTCGAACCACGGACTTTTGACCATGCGGGGCTTTGCGTCCTCCTCGTGCCCCATGGCACCCTCCACCATGTAGCCCACGCAGTCGATCAGCCGCACCCGACACGCCCCGCCGCCCTCCAGCTGCAAGGGCACGGCGGTCTCCGGGATGAATTTCGGCTCGGTGGTCATGATGGTGCGCCCCGCTGCCGACTGCGGCAGCTCGTCCCGGGCGCGTTCCCGGGCAGCGGCAGAGCCGGACATAGCGGGCAGCACCAGCTGCTCCATGAACCGCTTGATAAAGGTAGATTTGCCGCTGCGCACCGGGCCCACCACACCGATGTAGATATCCCCGCCGGTGCGTGCGCCGATCTCGCGACAGATGCTGTTCTGTTCCTGTTTCTCCAAGGTCCTTCTCCCCTTCCTGTTGCGCTGCGCACCGCGCCCGTAGGGGTGGGTGTGCTCGTTGTATCGTATGAAAAGGGAGTGCTTATTATGCCGGGACGATCTTAAATGCCCTCCGCTTTGCTCTGGGCATAAGGGCAGCATCCTCGCCCTCTCCGTCACCTACGGTGACACCTCTCCCAAAGGGAGAGGCCTTGGCAAAGAGATGAACTTTGCGTGGACTGCCAAGGGCTCCCACTTTGGGGGAGCTGGCAAATCCGAAGGATTTGACTGAGAGGGCGAGCCAGCCAAAATCATAGTATCTATAAAAAAGAGCCGCTATGCAAAACACATAGCAGCTCTCGGAAAGGTTTTATAAAATCACGGGGTCAGGCGGTTGGGACCACGGAACAGGAACTCGGCGTCCTTGATGCTCAGGCCGCACAGCAGCATGGTCAGGCGGTCGATGCCCAGACCGAAGCCGCCGTGGGGCGGGCAGCCGTACTGGAAGAACTCCAGATAGAACTTGACGTCCTCGGCCAGACCCTTTTCCTCAGCCTGCTTCTTCAGCACCTCGTAGCGGTGCTCACGCTGGGCACCGGTGGTGATCTCCACGCCGCGCCAGATCAGGTCGTAGCCCTGCGGCACACCGTTCTCATCACGCATATGGTAGAAAGCACGCTTCTCGGCAGAGTAATCAGTGATGAACAGGAACTCGTGGCCGTAGTGCTTCTTGACCCAGTCGTAGCTCAGACGCTCGGCTTCGGTGGTCAGGTCGCCCTTCTCGCTCTCGTCCACAGTATAGCCGAACTCTTCCTCCAGAGCCTTGTACAGGTCTGCCAGCTTGACCACCGGGAACGGGGTGGTGGGCACGATGACTTCCTGCCCGAACAGCTCCTTGATCTGCTCGCCGTAGTTATCTTTAACGGCCTGCAGACCGGCGGTCAGCAGCTCCTCTTCCATCTTCATCACGTCCTTGAAGGAGGTGATGTAGCTGAACTCCAGATCGAAGCCGGAGAACTCGGTAGCGTGCTTGTTGGTATAGCTCTTCTCTGCGCGGAACACGGGACCGGTCTCGAAGATACGCTCAAAACCGGCAGCCATAGCCATCTGCTTGTAGAACTGAGGGCTCTGTGCCAGATAGGCGTTGCGGTCGAAGTAGTCCACCTTGAACACCTCAGAGCCGCTCTCGCTGGCAGCAGCGATCAGCTTGGGGGTGTGGATCTCGATGAAGTTGCGGTCCAGCAGGAACTTGCGCATGGCGTTGACAAAGCAGCTCTGTGCCTTGAACATCAGCTGGTTCTCGTCGGTGCGCAGGTCGATCCAGCGGTAGTCGATGCGCTGGTCGATGCTGGAGCGCTCCACAGCCTTCTTTTTCTTGGTGGCTGCGATCTCCTTGCGGACGATGGGCAGTGCATTGGCGGTGCTCTCCACCTCGATGCTCTCGGGGATCATCTCCACGCCGCCCATCTTGACGTAGTCGTTCTCCATCACCTTGCCGGTAACGGTGATGACAGAGTCCGGGGTGAGCTGGTCGATGGTATCCACCAGCTCAGGGTGGTCGGCCTTTTCCACCGTGATCTGCAGCTTGCCGGTAATATCCTTCAGCACGATAAATGCCATATACTTGCTGTTGCGCAGGTTCTCGATAAAGCCCTGCACCTTCACCGTGCCGCCGATGGCCTTTTGAGCCTCATTGATATAGGTGCGTTCCATAATACAGGAATCCTCCTTTAACGTCTTGTGTACTGTTTTATTATACGCTTTTCAGGGGATAAATCAAGAGATATGCCAATTTCAGCCGCTCTGTGCTGTGCTTTCTGTAAAAATGGAGACACCGGAGCGTCAGCCAAGACGCCGGTGTCTCCATATAATAGATCATTTTTCATCATGCAGGGTGCCGGTGCCGCCCTCCACCACGCCGTCATGCTTGAGTACGGCGGTAATGGTGCCAAAGAAGCACTTCACATCCAGCCCAAAGCTGATATGCTCCACATACCAGCCGTCCAGCTTTGCCTTTTCGGCAATTTCCAGCTCGTCCCGGCCATGGATCTGCGCCCAGCCGGTCAGCCCCGGGCGCACATCGTTTGCGCCGTATTTATCCCGCTCAGCCAGCAGATCATACTGGTTCCACAGCGCAGGGCGCGGGCCGATGACCGCCATATCCCCCACAAGGATATTCCACAGCTGGGGCAGCTCGTCCAGACTGGTCTTGCGCAGAAAGCGCCCCATGCGGGTGATATACTGTTCCGGGTCGTGCAGCAGATGGGTGGGCATATCGTGCGGGGTGTCGATGCGCATGGTGCGGAACTTGAGGATCTGGAAATGCCGTTTGCCGATGCCCACACGCTTCTGCCGGAAAAATACCGGCCCGGGCGAGTCCAGCTTGATGGCAACAGCCAGAAGCAGCAGCAGCCACGAAAGGCACAGAATGCCGCAGGCTGACAGGAAAATGTCCAACAGTCGTTTGATCCGATTTCGATACATGAATAGAACTTCCTCCGTTTTCTACGGGTGTACCGCCTTATTATAGCAGTATGGGCAGCATTTTTCAATTGCAGGCTGCGGCCGGCGGGCGATATTTGCCGCTTTTGGGGAGAATAGGGCGCTTTACCTCTTGTTTTTTACCTAATATCGCGCTATAATAAGCAATTGCTATGTTCAAACAAGGCTTATTACAGGAGGTAGATAACTCATGGCTACGACCAGCCGTTCCGCAGACCTGACCAGCGGGCCCATGCTGCAAAAGATCATCTTGTTTTCCGTGCCGCTGGCGGCATCCAGTATTCTGCAATTGCTGTTCAACGCCGCCGACGTTGTGGTGGTGGGGCGCTTTGCGGGCAGCACGGCGCTGGCCGCCGTTGGCTCCAACGGCGCGTTGATCAACCTGCTGGTCAACCTGTTCGTCGGGCTTTCGCTGGGTGCCAACGTGGTGGCAGCCCGGTGCTTTGGTGCCCGGGACGAAAAAGGCGTGCAGGATACGGTGCACACCGCCGTAGCGCTGGGCTTAGTCAGCGGCGTGCTGCTGGCGGTGGTGGGCTTTTGCGCTGCGCGCGGCCTGCTGGAGCTGATGAGCTGCCCGGAGGACGTGATCAGCCTTTCCACCCTGTACCTGAAGATCTATTTTATCGGCATGCCCATGACCATGCTGTACAACTTCAGCAGTGCGTTGTTGCGGGCGGTGGGCGACACCAAACGCCCGCTGTACTGTCTGGCGGCTGCCGGTGCCATCAACGTGGTGCTGAATCTGGTCTTTGTCATCGGCTTTTCCATGAGCGTGGCAGGCGTGGCACTGGCCACCATCATCAGCCAGACCGTGTCCGCGCTGCTGGTGACCGGGATGCTCGTCCGGGAGGAGGGCGCACTGCGGCTGGACCTGCGGCGGCTGGCCTTCCACGCCGGAACGCTGAAGCAGATTTTGCTCATCGGCCTGCCTGCCGGGCTGCAGAGCACGGTGTTCAGCCTTTCCAATGTGGTCATCCAGTCCTCCATCAACTCCTTCGGCTCCATGGTGGTGGCGGGCAACTCTGCCTCCTCCAATCTGGAGGGCTTTGTGTACACCGCCATGAACGCCTTTGCACAGGCCGCTGTCACCTTTACCAGCCAGAACATCGGCGCGCGCAAGTACCACAACCTTGACCGGGTGATCCGCAACTGCCTGCTGTGTGCGGTGGTCACCGGCCTTGTGCTGGGCGGCGGCGCAGCGCTGGCGGGGCACCAGCTGCTGCGCTTCTATTCCTCGGACGCAGCGGTCATTACCACCGGTGCCGAGCGGCTGCGCCTGATCTGCGGCTTTTACCTGCTATGCGGCATTATGGACGTGCTGGCCAGCAGCCTGCGCGGGCTGGGCTACAGCATATTGCCCATGGTGGTAAGCCTTATCGGCGTGTGTGCGCTGCGGCTGGTTTGGATCGCAACGATTTTCCAGCTGAACCGCACCCCCTTTATGCTGTACATCAGCTACCCCATCAGCTGGGCGCTGACTGCGCTGGTGCACCTGACCTGCCTGCTGGTGGTGCGGCGTAAGCTGCGCCAGAAGCAGCCGCAGACGATATAAATCCTTTTTGCATAAAAGCAATGCCGGGCAGGCCAAAAGGTCTGTCCGGCATTGCTTTTACTATATCATAGGGCCACATCCAGTGCCATCATCAGGGCAAAGCCCAGCACGATGCTGATGACACCGGCCACTTCATCCGGTTCCACCGCCTCAGGGATCATCTCCTGTGCGGTCACACACACCATACAGCCCGCTGCGGCGCTCATGAGCCATGGCAGCGCTGCGCCTACCCACTCGGCCAGCACAAAGGCCAGCACCGCGCCCAAGGGCTCCACCAGCCCGGAGGCCGCCCCAGCGGCAAAGGACTGCCCCCGGGTGCGCCCGCTCTGGGTCAGCGGCAGACTGACCGCCGCACCCTCCGGGATATTCTGCAAGCCGATGCCCAAACTCAGCGCCAGCGCGCCGCTTACGGCATCTGCGTCCCCGTGCAGCGCCAGTGCCGCTGCCAGCCCTACCACCATGCCCTCCGGCAGGTTGTGCAGGGTGACCGCCAGCACCATACGCCCGCAATGCCCAGGGCCGCCCGCAAGCAGCTGTCCGGCGGCATCCTCCAGCCGTAAAAGCCCCACAGCGCCTAAAATAAGCCCCAGCGCCGGGGGCACCCACGCTGCCCTGCCCTGCGACCGGGCAATGGCCGGCAGCAGCAGGCTCCACACGCTGGCCGCCAGCATAATGCCCGCCGCCATGCCGCACAAGATGCGCCGGGTAGCCGGTCTTGCTTGCCTGCGCAGCAAAAACACCCCAGCTGCGCCCAGCGCGGTACACGCCGCCGGGAACAGCCAGATTCCAAGTGTGAAAACGATCCGGTTCAAGCCACATTCCCCCTTTGCCCGTTGTATGCACAAACGGGCAAAAGGGTGCGGACTTAGAAATCGTCCTCAGTGCTGTCGCAGCTGTCTGCATCGCAGTCCGCGTCATCTGA
>ERZ1673701.3531-NODE-3531-length-10531-cov-5.276632_pt1 | contig 10531 bp, 9 predicted proteins | sample MGYA00580231_ERZ1673701 | MGnify/ENA primary metagenome ERZ1673701 (study PRJEB41218, sample SAMN15661798) | gut metagenome | host: Homo sapiens | place: Canada: London | collected 2015-08-20/2019-03-30 | study: EMG produced TPA metagenomics assembly of...
GGCGCCTGCCGGCACCCCCGAGAATGTGATCAAGTTCTATGAGGACGCCTTCCAGAAGCTGATGGAGGACGCCGACTATCTCAAGGCTGCCGAGGCCGCTGGGATGGAGACTGACTATAAGAACAGCGCAGACACCGCCGCTCTGATCAAGCAGCAGCAGGACTTCACTGAAAGTCTGGCCGACGTTTGGGGCGACTGATCCCCATTTTGTGCGGGAGCAGCCGGTGGTTGCTCCCGCCTTATTTTTCCGCATCAATGCAGTGCGAACTGGAGGGCACTATGAAAAAAACTGATATTGGCGTTGTAGGCTTCATGTATGCGGTCTGCGCCTTTTTCTTCCTGATGTCCAGAGATCTGAAAAAGGGAGCTCGGATCTATCCTCTGTGCATCATTGCGATCCTGTTTCTGCTTACCACCGGTTATGTGGTTGAAATGCTGTTTGCCGCCAAAAAGAACGGGGTGACCAGCGGTATTCCGGAAATCTTCGAAGGGTTTCAGCCCAAGCAGTTTTTTATCGTTCTGGGAATGCTCATCGCATATCTAATCGGTATGTACTTTGTCGGCTTCTATCTGGCGACCATCGTGCTGATGGCGGCAAGCCTGCTGTATCTCAGGGTCCCCAAGTGGCAGATCCTGATCTCTACCATTGTGATCATCGGACTGGTCTATGGCGCGTTTACCATGTTCCTGGGTGTAAAGCTGCCTGTGGGCCTGCTGTTCAAATAAAGGGGGGCATGAGTTATGCTTGAAACTTTAGCCTTGATGGGACACGGCTTCGTAAACGCGATGTCCCTCAGCAATTTGCTGTTTATGGCCGGCGGCACCGCCATCGGCATCATCATCGGCTGTCTGCCAGGCCTGTCCGCCGCCATGGGCGTTGCGCTGCTGCTGCCCATGACATTTACCATGGCCCCGGAAACGGGACTGATCGTGTTGGGCGCCATCTACTGCGGCGCGATCTTCGGCGGCTCCATCTCCGCCATTCTGATCCACACGCCGGGCACCCCCGCCTCTGCCGCCACCGCCATTGAGGGCTACCAGCTCACCTTGCAGGGGAAGGCGGGCAAGGCGCTGGCCGTGGCCTGCTTCTCCTCCTTCTGCGGCGGTCTGCTCTCCTGCATCTCTTTGTACTTTTTCGCTCCGCTGCTGGCGCAGCTGGCCATGAAATTCGGATCTCCGGAATATTTCTGGCTTTCGATCTTCGGCCTGACCATTATCGCGGGCGTGGCGTCCAAGTCCCTGCTGAAGGGCCTGATCTCCGGTGCGCTGGGCCTGCTGCTGTCCACCATCGGCATGGACCCCATGGAGGGCGCTCAGCGGTTCATGTTCGGACAGGCCTCTTTGTATGAGGGCATCAACACCACCTGCGCCCTGATCGGTCTGTTCTCCATGTCTCAGGTGCTGATTCTGGCGGAGAAGAAAATCAAGCAGCGGGCAAAGGCAGCCAAGTTCAGCGACAAGATCACCCTGAGCGGTAAGGAGATCAAGCGGATCACCCCCACCATCCTCCGCTCCTGGATCATCGGCAACCTGATCGGCATTCTTCCCGGCGCGGGCGCATCCATCGCCTGCTTCCTGGGCTATAATACCTCCCGGCAGTTCTCCCATCACAAAGAGGAGTTCGGAAAAGGCTCCATCGAGGGCGTAGCAGGCTCTGAGGCAGCCAACAACGCCGTGACCGGCGGCTCCCTGATCCCCATGCTGACGCTGGGCATCCCCGGCGAGTCCGTGACCGCCGTGCTCATGGGCGGATTGATCATTCAGGGCCTCCAGCCGGGACCGGAGCTGTTTACCCGCTATGCGCCCATGACCTACACCTTCTTCGCGGGCTTTGTGCTGGTCCAGTTCTTTATGCTGGGCATCGGCCTTCTGGGCTGCCGGGGCTTTGCACAGATCTCCCGCCTTTCCGACGCCATCCTGATCCCCAGCGTGGCCGTCCTGTGTGTGGTGGGTTCCTTCGCCATCCATAAGAACTTTTTCGATGTGGTCATTATGATGATCTTCGGCGTGCTGGGCTATCTGGTCCGCAAGTTCGATCTGAACCCGGCGGCCATTGTGCTGGCCCTGATTCTGGGCCCCATCGGTGAAAACGGTCTGCGCCGCTCCCTGCGGCTGTCCGGCGGCAGCCCGGCCATCCTGTTCTCCACACCTCTCTGCTGGGTGCTGATCGCCCTGTGCGTGTTTGGCGTCTGCTCTCCTATTTTCATGAACCGCATGGAGAAAAAGGCTGTAGAGAATGCCGGCGGCGACATTCCCAATGAAACGGGGGACGATCCCGTTCGCACCTCCGACTGACGGACTTTCCGAAAAAACACAGGACACGGCAGCGCGCCGTGTCCTGTGTTTTATTCGCCAAGCGTATTGACGCCTACCAGACGTATTCTCGGGCATATGCGAAAAAAACAGACCTGCGGCACATTCTAAAGTGCCTGACAGGCTGTAAACATAGCCCGGCAATCATCAAACCCCAGACGCTCCGCCAGTTCGGCGCAGCGCAAGTCGTTGTCATTGATGGAAACCTTCTGCTCCGTTGGAAAATAGGGAAGGCGCGGTGTCACCTCGTCCACAATGTTTCCGTAGGAGGCTCCCGCCAGAGCCGCCGCGTTGTGGAGCTTTTTCCGTGCGGGGGGACAGCCTTTCGCGGCGTAGCGCGTGTAGCCCAGTACCGCTGCGATGGCCTCTGTCAGCATCCCGGCGGTAAATTCGGTGCACCGGGGATCCAGATAGGCTCTGGCGGCGTGGGAGAGAATCTCCAAGGCGCAGGTGCGAACTTGATCTGCCGTCAGGGTTGCGGTGAAGTCAGCGTCCGTCACGGAGATTTCCGGCAGCAGATGGATGCTTTTCAGGGAGCAGTTCTGTCCGCTATCGTTTTCCAGCATGGCAAAGGGGGAGTTCTGGGCGCCGCTGGAAAAATTGGTGGCGACCAGCACCAGCTTTGCTTTGGTACACGCCGGGATGCGCTTTGAATCTGCGGCTGCGGCGGCCAGATCCAGTTCCGGTTCCTGATACAGCGCCAGCAGTGCCTTGGCGGCGCTCATGGCATTGTTGCCGCCCACGCCCACGATAACGTCCGGCTGGAATTCGCTCAACTTAGGCAGTGCGCTGCGGAGGTCCCCAAAGGATACCCGCTTTCCGATGGTGAAAAACTCCGCCACCCGGATCTCCTACTTTCTGAGCCGGTCTGCCACCGGCGCGGCGATCCCGGCACGGTACAGTTCCGGATCTGTCACTAGCAGAGCACGCTGACAGCGGTAGATGTCACCCAACTCCCGCAGGGCCACCGGCATACAGCCGGGTTTGAAATAAACTTTCTTGGGAAGATTCAGTGCCTGTAACATCACTCACCTCATTTTCTTGCGTTTCCGGGGCCGATGCCGAAACACCGGCCCCTTGCGTGAGCTGATTGTTCGTATCTGGAGATCGGAGATTCAGGTACTTCGCTTAGTTGAAGCCGCCGGTCTTTTCCACGCCCAGATCGGCGCAGAGACCCATGGGATATGCGGCGTGGGTGTCGGTGGGCAGCGTGACGGGGACCTCCCAGATGTCGCCGTACTTTTCAGCATACTTCTTCTCGCCGTAGAATGCCTTCAGGTAGCAGCCCTTCAGCTCGGCGATGGTGGGATAGACGGGGTTGCAGCCGGTGCAGGCGTCGTGGAACGCCCACTCGGACATCTGATCCACGGCGGCGAGGAACTCGGTCTCCCACTCCTCGGCGGTCTTTTCGGGATGCGCCTCCAGCAGCCAGTCCAGAATGGTCTCGGGGATGTCGATGTCCTTCTTCAGCTGCTCACAGGCCTTGATCCAATTCTCAAAGGTCTGCTCATCGGTTTTGCCCTTCACGCCGATCAGCTCGCCCAGCTCCACGTAGCGCTCGAAGGCCTGCGGATACTTGTACTGGGAGAAGGTGCCCATCTTGTAGGGATGACGCTGGGCATTGAAGCGGCAGACGAAGGGGAACAGCAGGGCGTTGGCGGTGCCGTGAGGGATGTGGAACTAGCCGCCCAGTTTATGAGACAGGGAGTGGTTGATGCCAAGGAAGGCATTGGCGAAGGCGATACCGGCCAGAGCGGAGGCGTTGGCCATCTTCTCGCGGGCCACGGGGTCGGGCTTGGCGTCCCGGAAGGCGGAATAGTAGGCTCTGGGCAGATAGTCGAAGACCATCTTGGTGGCATCGCGGCACATGCCGTTGGTGTACTCGGTGGCGAAGGTGGAGACATAGGCCTCTACCGCGTGGGTCAGCACATCGTAGCCGGAGGCCTGCGTGGCTCTGGGGGGCAGCTTCATCATGTTGTCCGCGTCCACGATGGCCATTTCAGGCATCATCTCATAGCCGATCAGCGGCCACTTCATGCCGGTATTGGCATCGGAAATAATGGTGAAGGGCGTACACTCAGAGCCGGTACCTGCTGTGGTGGGGATACAGACCAGCTTGGCCTTCTTGCCCATCTGGGGGAAGAAGCGGATACGCTTCCGGATGTCCAGGAAGGTGGTGGCCATGTCCAGGAAGCCCTCTTCGGGATGCTCGTACATGATCCACATGATCTTGGCGGTGTCGATGGCGGAGCCGCCACCCACGGCGATGATGACGTCGGGCTCGAACTCGTGCATCTTGGGCAGGCCCTTCATGGCGTCCTGGATCTGGGGATCCACACGGATGTCGAAGAACTCGGCGGTCTCAATGCCCATGTCACGCAGCTGGTTGATGATGGCGTCGCAGGCGCCCAGCTGATACAGGGTGGAGTCGGTGATGATAAAGGCACGCTTGAAGTTGTAGACCTCCTTCATCTCCCGCAGGGCCACGGGGGTGCAGCCGGTTTTGTAGTAGACCTTCTTGGGCAGCTGGAGCCACAGCATGTTTTCCTTGCGGATGGTAACGTTCTTGATGTCCAGCAGCTGCTCGTAGTTAGTGTTGCCCATAAAGGCGGAGTGGCCCACGGAGCCGGGCCCCAGGGTCAGGGAGGGAGCCAGACCGAAGTTGTACAGGTCGCCGATGCCGCCGAAGGAGGTGGGCTGATTGATGAGGATGCGGCCAGCCTTCATCCGCAGGCCGAACTTGGTGATCTTCTCTTCCTCGGTGGGGTCGATGTACAGTGCTGCGGAGTGGCCTGCGCCGCCCTCCAGCACCAGCTTGTAGCAGATGTCGAAGGCCTCGTCCAGGGCCTCGGCCTTGTACATGCCCAGCAGGGTGGTCAGCTTCTCGTTGGCCCAGGCACAGTCGTGAGAGGTGTCGTCCGTCTCGTGGATCAGAACCTTGGTGTCATAGGGAACCTCGATCCCGGCCATTTCAGCGAGATGGCAGGCGGTCTGGCCGACAGCGGCGGGCTTGACGCCGTGGGTCTTGGCGTTGAAGAACACATCGGCCACCTTGGCAGCCTCTTCGTCATTGAGGAAATAACAGCGGGCCTCCTTCAGCAGACGCTTGACCTCGTCATATACGCTGGCCAGAACGGTGATATGCTGCTCGGAGGCGCAGATCATGCCGTTATCGAAGGTCTTGGAGTGAATGATGGATTCCACAGCCATCCGCAGGTCAGCAGTCTCATCGATGACCACGTTGCAGTTGCCGGGGCCCACGCCGATAGCGGGGGTGCCGGAGGAATAGGCCGCCTTCACCATGCCGGAGCCGCCGGTTGCTATAATGAGATCCACGCTCTTCATCAGTACATCGGAGATCTCCAGAGAGGGGACGGAGATCCAGCTGATGACATGCTCAGGCAGACCCGCCTCAATGGCGGCATCCCGCATGATCTTCGCTGCGGCGATGGAGCAGTTTACCGCATGGGGGTGAGGGGAGAGGATGATGGCGTTCCGGGTCTTCAGCGCCAGCATGATCTTGTAGATCGTGGTGGAAGTGGGGTTCGTGGTGGGGGTAATGGCGGCGATCACACCCTTGGGGGATGCGATCTTCTTTACACCGAAGGCTCTGTCCTCCGAAATGATGCCGCAGGTCTTTTTATTGCGCATGTAGTTCCAGATGTGCTCAGAGGCATACTGATTCTTGGTGACCTTATCCACAACGATGCCGTAGCCGGTCTCCTCGCAGGCCATCTTGGCCAGAGGAATTCTCATCTTGGACACAGCCATGGCTGTCTTTTCGCAGATGGCATCCACCTGCTCCTGTGTAAAGTTACTGTACGCTTCCTGAGATGCGCGGATCAGGGGAAGGGCTTCCTGCAGGGTCTCAACAGAGTTGATGGTCAGTGGGGTAGACATAGACGTTCCTCCTTCTTTTTTGACCACTGGGATGATTTCAGTTCCTCGTGTTCTGCTGTACCGGCAAGTGTCATCAAGATCAAATAAGATCTTAAGTCAATGTCTCCGCGTCCAGAGCGTTGGCTTATCTTCAAGGTGTTCCTTTTTCCGATGAAAGTCAAGGGTTTGCATGGAGAAAATTTAAGACCTTTTTCGTTGCTTTTCGAAGGATTTTCTACTGTTTTCTCATTATCCTGTCACCAGAGTAAAGATTTCGTTAAAAATGAACCGAAAATGTTGCCGTCATTTTGTACATATCTTTTTTTGCATGTTCTTTTGCAATTAGTGATAAATTTTGTTAAAATTCAAGCAATATCTGCTGTTTCGATTGTTAAATATATTGCAATATACTAACATACCAAAAAACGCAAAACCAACCGGTTTTGTATCTTTTCTACAAATGCTTTCGCTGCGGCCGCAAAACTACAATAAATAACTAAGCAAGCAGGCGCGGGTAGCATTGCTGTCCGCGCCTGCTTGCTTATTCAGTAACAAGATAATGGCATTACTTTAGCCGTGGGGGAGGGTCAATCCTGAAAGAAGATCCTGTCGAACCGGTCCATGACGTCCTCCATCGTATCGCTGATCTCCTGCTCATTGACCGGAAGGCGGGAATCCAGCACAGTCTGAATGGAGTCAGGCGTGTTTCCAAGGTCATCACGGATGCTGTGGAGATGGTGCTCTGTCAGGATCGTCTGCCCTTCTTTGGAGAGGATGTAGTCATAGAGGAGCCGACCGTTTCGCTCGTTGGGACAGCCAGCTACCAGTCCCATGGGACTGTAGATCGGCACCGTATCCCGCTCCGGAAGGCGGAAGGAGATAGGCTCCCCGGCTTCTTCCATGTTGCTGACGATATAGTCCATGCAGATCCCCACGGCGTACGTCCCGTGTGCGACCTGCAGATGGGTGGCGGTGGAGTTGCTCTCAAGCATGCAGCCGTTTTCCCGCAGACGCTCAAAATACGCCGTTCCGTAGGCAGGGGAATTCATCAGCGCGCCGACGAAGTATTTGATGCTGCCGGAGCTGCCCGGGTCCGTCATCACGATCTGCCCGTTCCATCTGGGATCCAGCAGATCGTCCCAGGTCCGGGGCGCGTCCTCCTCGGAGACCAGATCCGTGTTGTAGGCGATGACCGCCGACATCAGCCGTCCGCCGATGTAGTAATGGTGCTCATCCATGAAGGCCTCGTTGATATTGATGGCCTGCGGCGAGATATAGGGGGAGAGATACCGGTTTTCCTTCAGCTTTCTGTAATCCGACGGAGCGCCGGTCCAGACCAGATCGGCGGAGATCTCCCCGGACTGCATTTCCGTGGCCAGCTTGGTCAGGACCTTGTTGGTTCCCGCGAAGAAGTAGTTCATGGTGATCTGGGGGTACTTCGCCTCAAAGCCCTCCTTGATAGCCTGAATTTCCTCCTCCTGCATGGAACAGTACAGCGTAACAGTTCCGGAGTACCCGGCCATGGACGGCGGAGCCTCAGCCGGCCGTGGGCTGTCGGCGCATCCGGCGGTACAGCACACCAATATCAGGCAGGCCGCGATCCTTTTGAAGATCCTGTATGCGTTCATGCCGAAGTACCTCCGTCAAACAGATGTCAATGTGACTATCTTACCTGATTTCACAACGGAAGTAAAGTTGCGGCATCGTTGTTTTTTTGCTATACTGAACTTCAATACCGAGAAAGGGCGTGAGTGCTTGCGTACAACGATCAATATGTCTCCAGTCTACAATCTGCTTCGCCATCACGCAAAAACCTTTCTCACCGCCTTTGCCTGCATTCTGATTGCTGTCGCGTGCATTCTGGGCCTGGTCTACTCCGCGTTTCAGTCTGTGGTGCTGGACTCCGTGGCCCTGCAGCACCGGGATTTCGTGGGGCAGCTGGACTCCATTTCGGGGATCCTCTCCGCCACTGTCCGAAATTACGGGATGCAGGTATTCTACGCCCCGTCCGTCCTGACGCTGCGGGGAGACAAGACGTTAGACAAAATGGGGCAGGTCTACGCGCTGCGGGAGTTGGATTCCTATGTCAGCAGCAATGATTTTGTAGACTCCATTCAGGTCTATAACCGGGATACCGGATCCATTTACTCCACAGATTCCAACGTGATCAGCGCCCCCATTGACGAATACGCGGATCAGGACGCGGCGGAACTGTTTCGCTCCCTGACCCCCGATCTCCGGATGCGTCCCATTCGCCGCACCGCCTTTTCGGACGATCCCGTCCGGGTCCGCTCCTACTTCTCCTTTTTGTTTTTTGAGACCACCTCCGAAGATGAGCCCACCGGCGGCGCACTGATGCTGAATGTGGACTATGACCGGTATCTGAACACGCTCCTGTCCTTTAACGGGCAGGGGGACTGCATGCTGCTGGATGAGACGGGAGCACTTCTCACCGCCGGCCGGGAGGAGCTTCAGCCCTTGATCCCGCTGTTTTTCGGCGAGATCAGCAGGGAGGGGCAGGCGGACAGCGGGTATATCCTGAAGCGGATCAACGGCGAGCAGACCGTCTGCCTGTATTGCCGGCTGGACACCTCCCGCTGGCACTATCTGAAGATCACGCCGCTGAAGGCATGTGTTCCCAAGCTGCTGGAGCTGAAAAACGCCCTGATCGTCTGCATTGTGATCGGCTTTGCGCTGCTGGCGATCTGCAGTCTGGGGGTGCTCCTGTTCCTTTACTTCCCGGTCTATCAGGTCCGGGCAGCTCTGCGGAATATCGGGATGGAAAATAAGGGAGAGCTTGCGGGACAGGTCTCACAGCTGGCGCAGCAGTCCGAAGCGCACCGCAAGGCCAGCGCATTGCAATCCCTTCTGGAGGGGCAGGACCCCGGCCTGCTGCCGGAGCTGCCTGCGCCCTATACGCTGGTGCTGATGGAAACGGGACATGCGCTGCCCGCGCTGAAGCAGACCTACACGGATGTGTCCGTGCTGACCTATCATCAGGACGGCTGCGAGGTGGTCCTGTTCTTTGGAGAAGAGCGGGAGACCGTTCTTGCAATCTGCCGGGAATGGGCCGACCAGTCCGGCGTCTACTGCTTCTGCGGCTCTGAGAGGACCACATTCCCGCAGGTGGCGGCGTGCTATCAGGTGCTGCGTGAAATGCGTCGCCAGAAATTCTGGGCAGCGGACCGGCACTGCTGGCTGGAGGAAGACTTTACACCCCGCCGTCCCCACAGCAGCTTTACGGAGCAAATGAGTGCGGAACTGGCTTCCGCCCTGCGGGGGAGCGATCTGGAGCAGATCCAGAGACTGTGGCAGCAGATTCAGGACAGTATCCGGGAGGACCGGTTTCAGGACCAGCTTTTTGCCTTCCAACGGATCGTTTCACTGATGGAAAAACAGCTGCCTGCGTTAAAACCGCTGGTTTCCGACAATTTCTGGGCGACGCTGAAGGATATCCAGACGTTGGACGCCATATTTTCTGGTGCTTTCCGGAAAATCGTCCAGAACAATCGAGAACTGCATAGACAGCACATTGATCAGCTGGCGTCTCAAGTGGTTCGCCAGATCGAACAGTCGTATGCGGATTCGGATCTCTCACCCACCCGGATCGCTGACTCGCTGGGGATGAGCAGCGCGTATCTGGGGCGGATCTTCCGGGAGAGTACGCAGACCTCCATCAGTCAATACCTGAACCAGACCCGGATCCGCCGTGCGGAGGAACTGCTGAGGGAGACCGAGCAGCCGGTGGAGACCGTTGCGGGACTGGTCGGGTTTTCCAATCCCAAGTATTTTTATGTGGTATTCAAAAATATCACGGGGCAGACGCCGCTGCAATTCAGAAAGGCGGTCCATTCCGCCTCCGAAAAAAACTGATCCGCGGAGCTGCCAGCCAGCAGATGCTGAGAAAAAGATACGGGCCGGTCAGAAGTATTTCTGACCGGCCCTGTTTGCGCTGGAGAGGGGAAGGAGGGGGATCAACGTTGACTATTGCTGTCTTGCCCACACTAAACAGCCGTTTTTGCCACTTGTAATATGTTTGACTACAGATACCATGCTCTTTGCACCATGCCAGTACGCTCTGCCCACTGTTTCTACATTCTGTGACCCGTTCGGCCCATATCGCCAGTTTGTTCTGCTCATTTAACTGCCGAAGTTCTCCCATTGTGATCTACCTCCGTTTTTCGCGTAGAGTCCACGCATAGCGCGTGGACTCTACGTTCTATACGGTGGTATTCTCTCATTTTCGCGGGTAACCTTCAATCCGCCGCTACACTTGACGCTTACGAGATGCCGCTGAAAACAAAAAACGCCTACCGCACCCTGCCGCTGTCGGCAGACG
>ERZ1673701.3532-NODE-3532-length-10529-cov-4.800076_pt1 | contig 10529 bp, 5 predicted proteins | sample MGYA00580231_ERZ1673701 | MGnify/ENA primary metagenome ERZ1673701 (study PRJEB41218, sample SAMN15661798) | gut metagenome | host: Homo sapiens | place: Canada: London | collected 2015-08-20/2019-03-30 | study: EMG produced TPA metagenomics assembly of...
ATTGATTTTGGCGGAGTGGCCGTGCGATTCGGTTCGGTGCATCCATTTTCGCCCCGCCCGACCAACCAAGGGTTATGGAGCAAAGGGTTAAGCGCCATCGGGCAGTTACAGGGAAGCAAAGGCAAGTATGTGCTGATGGGGGATTTCAACGCCATATGGGATCATGCCAGTTTCCGGTATCTGCTTGGGGCGCGCTTCCTGGATTCGGGCGAACGCGCCGGAAGCGGATTCCATATGACCTACCCGTCGAATGTGAAGCTGCTGGGCGTCATTCCGATGCCTGCCTGTTCCGAGATCGATCATATCGTGCACGATCGCGGTGTTATCGTAGGCGATCTTGAGGCACGTGCGGTTGCCGGTTCCGATCATAAAGCGCTGCTGGGGACTATGGAGATCACCGGCTGAACAAGCTCCAAAAGTGCGGCAATCGTAAGGCTTTCCTCCTATGTAATGCCAGCATGGGCGAGCAACGGCACTCGCTTGGCCATGTCCATATGACGATGGGGTACACCCCCGTCCGGTTGATAACGTATTCATCGATGATTAGACTTTCCTTAGTTGACTTTGCTTACAAGAGCATTGCCGGATGAGGGAAAAGATGGAAGAGAACGACAAAGCAAGACTAGGGCAGGCGACTCAACATCGATTGTTGAGCGTGGCCTATTGGCGATTCTCCGTCAACATGTCGCTGACGGTGCTTGATATGACGATGCTCATCGTTGCGTCCGCCACGGTGCTTGCGTTGCACCATGAAACCGACATATATTCCTTTCGTTTTGGGATTCCCATGGATCTGTCGGCGTATCTGCTGATTTGTGCGGTACTCTGGGCGGTTTGTCTGCATGGCGTCGGCGTGTACCACCGCCATGTGATGGGCGATGGCTACCAGCTCAATGCGTTACTCATCAAAGGCGCCGTAATCGCAGTCATGGTGACATGCGCCTTCGATTTCATCATGCGCATCGGCATGTCGTTGACGGCTATTGTGCTGTCGTTCGTATTCGGCCTGCTGCTCACCATGGTGGAGCGTTTCTTCATGCGACTGCTCATCACGCAGGGGCGTCGGAAAGGACGATATTCCTATTCCACTGTGGTTGTCGGGTCGCAGGAAGGCATTACGCGCGCGCTCGCGTTCCTCGGGCAGAAGCAGCAGCTGAACTATCGGCCGGTGGCAGTATGCCCGATACGGCTTGATCCCGCAACGGGGCTGGTCGAGGCCGATACGAATGTCGAAGGGCTGGACAAGCAAATCAATGACGTTCTCGGCTCGAGCATTCCGATCATGACCTATGGCGATGATTTTGCCGAACACGCCGTCAGCCTGCATGCGCAGACGGTGATGGTCACCGATGTGATGCAACGGTTCTCCGATAATTTCAACACTTTTGCCTTGAGGGCCGAATCCATGAATCTGGAGATCGCCTTGGTCACCTCCGCTGCCGATGTGAGCGGGCACGAGACGCAGGTGCGCGTGATCCAAGGCACCACGGTGATGACGATCTGCCTGCCGCAGTATTCGCCTGCGGCCATGCTGCAGAAGCGTGTGTTCGACATTGTGGTGTCGGCGTTGGCGATTGTGATCTCATCGCCGATCATGGTGCTGGTGGCGATCGCCATCAAGCTTGAGGATCATGGGCCGGCTCTGTATACGCAGGAACGTATTGGCTTGCGTGGCAAACCGTTCAAGATCCATAAGTTCCGCTCGATGTACGTGGATGCCGATGCCAAATTGGCGGAGGTGGCCGCCGTGAATGGTCAGGAGCTGGGTGCGTGTGTGAAGATCAAGAACGATCCTCGTGTTACCAAGGTCGGTCGGTTCATTCGCAAGACGAGTCTTGACGAGTTGCCGCAGTTCTTCGATTCGTTCATCGGCACGATGAGCGTGGTCGGTCCGCGCCCGCAGCGCCAATTCGAAGTGGACGGTTACGACCAGGTCTATGCCACCCGTCTGCTGGTCAAGCCGGGGATCACCGGGCCATGGCAGGTTTCCGGCCGCAACGATCTGAGCGAGGCCGAAAGCCGTCAGCTGGACGTGGGCTATGTGCAAAGCTGGTCGGTGATGGGGGATATCGTCTATATCTTCCGCACGGTCGGTACGATGATCAATCCCAGCGGTGCCTACTGATCGGGCGGTGTCAGATGATGAAAAACGAGGAGGTCCCTATGCAGTCAGTTCAGGTTGAATCCCACAAGGATATATGCATAGCAGTGGCCACCCATAAGGCGTATAGGATGCCTGAGGATTCCATGTATCTGCCGCTACAGGTAGGGAAGGCACTGCACCCGGATGTCGACTTGGGATTCGCCTGTGACAATACTGGCGACAACATCTCCGATAGGAACGCGTACTACTCGGAGCTCACCGGCCTGTACTGGCTATGGAAGAATTGCGATGCCGAGTATAAGGGTCTGGTGCATTATCGGAGGCATTTCGCCACGCTGAATAAGACAATGAGAGTGTCCAGCGATCGTTTCGAACGGATCGCCACTCGGAAGGATATCGAGGAACTGCTCAACAGAACCGATATCATCGTGCCGCGGCGACGCAACTATTACATCGAGACGGTGTATTCGCATTACAGTCACACCTTCGACGGCAGGCAATTCGACGAAACGCTGAAACTGCTTCAGGAGCAATGCCCCGAATATGTTCCGGCGTTCGAACATTTGATGCAGTCGAAGAAGGCGCATATCTTCAATATGTTCGTGATGGCGCGTGAGTGCTTTGACGAGTATTGCACCTGGATGTTCCCGATCATTGAGGAATTGACCAAGCGTATTCCGCCCGAATCCTATGACGCCTTCGGTGCGCGATACCCCGGGCGCGTGAGCGAGCGTCTGCTGGATGTTTGGTTGGGCACCAAAGGGTACGACTATGCGGAAATGCCGGTGACCAGCCCGGAGCCGGTGGACTGGTGGAGAAAAGGAACCGGCTTCCTGATGGCCAAGTTCGGCGGCAGGAAGTATGAGAAGAGCTTTTAAGATTCGTTGTGCTTCAGCGTGGGGCATATAGATTGATGTTTGAGTTCGGATAAGCGTTGTATGCCGTGGTTTCCTGCCAATTTTGACAGCGTTCGCATGACAATGTGCAGTTGAGTGGCAGGGTGCTTATCTGATGTTCTTTCACAGTGTTGTGCGTACGATTTCAGTTGCTTTATCTCATTAAAAAACCGTTGTAGTCCTTGTGGCCGTTGGTTTATGCGCCGCGCTTCTGTCAAAAGGCGTCGATTTGTGAACGGCGTGGTTGGCGGAACGGTGAAAACGTTGGCGTTTATTGGCGCATTTTATGATATTTTAAAAGGAACGTGCTCCAGAAGAGAACGTTGTCAAAGGAGATTGGCCAAGCGTAGCCAGGTAATGTGCGTTGTGTGGGAGGAGCGATAGACCCGAACGTGCGGCGTATGCCAGGCCTGTGGCCACTGACAAGGAGTGCCAATGAAGGCTAGTGGATACTCCCCGAGTGAAGGCGGATCGCAGCATTCGCCCCAGAGCGGGAACCGTTCACCATTCAGGAAGAGAGTGGTCTGGAAGAAGCTGGCGGCAGGTGCGGTTGCGTTTGCCACGGCGTTCGGCGGTATGGGGCTTGTGTCCTCCACCGCTTCCGCTTCCACCGACCGAGACAGCTATACGGACACTGTGGAGAACTCCACATTCGAAACGGCCCGTGAGAAGTACGGTCTGACCAAGCATATGAAGAACGGCGCCATCCTGCACGCATGGATGTGGTCGTTCAAGAACATCACGGCGAACATGGAAGCCATCGCCAAGGCCGGCTACACTTCCGTGCAGACCGAGCCGATGAGCAAGATCAAGTACGTTCCGGCCAACGGCAAGAAGTTCGACGAGAACTGGTATTACGTGTACCAGCCGTCGAACACCAGCATCGGCAACTTTGTGGTCGGCACCGAAGACGATCTCAAAGAGATGACCGACACCGCCCACAAGTACGGTGTGCGTGTGATCGTCGACGTGGTGGCCAACCACTTCACCTCCGACTGGAACGCCATCGATTCCGATTGGCAGAACAAGGACTACTTCCATTCCCGCTCCAACTGCGGTGGTGCCGATGGTGATCAGATCAATTACAGCTCCCGTCGTGACGTCACGCAGTGCCACCTGCTCGGTTTGTGGGATCTGAACACGCAGAACCAGACCGTGGCCGACCGCATGCAGTCCTTCCTGAAGACCGCCGTCGCCGATGGCGTCGACGGCTTCCGCTTCGATGCCGCCAAGCACGTGGAGCTGCCGACCGAGAAGTTCGACAACAAGACCTCCAACTATTGGAACACCATTCTGCAGAACGGCGCGCAGTTCCAGTACGGCGAGGTGCTGCAGGGCGACTCCGGCCTTGATTACAAGGCATACGCCAACCTATTCAAAGACAACTCCTCCGATGGCGGCGGCAACACCGCCTCCAACTACGGTGGCACGATTCGTGCGGCCATCCAGTCCGAGAACCTGACCACGAAGATGGTGCAGAACATCGATACCGGTGGCGCAAACGAGGATCAGCTGGTCACCTGGGTCGAATCGCACGATAACTACGCCAACAAGGAACAGACCGGTTCCGACGGTGTGAAGAAGGGCGTCTCCACCGAGCTCACCGATTACCAGATCATGATGGGCTGGGCCATTGTCGGCTCCCGCAAGGCCGGCGCACCGCTATACTTCAACCGTCCGAAGGAATCCGGCGGTAAGGACCAGAACGGCAACCTCCGGGCGCAGTTCGCGGAGAAATCCCAGCTGGGCGACACCGGCGACGACATGTGGAAGAACAAGTCCGTCGTAGCCGTCAACCACTTCCGCAACGCCATGGACGGCAAGTCCGAGCATCTGCAGAACTGCAGCGCCGACTCGAACAGCGACGCTGCCAAGAAGTGCGTCATGATCGAGCGTTACACCAAGGATGGCGTGCAGAACGACGGCGTGGTCATCGCCAATATGGCCGGTGACCAGAACCTTGCCGGACTCGCCTCCAGGCTTGACGACGGCACCTACACGGATGAGGTCAACGGCGGCAAGCTTGTGGTTCAGAGCGGCAAGATCGTCTCCGGCACCGCCAAGGGCGGCTCCGTGAGCGTCTTCTACGCAAAGGGTCAGGCCGAGCCGAGCGTTTATGCCGACTCCGCATCCGCGGAATTCTCGTCTGAAAGCGTGAAGGTGACGCTGCACGCCCAGTACGCCGACAACCTGAAGTACACCACTTCCGAAGGCAAGTCCGGCTCCTTCAAGGATGGCGAAAGCATTTCCGTCGGCAGCACCCTTGCCGAAAACGAAACCGCTACCGTCAAGGTGACCGGTACTGCAACCAAGGATGGCACGAAGGTCAAGAAGGGCGATCAGCTGAGTGGCTCCGTCACCGTGAAGAAGGTGCCGGTCCAGGATCAGCATCTCGCCTCGCAGTATGGAACGAATAAGGTCGGCAATGGCGTGAAGAAGACCATCAACTTTACGGCCGGCAAGGGCGCGAGCCTGTCCGACTGGGACAGCTCCATGCTGATTGCGCAGGGCGCCGCCAACGACGATCCTCGTGTGTACCGCTCGAACTCCATGTACGAGGTTCCGATCGACCTGTACGCGCTGTATGGCGCCTACGATAACGACAACCTCTACCTCATGTGGGAAATGACCAACGTGCAGGATGTGGTGGATCGTGGAGACGACTACCCGCTGAGCCAAGGCCACTTGTGGCAGACCCAGAACCTGCCGTTCCACATCGCCATCGATACCAAGGACGACAGCACCCGCGTGGGCAACAACGGCGGCCTGAAGACCGGCGGCTCCCTGTGGGCGTCCAACATCACCTGGGGCGGCAAGCAGAACGTCAATAAGGTCGTCACCATTTCCACCAACGGCTCCAACGGTCCGTGGGTGTACCAAGGTGACTCCGACGGTCTCGATTCCAATGCCGAGTATGGCCCGGCAGCCAATGCCAAGACCAATACCAAGAAGTCCGGCATCAAGTTCGGCTATGGCAATGGCATTTTGAGCGATAAGGTCATCGGCATCGACGGTGGCTGGGGTGACAGCAACGGCCGTGTAGTCGGCGATATGACTGCAGAGAACGAAAGCAAGACCAAGTGGGTCAACTTCAACGACAAGGGCCACGATTCCGCCGGCATGGACGATCATTACGAGATCGCCATCCCGTTGGATGAACTTGGCACTACTGCGGACCATATTGCCGCGAACGGCATTGGTATCGAACTGGCGGCTACCTTCGGCCTGTCCGCCATGGATTCCCTGCCGTACGATCTGGCCATGAACGATAATGCCGATTTGCCGGATACCACCTCTCAGGTGAACAACTCCTTCGAGAAGTCCGACGAAGACATGTTCACCGTGCAGATGGCGAACATCGGCGGTACTGGGTCGCTCGTTGAAACCAAGTCTGTCAAGATCGACCAGTCGAGCTACACCACTGACATCTCCAATGGCGTCACCACCAAGCAGCTGACTGCCACGACCGATCCGGAAGGAGCGTCCGTAAGCTGGAGCTCGTCCAACAAGGATGTGGCAACCGTCAGCTCGAAGGGCGTAGTCACTCCGGTGAAGGCGGGTACCGCCAAGATCACCGCCAAGGCAGGCAAGGCCACCGCCTCGATCACCGTCACGGTGACCGGCGAGATCCCGCCCACCCCGGTGAAGAAGAACACCATCTACGCGACCAAGCCCTCCGGCTGGGGCAAGATGTACGCGTACGTGTACACGGGCGACGGCGCCAGCGCGGTCAACAACGCGGCCTGGCCCGGCGTCGAGATGACGGCGGCGGACAACTGCGACCAGACCGGATACAAGTACGAGGTCCCGGACAGCCTGGCCTCGAACGCGAAGGTGATTTTCAACGACGGCGGCTCGCAGCAGTTCCCGGGTTCCCGTGAGCCGGGTCTGGACTACAACGGCGGCACGGTGCACTGGGACGGCTCCTCGTCCTCGCTCGCGTCCGTGACCTGCACGACGAACGTGCCGGTGACTTCCGTGGCGATCACGGGCGCCGGCGTGTCCTCGGGCAAGCTGTCCATGAGGAAGGGCGCTTCCGCCCAGCTGACCGCGACGGTCAGCCCGGGCAACGCGACCGACAGGACCGTGTCGTGGACGTCCTCGGACACCTCCGTGGCGACCGTTGACAGGACCGGCAAGGTGACGGGCGTGAAGGCCGGCAAGGCCACGATCACCGCGACCGCGGGCGGCAAGAACGCCAGCGTCGAGGTCACGGTCGAGGACGAGCCGGCGTCCACGGTCGACATCACGTTCCGCGCATCCGGAGTGGATCTGAAGTCGGGCGAGACCCTGTACGCCGTGGGCGACTGGGGCCAGGCCAACGCGTGGAAGCGCGCGGGCGGCGTCAAGCTCGTCAAGAGCGGCGGCTCCTACACCGGCACCACGACCGTTGCCAAGGGCCATGCCATGGCGTTCCGTCTGATCAAGGTCGACGCCAGCGGCAAGACCACGTGGGATCCGGCCAAGGATCGGAAGACCGTTGCCGACCAGTCCAAGACCCTCGACGTCACCTGGGACGGCAGTGTCGTCAGCCAGAACGTGAGCGTCACGATCAACGCCGCCGCCGACCTCAAGGCCGGCGAGACCCTGTACGCCGTGGGCGACTGGGGCCAGGACGGCAAGACCTGGAGCCGCGCGTCGGGCGTGAAGCTGTCCGCGAAGTCGGACGGCACGTATGCCGGCACCGTCTCGGTAAAGACCGGCCATGCCATGGCGTTCCGTCTGATCAAGATCGACGCCAGCGGCAAGACCATGTGGGACCCGGCATCTGACCGCAAGACCACCGCCGACAAGACCAAGAGCATCGGCGTGGCTTGGGACGTCGCCACGGTGAACGAGAACGGCGTTCCGCCGTCCACGCTCGCCATCACCGGCGACGGGGTTGTCAACGGCAAGCTGACGCTCTCGGCCGGCTCCCTTGCGCAGCTGTCCGTCTCGGGCACCTCGTCCAAGGCCGACATGTGGTGGAGCGACGGGGCCGCGGTCGCGGTCTCCGGCACCGGCACCGTGTACGCCGTACAGAAGGGCACTGCGAAGGTGAACGCCAAGGTCGACGGCAAGGCCCTGAGCCTCACCATCACCGTGGAATGACTGCTTGTCTAATCCTTATGGATAGGGATTAGGCAGAGCCAGGGCGGGCGATTTTCAGAACGAATCGGAAGATCGCCCGCCCTTATTCACGTAAAATATGTTTTCGTATAGGAAGAAGATTGCTGCTTCCATAGGCGTGTCACTTCCGACGAATAAACTTTCCCCTGGATGTTTCGGGAATGTTGACAAGATCTTGCATACCCAGCGATTGGCTTGAGCGCTATCTATGCACTGAAGTGCTGATTGCCAGCTAAGGGATTATTGATTGGACGAAGAAGGGAACAACGGCTCCTCATGATGAGCTCTATAAGAAAAAGCGCAAAACGGGTAGTCGAGTCTGTGCTATGACAATGCCATCCCAACCCCTGATCAGTATTATCGTGCCGGTTTACAATGTGGAGCGGTATCTTGACCAATGCATGCAGAGCCTTGTCTGCCAGACGTATGCCAATCTTGAGATCATTATGGTCGATGACGGCTCTACCGATTCGTCCGGTGGAAAATGCGATACATGGGCAGAACGCGATTCACGTATTCGCGTGATCCATCAGTCTAATGCCGGTCTTGCGGCAGCCCGCAATACAGGTCTTGATGCCGCCGCCGGAGTGTATATCGGTTTTGTGGATTCTGATGACTATGTGCTGCCTGACATGTTCGGAACATTGATGAGGAACATGGAGAATGCAGATGCCGATTTGTCGATTGTCTCCTATGCGCGTGAGGGTTTGGACGGCAAAACCTATTGCAATGCATTGCCTGGGAAAAAGATGGTGATGACATCCGAGGACGCGTTCAAATACGTCAACATCCATGGTTATTTTTACGTGGTCGCGTGGGACAAGCTGGCGAAAAAGGAATTATTTGACGGGCTTCGATATCCGGTTGACGCCCAATATGCCGAAGATTCACCAGTGACCTACCAGCTTCTGGATCGTGCCGAGCGCATAGTCTATGAATCCGCGCCGTTGTATCGATACCGGATGACCGAAGGAAGCCAATCACACGGCATCACCGATAAATTCGCCCAGTCCACCGGCAACATGCTGGAGTTGGTGCGCAGAAAATACCCTCAGGACGAACCATATGCGGCATATGGCCATTTGGAATCCATTGTGGGCACCTGCAACCGCATTATCCTTGCGCATAAGCGCAAGGAATGGTCTGGTTTCGAACGGTATGCCCGAGTCCGTTTGCGTGATTTGCTGCCATTGGTGGAAAAATATGGATTATTGTCACGGAGCCAATTGCTGCAATGGAAGTTGCTTGTCGTTTCTCCTGCCCTGTATAGCGTGATGTACCGCTGCTATAAACGGCGGCACCCGGAAATTTCGTCGCATTAGGAGCACATGTCAAGAATGTTTTCGATTGCGCTGCTACTTACATTACTTTTGTTCCTGGCTCTTCTGCTGATGGTATATGGAGGGGATTTCGCGGAACCATCCATACTCTTCGTTCTGGGTTTTGCTTTATCCGTCTTCAATGGTCTGACTAATTACAAGGCGTGGAATTTTAATCTGTCTTTACAGACATGCATGGTCGTCATGGTGGGGGCGGTTGTCTTCATGGCTACAGCATATGGTGTAAAAACGCTGTTCCACACGATTGTGGTAGGTGATGTTTCATCACGGAGATACAAAGAGCCGCGAAATATTACTTTGCCGTTATGGGTTTATGTTGCCGGGCTGATGTTTACATGTCTGTCCTTCATCGTTGTATCGCGGAGCATCGTCGCTCTGACGTTGCCATACGGCGGTGACGGCTCGTTAAGCAAAGCTATTGGGCTGTATGATCACCTGAATAAATTTAGCACCGAAGGTGTGTCTATTTCCGGCATTGCCTCTCTGCTGTATCTATCCACCAACGCTATGGCGTATGTATGGCTGTTTCTTGCTATGCGGAGTTTTGTAATTCGGACGTTGAAGAAGGACTATTTTGCGCTGATCAACGCCCTGGCAGCTATCCCAATGTCTTTGATCTCGGGTGGGCGAAACAGCCTCATTCAATTGGGCGTTGCGGCTTTTGCCTATTGGATTCTCTTCCGTCGGCAAAACAATCATTGGCAAGGTGTTCGGTTACGTTTCCGTACGGTTGCCTTTTTCATGATTATCGTTTTGGCCGGTTTGGCCTTGTTCAAGCCGCTTCTTTCGTTGATGGGGCGTGAACCTGGAGAGTCGACCATATACGAGTATCTTTCCATCTATATCGGGGCGCCTATGAAGAATCTGGATGCGTTCCTTACTGGTTCGATGAACCCATCCCTTGCTGTGAAGTCGATGAAATGGGGAGACATGACATTGGCATCGACTTTTGCTTCATTCCCCCAGGTTTTTGGCCACACTGTCCTCGACTGGTTGAATTGGCAGCCGTTCCAAAGATATGGGAACGTGGATCTCGGTAATGTGTTCACCACATATTATGCATTCATTTTCGATTGGGGA
>ERZ1673701.3539-NODE-3539-length-10508-cov-5.194011_pt1 | contig 10508 bp, 8 predicted proteins | sample MGYA00580231_ERZ1673701 | MGnify/ENA primary metagenome ERZ1673701 (study PRJEB41218, sample SAMN15661798) | gut metagenome | host: Homo sapiens | place: Canada: London | collected 2015-08-20/2019-03-30 | study: EMG produced TPA metagenomics assembly of...
AAGAATTATCTTTTTACTGTCAAATAGTTCTTTACCGTAAATATTAAAAAGTTTTTCTGATATATAATAAGCTCCGTAAGCTTAAAAATTAAAGGAGTGTTAATTAATCTTGGGAGACAAGCTTTCAGTCGTCACGGGCGCTACGGGTCACGTCGGCTATGCACTCGTTAAAGAACTCGAGGCACGCGGCGAAAACTTCAGAATACTCATCAGAAAAGACAGCAAGATTTTTGACGGCATCAATTGCGAGCGCGTATTCGGTGATGTCACCGATCCCGCTTCTCTTGAAAAGGCTTTTGAAGGTGCGGACGTCGTCTATCACCTTGCAGGCGTTATCGAGATAAACAAGGGCAACGAGGACATGACCTGGAAGGTCAATGTCGACGGCACAAAGAACGTCGTTGAGGCGTGCAAAAAGTGCGGCGTAAAACGCCTTGTCTACGCTTCCTCCGTTGACGCTTACCCCCCGCTCCCCGATAATCAGGTTATGCGTGAGATTTCTCACTTCAATCCCGAGATTCTTGACGGCACCTATGCAAAGACTAAGGCTACCGCCACAAACTATGTGTTTGAGAATAACGACGACAAGCTTGAGACAGTTGTCTGCTATCCCGGCGCTTGCTGCGGCCCCTATGACTTCAAGGTCTCTTCCGTCGGCGAGATGGTCAGAATGTTCCTCAAGGGCAAGTTCCCCGTATCGCTCTCCTTCGGCGCATATAACTTCGTTGACGTGCGCGATGTTGCAAAGGGCATGATCGGCGCTGCCGAAAAGGGCAGACCCGGCGAAGGCTATATCCTCACCGATGAGGTCGTCACCGTCGACCAACTGATACATATGCTCGCAGACATCTGCGGCTTCAAGGCTCCGAGCCTCAAGATTTCTCTCGGCCTTGCAAATGCGTTTGCTCCTCTCATGGAGGTATATTACAACGCCGCGAAGAAGACCCCGCTCTTCACCCGCTACTCCATCCGCAAGCTGACCTCGAACTGCAACTTCAGCTGCGAGAAGGCGAAGAAAGAGCTCGGCTACGCCCCCATGGGCGCAAAGCAGTCCTTCACCGACATGGTCGCATGGATAAAGGAATACGAAGGCACCGGAAAGAAGAAATAATCTTAACCGATAATTGAAATGACCGTCCGTTTATTCGGGCGGTCGTTTTTTCATATTCTGTTGAGTATAAAATGATTCTTCTTGAACTTCAATATTCCGTCATCCCTGAGTGCGCAGAGCTGGGCGGACATTGCACTGCGGTCAACGCACAGATAGTCGGCAAGCTGCTGGCGGTCGAACGAAATGTCAAATTCATTTTTTCCGCTCTTCATCGCCTGCGCCGAAAGATATGACAGCAGCTTTTCGCGCGTCGTGCGCTTGCCCATGTGCCCAAGCTTCGAGTTGAAATTCAGGTTTTTGCGTGCGAGCTCTGATATCAGATTGCCGACGAGCTTTTCGTGCCCGGCGCACGACTTCGGACACGAGCCGAGCACATGCCCGACCTTCAGCCGCATTATCTCGCATTCGCTCTCCGCCTCCGCGCCGACGGTCAGCTTTTCGCCCGTGCAGGCAAACGACTCGGCGAAGATTCCGCCCTGAGTTATCCGCGCCATGATATTGCGGTTGCCCCAGAAATCATCCTGCACTATCAGAACGCTGCCGCTCATCACGAGCCCGAGCGAATCCGTCTTTTCGCCCTCGGGCATTATTATTTCGCCCTTTTGATATCTACGGCTGTGCGCATCGAGGGCTTCGAGCAGTTCGGGCAGCTCGGCTTCGTCTATTCCGAAAAAGAGCGGCGCCGCTTTTATTTTTTCAAAATTTTCCGACATATTTTTATCACTCCGTTGTTTTTGCAACAGTATTTTTGTCCTGATTCTACTATAATAAACGCGTCAGGTCAAGAAAAAAACAAATTTTACGCTCGGAGGAATTTTTATGAAGCGCAGAATAATCCATATTGACGAAGAAAAATGCAACGGTTGCGGAGCTTGCGCCGCCGCCTGCCATGAGGGCGCGATAGCCATGGTCAACGGCAAAGCCAAGCTCATGCGCGACGACTACTGCGACGGGCTCGGCGACTGCCTGCCCGCATGCCCCACAGGCGCGATAACCTTTGTCGAGCGCGAGGCAGCCGCCTACAACGCCGAAGCGGTCAAAGAAAACATGATGAAGAAAAGAGGCGGCGGACATCACGGCGGATGTCCGGGTTCAAGGCTCATGACGATGAACCGCGAGGAAAACGCCCCGTCGGCTCAGCCCGCCGAAATGCAGAGCCGACTGCGCCAGTGGCCGGTTCAGATAAAGCTCGTGCCGGTAAACGCGCCGTATTTTGACGGCGCAAAGCTGCTCATCGCCGCCGACTGCACCGCCTACGCCTATGCGGCGTTCCACGAAAAATTCATCAAAAACCACATAACCCTTGTCGGCTGCCCGAAGCTCGACAGCGTCGACTATTCCGAGAAGCTGACGGAGATAATCGCGAACAACAATATACAGTCCGTGACGGTCGTCAGAATGGAAGTCCCCTGCTGCGGCGGACTCGAACATGCCGCAAAAACAGCATTGCAGAACAGCGGCAAATTCATCCCGTGGCAGGTCGTGACGATATCGACTGACGGGCGCATCCTCGACTGAGCGGTTGATTTATCAGCCCCTTTGCGGTATCATATACTGCGGAGGCGTTGAGATGAACAAAATCAACTATCAGCTCGAACTCGACCGCGAAATTGATGAAATAAAAAAGCAGGAGCGTGTGCCGTCCCTGCTGCTGCACAGCTGCTGCGGACCGTGCAGCAGTTATGTGCTCGAATATCTGACAAAATATTTTGATGTCACCGTGCTCTACTTCAATCCGAACATCTACCCCGCAGAGGAATATGAACACCGGCTCAGCGAACAGCGCAGGATAATATCTCTCCTGCCCGCGGAGCACAATGTAAAAATGCTCGAATGTGAATATAATCATACGCAGTTCACCGACGCGGCAAAGGGATATGAGCAGGAGCGCGAGGGCGGTTCGCGGTGCGAAAAGTGCTTTTATCTGCGGCTCGAGCGCACGGCTCAGGAGGCGAAGGAGCACGGCTTCGACTATTTCACGACCACCCTTTCCGTAAGTCCGCACAAGAATTCGCAGATACTCAACCGCATCGGCGAAGAGATGGGCGAAAAATACGGAGTGCGTCATCTGCCCGCAGATTTCAAGAAGCGCGAGGGCTACAAGCGCTCGATAGAACTTTCGAAGCAGTATGATCTATACAGACAGAACTACTGCGGATGCGAGTTTTCGAAACAGGGGTAAAATTATATAAATTCGTCCGCCGCATTTATATCTAATACGGCGGACATCTTTATTTTATCCTGTAGATAACTTTATTTTTCATTTTCTGTGCATCGAGCAAGCCAAACTCAGAAAATTTCAAAGCAAACTTGCGTACGGTAGCAAATGCTGCGTCTCCGAAGTCCTTTTCGAGCTGTTTCGTTGTGAAGCCCTCGCCGCCGTATGTCGATAATACGAACTGCCAGAGCTTCGCCTCCTTTACCGTCACTTCACCCGAACGCAGAATCTCATTGTATCTTTCCGTTAAGTCCGTTTTAACTGCATCCGGTTTCATTTCGTCATAGACATTTTTTATAAAATATATTAGAAACGGCGTGACATCTGTAACTCCCGCAAGCCTCGCGTTATTTTCAACAAGAGTGTATGCGTCGTAATATTTTCCCCTGCTCTTTTCAATGTAGCTTGACATCGGAACAAAAAGCGTGCTTTCATATCCTTTCTGAATCAGGAACCACATATGCAAAAGACGCGCCATACGTCCGTTTCCGTCAAAATACGGATGCAAGTATGCGATGTCAAAATGCAACATTGCAGCCTTGAGCAGATCATTTATGCCGTCGTCGGCATTTGCGAAATCCACAAACTGTTTCATATATCCGGGAAGTTTTCCGCTGCCGATGCCGCGGTGTACAACGCCGTCTCCGCCCACAACATACACATCATCATGGCGGTAAAATTCCCCGTCGCGCAGTCTGTCATCGCCTTCGAGAAAATTCCCTATTGCCATCATATAGAGCTTATGGATATTCTCCTCTGTTATATGATTGTGCCTGTCGCTTATAAACTCAAAGCCAAGTTTCAATCCATATATCCTGTTCTCCTGATTGTCCTTCGGCGCATTGCCGAGCATTATACTGCGCACGCTGCTGCGGTCAAAGTCAATGCTTTCGATCGCCGAGGTCGCAACGATCTCCTCTTCAACCGCATTTGCGGCATAGACGGAGTTCTGCGCGGTAAAAAGCAGTTTCACCGCTTCAAGATTCACACCTGTGCATGACGTCAGATATACAAGATTTTTGCCGTCAAAATCATTCAGCGGCAGCTTTTCATAAAATGACGATTTCAATATATTTATAAACTCTTCAAAATCATCCGGGTATTTATATTTGAGCTTTTTGAGATTTGTTATGTGTTTATCCGAGAGCATTTCAGAAAATTTCAGTGCATCCATTTAATCACCAGCTGATACATATTGATACTAATTGATATCAGTATAACTAAATAATATCTTTTTGTCAACCCTCAAGCTGTAAAAGCAACGTCCGCCGCATTTATATCTAATACGGCGGACATCTTTATTTTTTTTTATCTTCAAAACACCACAACGAGAAGCATCTTGAACTGCTCCTTGCCGTAGACCGCGTGCGGGTGTCCGGCGGGCATGACTATGCTCTCGCCCTCGTGCAGCTCGTAGTCTACGCCGTCTATCGTTATTTTTCCGACTCCCTCGAGGCAGGTGACAAATGCGTCGCCGCCGGAGGCGTGGGTGCTTATCTCCTCGTCCTTGTCAAACGCAAAGAGCGTTATGCTCAGCGCGTCGTTCTGGGCGAGGGTCTTGCTGACCACCTGCCCCGGCTGGCAGAGCACCTGATCTCTCAGGGTCAGAACCTCGGATTTTGAAATATTTTTCATGAGCTCTTTCATTTTCTTCTCCCCTTTTTATATATTATCCGCACATAAGACTGAATTATGTCTGAACACAGTATACCACCGCCGCTTGGCAAACGCAAATATAGCTATAGAAAATCTCTTCGTCTTATGTTAAAATAGTATACGGATAATTTCAAGGGAGTGTGCCAGATGAAAGAGAACAAGAAACTTGTCAACGAAATAATCAGCGATGTCAAGCACGACATGAGCAACGAGGATATCATATCCCTGCTCGCAGACAGCAGGATATCTGCAAACCCCGACAAGGAGAAATACACATTCGGTCAGCGCGCCGCGGATAAAATTGCGAAATTTGCCGGCAGCTGGGCATTCATATTCTCGTTCTCCGCCCTGCTGATACTCTGGATGGTCGGCAATGTCATACTCGCAAAACGCGCGTTCGACCCCTATCCGTTCATACTGCTCAACTTAGTGCTCTCGTGCGTTGCCGCGCTGCAGGCTCCGCTGATAATGATGAGCCAGAACCGCCAGGAGGAAAAAGATCGCCGCCGCGCCGAGAACGACTACAAAGTCAATCTCAAAACCGAGATAATGATCGAAGATATCCACGGCAAGATGAACCGTATACTCGCCCGTCAGGCAATACTGATGAAGCTGATGAAGATAGACGAAAACACGATGAAGCAGATAACGCTCGAAAAGCAGGAGGAGATGTGCGCCGAGGCGTGCAGAGCCGAGAAGAGCAAAAACGAGCACAGCGCGCATAAAGAACCCGAAGAAAAGCCCGAGAGCTGAATTTCGCCTTGCTTTTGAATCACGTTTATTGTATACTGACCCTTGATAAAAGCCCTTCGGAGGAAAAGAAAATGAAGCAGCTCAATATTATTCCCAATCCCAACAAAATCGACTATCTCGGCGGAAGCGTCAAGATGGAAAACATCGATTCCGAAAGCTTTTCCGCGCGTCTGACAGACAAACTGCCCGAAGAGGGCTATGTGCTCGAAGTGACCGAAAACGGTGTCGAAGCCACCGCCGGCGGCGAGCGCGGAGCCTTCTATGCGAGCCAGACATTGAAGCAGCTAAAGCAGCTCGATATCTGCCCGTGCGTGAGAATCGAAGACGCGCCCGCGTTTGAATACCGCGCATTCATGCTCGACTGTGCGCGCCACATGACGACGGTCGAGAACATCAAAAAGCTCATCGACGCCGCCGCACTCGTCAAAATGAACACCATGCACTGGCATCTGACCGACGACCAGGGCTGGCGCGTTGAAATTGACAGCCACCCCGAGCTCATCACAGTCGGCTCCCGCCGCCGCAGCTCGGATTTCGGCCAGTACCACTTCGCCGAGGAATATTCCGGATATTTCACAAAGGATGAGATCCGCGAAGTAGTCGCATATGCCGACGACAACTATATTGAAGTTATCCCCGAGTTCGATATGCCCGGCCACACGCTCTCCGTGCTCGCCGCTTATCCCGAGCTCTCCTGCAAGGGCAAGCCCCTCGAGGTCGGTACGAAGCAGGGCATCTATGACGATATTCTCTGCGCCGGAAACGACGATGCATTGAAGCTCGTCTTTGATGTGCTCGGCGAGATGATTGAGCTCTTCCCCGGCAGATATTTCCACATCGGCGGCGACGAAGCGCCCAAGGTTCGCTGGAAGAACTGCCCGAAATGCCAGGCGCGCATGAAAGAACTTGGTCTCAAGGATGAAGAGGAGCTTCAGGGCTGGTTCGTTCTTCAGGCCGTTGACTTCCTCAAAAAGCACGGCAAGACGGCTATAGTCTGGAACGAGAGCCTCAACAGCGGCATGATGCCCAACGACATTATCGTTCAGCGCTGGATGGACAAAAAGGATCGCTCCGTCGAGTTCGCGAACAAGGGCGGAAAGATGATAGTCTCCGAGTTTTACTATTACTACTGCGACTACCCCTACGGCATGACCTCGCTCAAAAAGACTTACAGCCTCGATCCGTATATAAAGGGACTGACCGAGGCGGGCAAAAAGAATGTCTACGGCGTCGAGTGCCCGATCTGGGTCGAATATATCCGCGACTTCGACAAGCTCTCATATATGTGCTTCCCGCGCTTCTGGGCTGTCGCCGAGGCGGGCTGGACGAAGAGAGCCAATATGGATTACAACAGCTTCGAGGAGCGTTTTGAGGCTCTGCGCCCGATGCTCGAAGAGATGGGAATAAAGCCCGCTCCCCGCTCGGATTGGAACCCCAACTTCCTGCAGTCCCTCAAGGAGCTCAGGCAGTTCTTCAAGGGCACGACGAATCTCGGCAATATCCTCAACATGATTCGCAACAACCAGGCATAAATAATATAGAGAAAGCTCCGCACTCGTCTGCGGGGCTTTTTTTGTTTTGCAGCTCAAATCTTTTGGCAAAACAACTAAAAATCTATTGTAACCCCCGCGGCAATAATATATAATTGTCATGTACCGCAGGTTAAAATTATTTTGACGGATAAATCAAAGAATTTTCCGAAAGGAGCAATCAAATGAGTCATGTAGACATCCGCTTCACGGACAAGAACTCCGAGCGCTTCATGCTCGCCAGAAGGGTCTACAAGGTCATTGAGGACCTTGAGAATGAATATCTCTACCCCGACAGCGAGACGCTCGGCGGCTTCAAATTCCGCGACGGGCAGTACAAATTTTCACAGATCGACGAGGGCGAATGGACGGACTTCGACTCGGAGAACGACTACTGGGGCTATAAAGAGGACTACGCGTGGTTCCGCCACAGCTTCACAGTTCCCGAGCGTTTTGCCGGCAGACCCGTGGTCTATCAGCTGACCCCCTCCGCAAGCGGCCCGTGGAATCGCAGCAACCCGCAGTTCATCATGTACTTTAACGGCGAGCTGCGCCAGGGCGGCGACTCGAACCACAGCGAGATACGCCTGCTCGACTGCGCCAAGGGCGGCGAAGAATTCGACTGCTGCCTCAACGCATATTCGGACGCATGGGAGTTCAAAGGCAAGCTGAGAATGGGCGCGCGCCTCAAGGTCGTCGATGACCTTGTCAACCGCCTCATCTTCGATCTCAAAACCCCGCTCAAAGTCGCTTCCCTCTATAACGCGGACGATCTTCCGCGCATCGATATAGTCAAGGCGCTCAACGACGCCGTCAATCTTATCGATTTCAACACCGCCGATTATGATACTTTTGCGGCCTCCGCCGAGGCGGCAATCGACCTGCTAGACAGGGAGATATATTCAAAAGATGCCATGGACGCGACCGCCTGCTGCATCGGTCACACGCATATCGATGTCGCATGGCTCTGGAGACTCCGCCAGACAAGAGAGAAGGCCGGCCGCTCCTTTGCGACCGTCCTCAAGCTCATGGAGGAATATCCCGAATACAAGTTCATGTCCTCGCAGGCTCAGCTCTATGCCTTTGTCAAGGAGGACTATCCCGAGGTCTATGAGGGCATCAAGAAGATGATCGCCGCAGGCCGCTGGGAAGTCGAGGGCAGTATGTGGGTCGAGTCGGACACCAACGTCACCTCCGGCGAATCCCTTGTCCGCCAGTTCTTAGTCGGCAAGCGTTTCTTCAAGGACGAGTTCGGCGTTGACAACAAGATAATGTGGCTCCCCGATGTTTTCGGCTACAGTGCGGCTCTCCCGCAGATCATGAAGAAAGCCGGAATTGACTATTTCATGACCACAAAGATATCCTGGAACGAGTTCAACAAAGTGCCCTATGACACATTCATGTGGAAGGGCATCGACGGCACGGAGATTCTCTCTCACTTCTCGCCGAGCACCGACTGCTTCGACGAGGGAGACTGCTGGCAGACAACATACAACGCCTATCTCAACCCCGAGCACATCCTCGGCGGCTGGCACAGGTACTCGCAGAAGGATCTCAACAAAGAGTATCTCTGCACCTTCGGTCACGGAGACGGCGGCGGCGGACCGACCCGCGATATGCTCGAAATGGGTCACCGCATGGCAAAGGGCATCCCCGGCTGTCCGAAGGTCAAGCAGGAGTTTGCAATAGACTTCTATCACGACCTCGAAAAGGAAGTCAAGGGTTCGCGCAGGCTGCCCAAATGGGCGGGCGAGCTCTATCTCGAGTTCCACCGCGGCACCCTGACATCGCAGGGCAGAAACAAGCGCTACAACAGAAAGAGCGAGCTGCTCTATCACGATATGGAGACTATCTGCGCCATCGCCGATTCAAACGGCATCGCATCATATCCCCGCCAGTTCATCAATGACGGATGGAAGATAATACTCCTCAACCAGTTCCATGATATAATCCCCGGCTCTTCGATAAAAGAAGTCTACGAGGATTCCAAGGAGCAGTACGACAAGCTCATCTCCGAGGGCAAAGCTGAGATAGCCGACACTCTCGGCAAGATAGTCTGCACTCCGGACGGCAACGCCCTGACCGTTTTCAACACATTCGGCGCAGAGCGCGACGATGTCGTTATCACCGACATGCCCGCAACCGATCACTTCTCGATAGTCGACGCCGACGGCAATGTCATGCCGTGGCAGAAATCCGCCGACGGACGCCTTGTGTTCTTCGCAAAGGGCGTGCCCGCAAAGGGATACAAGACTTTCCGCATCGTTCACGGCGGCGAGTCCGGCGAGAACACCGTCAAGGTCGAGAACAAGACTATAGAGAACAAGTTCTTCACCGTCAAGTTCGACAAGGATATGAACATCGCATCTCTCATCCACAAGGCAACCGGCAGAGCCGTCGCGCCCGAGGGCGAAGTTCTCAATAAAATTTACGCCTATGACGACAGACCGTTCAACCACGAGGCATGGGATATCAAGGCGTATTTCGATCAGAAGTACACCGAGATAAACGATGTCAGCGCAGTCGATGTGACCGAGAGCGGACCCGTCCGCACGGTCATAAAGGTCACGCGCAAGTTCCTCTCCTCGACCATCGAGCAGAGCTTCATCTTCTACGCAGACCTGCCGCGCATCGATGTTGACTACACGGTCGACTGGAAAGAGAAGAAGATACTTCTCAAGGCGGACTTCCCCGTTGATGTCAACGCCACCGAGGCCACTTATGATATCCAGTTCGGCAACTACAAGCGCCCGACCCACCGCAACACGCTCTGGGATTTCGCGCAGTTCGAGGTCGTCGGTCACAAGTGGGTGGATCTCAGCGATAACAGCTTCGGTCTTTCCGTCCTCAATGACTGCAAGTACGGTCACGACATAAAGGACGGTCACATCAGAACGAGTCTCCTGCGCTGCGCGGTCAACCCGAACAGCGAGCAGGACAGAGAAGTTCACCGCTTCACCTACTCCATCTACCCGCACGCGGGCTCGGTCGACACCTCCGATGTCGTCAACCAGGGCTATTCGCTCAACCTGCCGCTCTACTGCGTCAGCGGCAAGGCGGCTCACGACAGCTACTCGCTCGTGAGCACCGACAAGGGCAATGTCATCATCGAGACCGTCAAGAAGGCTGAGGACAGCGACGATGTCGTCATCCGCGCATATGAGACATGGAACAAGACGACCGACTGCGTCTACACCTTCGACCGCGCTCCGAAGAGCGTATATGTCTGCAACCTGCTCGA
>ERZ1673701.3540-NODE-3540-length-10500-cov-10.943897_pt1 | contig 10500 bp, 10 predicted proteins | sample MGYA00580231_ERZ1673701 | MGnify/ENA primary metagenome ERZ1673701 (study PRJEB41218, sample SAMN15661798) | gut metagenome | host: Homo sapiens | place: Canada: London | collected 2015-08-20/2019-03-30 | study: EMG produced TPA metagenomics assembly of...
TGCCGGTCATGCCGCGCTGGAACTGCTCGGCGAACTCGACGATGCGGCGGATGGTAGCGATCAGGGTGGTGACATAGAGCATGTAGGCCACCAGGTCACCGGCGGTGATCTTACCGTTGACCAGCGACAGGCCGCCCGCCAGAATGACCACCAGATACATCAGGCCGTCGAACAGGCGGGTGGAGGTGTTGAAAGCCGCCATGGCGTAGTAGCCCAGCGTCTTGATGTGCTCAAAGTCCTTGTTGCCCTGCTCGAACTTGGCGCGCTCCTGCTCCTCGGCGGCAAAGGCTTTTACCACGCCCTGCCCCAGCAGGCTGTCCTCGATGGTGGCGTTCAGCTCACCGATCTGGATGCGCTGTTGCCGGAACCGGGCACGCAGACGGCCGTTCAGGTAAACGGACACCACGCCCATCAGGGGCACACAGGCGAACACCGCCAGCGTCAGCGGGATGCTGGCCTGGCACAGGATGATGAAGGAGGCCAGGATCTTGATAAAGGCGATGAAAAATTCCTCGGGGCAGTGGTGGGCAAACTCGGTCACATCGAACAGGTCGTTGGTGATGCGGCCCATGATGGTGCCGACCTTGGTGTTGTTGTAGTAGGTGTGGTCGAGCTTGAGCAGGTGGTCGAAGGCGTCCCGGCGCATGTCCGTCTCGATGTGGACGCCCATGATGTGGCCGATGCCCGACATGAAATACTGCGCAGCACCGTCGATGATGCGGAGCACAAAGTACACTGCCGCCAGCTTGAGCACGATGCCCGCCGTGAGGGTGATGCCCACGCCCATGGCGGAGTTGGTGATGGTGCTCATGATCTTGGGCAGGATGATGTCGCACAGGGTGGTCATCGCCGCACAGAACAGGTCGATGAACAGAGTCTTTTTGTATTTTGCCAGATAGGGCAGAAAGCGCCGGATGAGGGCGCCGCTGCTGGTGTGCCGCACTGCGGGGTCGTTGACTTTTTGCATGGTTCCTCCATTTTTCAAGCTGGCTTGCCCTCTCAGGCCGCTTATTTCTTACTATAATCTCTCTCGCCGTAGATGGCCGTACCAATGCGCACGAGGGTCGCACCTTCGCGGATGGCGTTCTCAAAGTCGCCGCTCATACCCATGGAGAGGGTCTCCATCTTCACGTTCTGGTACCCCCGCTCCCCGGCCTGCACGAACAGCTTGTACACCTGGGCCAGATACCGGCGGTTCTGGGCGTCGTCGTCGTTGACGGGCGGGATGGCCATCAGACCCTTGACCCGAATGTGCTCTTCTGCGGCGGCAGCGTCCAGCAGGGGCCAGAGCTGTTCCGGCGAGACGCCCGACTTCGATTCCTCGCCGCCGATGTTCACTTCCAGCAGGACGTCCTGCACGATGCCGGCCTTGGCGGCTTCCTTTTCGATCGCGGCCAGCAGATGCTCGCTGTCCACGCTCTGGATGAGGCTTGCGCGGCCCAGCACCTTCTTGATTTTGTTGGTCTGCAAATGGCCGATGAAGTGACTGGGCTTGCCGCAGTAAGCACCGGCGTCGTAGTTGGCGCAAAGCTCCTGCACATGGTTCTCGCCGAACACATCGATGGCAAGGGCCGCGCTGGCGGCGACGGTGTCCGCGGTGCGGGTCTTGCAGGCCGCGCAGAGCTGCACTTCGGCGGGGTCGCGGCCTGCTTCCCGGGCCGCTGCGGCCATCTTTTCGCGGATGGCCTCCACAGCCTCCCGCATCTCTTCCAGATTCTTTTCCGCCATAAGGCTCAGTCCTCCTCGGTATATTTTGCGCGCTCGCCGCCGATGAGCTTCGGGCGGGTGCGGGCGCAGAGAATGTTGGCCTCGCCGATCTTTGAAAGGCTCAGCCGCACCGGCACAGCCACCCGGCGCAGATGCATTCCGATGAGGGTGCCTCCGATGTCGATGCCTGCGTGGGCGTGGATCTCCTCCACCGCGATGGGGTCTTTGAACTGCTTCCAGCAGGTGGTGGCCCAGCTGCCGCCCGCATGGGGCCGGGGCACGACACACACTTCCTCCCAGCCGTATTGTTCGGCGGCTTCCCGCTCAATGATAATGGCCCGGTTCAGGTGCTCGCAGCACTGTGCCGCCAGCCAGATGCCGCGCTGAGCCAGCACCGGTGCAATGCCTGCATACACGGCCTGTGCGGCCTCCAGACTGCTGTCCTTGCCGATGTGCCCGCCCACGATCTCGCTGGACGAGCAGCCCACCACGAACACGTCGCCTTTTTTCAGCTTTGCTTGTTCCAGCAGCTCTTCCACTGCCTGCCGGGCTTCCGCCTGGATCTGCTGTTTGAATGCGTCTGTCATATCAATTACCTCGTATCGATCGGTTGCCGCGATGACCCGATGTTCTGTGTTCGATTGGGCCTAAGCGTTTACAACAATTTTTCCGGGATGCCAGGGGCTCCCCTGCCAAGGGAGCTGGCACGCGAAGCGTGAGGGAGCGGTTCAGACCCGTACAGAGTAAAGCGCTTTTTCTCCCGCGATGCCAAAATACACCCGGTTCTCCACCGGGCAGAGGGCAGAGCTGCTGCCCTGAGGCTTGCCGGAAAAGCTCCACAGCCAGCTTCCGCTGGCGGTAGAAACGGCCTCGGCGCGGATGCCGTCGGCGGGCAGGGAGAACAGGTTCTCCTGCATCGATTCGCTCAGCCGCAGAGCCACACCGCGCAGGAAGGTGCTGCCTGCATGGCGTTCCAACCAGCTGGAGCTGGCCCAGCGGTAGCTGATGTAGAGGGTGCTGTCCTCATCCAGCGCCAGCGCGCCGGGATAGCCCGGCAGCCCGCTGAAGCTGCTCTGACAGCCCTTGCCCCCTGCAGTCAGGCCGCGGGCAGAGGCCGCAGCGCTCCAGATGCAGCGGCTGCCGAGGTCGGAGATGTAGAGGGTCTGGGTGCGCTCGTCCAGCGCAAGGCCGGACGCTCCGGCAATGCCGCCCACCACCTGCTCCACGGTGCGGGCAGCGGGATCATAAACGTATACCGTGCCTGTTCCGGTGTGGGCCAGCAGCTCGGTGCGCAGGGCACTTTCCAGCCCCTGTTCCGCACTCTCCTGCCCGACCACGGCAAAGTAGACCTTGCCGTCTGCACCGACTTCCACGGCAGAAAGGGCCCCCAGCGGGGCACCGTCGATCTGCGTGACCACCTGTTCCACCGAAGCGCCCCAGCTGTCGTGCCGGGCGCGGCAAAGGGTGCCCCCGGCAGGGGTGAGAACTGTGAGCCACAGGTCTCCCGCAGCATCAAACGCAAAGCCGGTCAGCTCGCCCTCTACGTTCAGGATGACCGCAGCGTTGCCGCCGTCGGTGCGCACCAGATCGCTGGTGCGTTTCTTCAGGGAGGAGCCGTTCCATGCCGCTGCATAGACAAGGCCATCCCGGGTGCGGATGCAGTCCACACCCTGATACCCGCCCAGATCCCAGATCTCCCTGCGGTCGGTGGAAAGCGCTGCCTGAGCCGCGCCGGAGGCCTGCCGGTGATCCGGGGCGGTGTAGGTTTTGGGCGGGGCCTCAATGGGCCGGAGCACCAGCGCCCAGACCAGCGCAGCAACCGCGGCCAGCGTAAACACGATGCTCAATTTCTGGAACCTCTGGAGCACTTCCTCCCGCTCGGCGGCACGCTGGGCCTCCTGCACGGCCCGGCGGCGGGCAGCGGCGGCGCTGGCCCGGTTGGCGCGGCGAAGCCAGCGGTCTACCCACAGGGCCGCACTGGGCCCGATGGTCAGTGACGCAATGAGCAGGATGAGAAGCAGTTCAACGAATCCGATGCGCATAGGCAGATTTCCTTTGTTCTGGTGGTTGTTTTTATCAAATCAGTATAGCACACTTTACAACCGTTAAGCAAGCGGGCGGCAGGCTCCTGCTGTTTCTTGCAGAGCTTTTGTGGTATACTAAGAAAAATGGGGCGGCGGTTTTCCAAACCATTCACTTAAACTTCACAAAATTTTCCAATAATTATATTATGATACCCCTAGAAACTGGAGCTATTTTGATAACGAGGAGGAAACCTCAGATGGCAAAGATACTGATCGTTGATGATGAACCCCGCATCCGGGAACTGATCCGGGAGCATTTACAATATGCAGGCTATGTCTGCGAGGAAGCGGGCGACGGCTCTGCCGCCCTTTCGCTGCTGAGCGGCGGCGGCTTTGATCTGGTGATCCTGGATGTGATGATGCCCTTTATGGACGGCATGACCTGCCTGCGCGAGATGCGCGCCCGCCACATCAACACGCCGGTGATCATCCTGACCGCGCGCGGCGAGGAATATGACAAGCTGGCCGGTCTGGAAGGCGGCGCGGATGACTATGTGGTCAAGCCCTTTTCCCCGCGGGAGCTGGTGGCCCGTGTCAAGGCGGTGCTCAACCGCACCATGCCCCGCTCCGAGGCATCGGACGGCACCATGACCTTTGGCGAACTGACCATCGACACGGCCAGCCACACCGTGCGGGTGGCGGGCGAGGATGTGAGCCTGACCCCCAAGGAGTTTGACCTGCTGGTGTTTCTGGCCTCCAACAAGGGCATTGCCCTGAGCCGGGAGAAGATCCTGCAGAAGGTGTGGAACTACGACTACTTTGGCGAGGACCGCACCGTGGATACCCATGTCAAAATGCTGCGGGGCCATCTGGGCAAGTGCCGCAGCTACATTGCTACCGTGTGGGGCATCGGCTACAAATTCGACCCCGACGCAACGCGCTGATAAAGGAGCGGAGGATTCATGCGGCACCATCACTCCCCCGGCATCCGCGGCCAGCTGATGTGGTTTTTGTGTTGTATCTGTCTGTTCCTGCTGGCACTGGTGTGGTTTCTGTCCACCCAGCTGCTGGAACCGCTGTACACCAAGCACATTGAAAAACAGCTGACCACTCAGGCAGAAAGCATCACCGCCGAGCTGGACAAGGCTATTGCAAACGGCGAAGCCCTTTCGGCATGGTCTTTTGGCCATCTTACGGTCAACACCACGTTTTTTGACCGGCTTGCCACCCAGCTGTACGCCAGCGGTTCGCTGAACAGCTTCTGTGTGGATATTTCCGATACCACCATGCGCACGATCTATAAGATCGAGAACCAGTCCTACTGCAACCTGCACGAAACGCTGCTCTCGGATTCCGCCAACAACGATATGATCGTTTCCACCGCTGTGGCCATGCGCAAGAAATGCCGCACCACCGGCGGCTTTGTGCAGACCCTGAATCCGCCGCGGCTCTCCGGCTCGGCACAGCTGCTGGTAGGGCGCAACACCTCCGGCGGCGAGTACACCGTTCTGGTCACTACCAGCCTTGTGCATGTGGCTGAAGCCGGCAAGGTGCTGAGCACCGTGCTGCCCATGGCAGCGGCGCTGATCTTTGCCTTTGCCATGACGGCGGCATGGCTGTTCAGTGAGTGGTTCACAAAGCCGCTGCGCCAGCTTTCCAGCGCTGCCCGCCAGATGGCCATGGGCAACTATGCCGTGCAGGTGGATACCCGCCGCAGCGATGAGCTGGGCGATCTGGCCCGGGACTTCAACCACATGGCAAGCGAGGTGCAGCATTCTTCGCAGATGCAGCGCGATCTGCTGGCCAACGTCTCCCACGACCTGCGCACCCCGCTGACCCTCATCAAGGGCTACGCCGAGACGGTGCGCGACCTGACCGGCGATGACAAGGCCCACCGCGACGAACAAATGAACATCATCGTGGACGAGACCGACCGCCTGACCGCGCTGGTGTCCAGCGTGATGGAGCTGAGCAAGGTGACCAGCGGTGCCGACCGCTGTGAGCGGGTGAACTTTGATATGGGCCAGCTGTGCGACGAAGTGAGCGAACGCTACGACGCCATCTGCGCCCAGAACGGCTGGCAGCTCAAACTGGAGCTGCCGGACGAGGAGCTGCCCGTCTACGCCGACCCGGACATGATGCAGCGCGCGCTGCACAACCTGCTGGGCAACGCCATGCACCACATCGGGCCGGACGGCATCTTTATCCTGCGGGCTTCCCGCTGCACCGAAGGGGTGCGCGTGGAGGTGGAGGACCACGGCCCCGGCATCGCCGCCGCCGACCTGCCCTATATCTTCGACCGCTACTACCGCTCCCGTTCGGACGCCGGCAAGCAGGGCACCGGGCTGGGCCTTTCCATCACCAAGGCCATCTTCCAGCAGCACGGCTTCCGCTTCGGCGTGCAGAGCACGCTGGGCAAAGGAACGACCTTCTGGTTCATTGCAACAGATACCAAATAAAGCGACCCTCTCCGTCATTCCGAAACAATGACGGAGAGGGTCGCTCTTTTTAAGCATCTGCTTTCCGGTAAATGCCCAGACTGTTGTCCGGTTCCGGCATCTTCACGCGGGAGGCGCGGTCATTCACCTTGACCAGCATCCAGCCCATCAGGGCCAGCACCACCACGATAATGAGCCATTTTACGGCGTTGGGGAGTTTTTTCATCTTCACATTCCTTTGTTTTTGATCTCAGGGGCGGCAGAGCTTCCGCGCCCGGGCCAGCAGGGCGGCGGCATCAGCGGCAGAGGGCGCTGCGACCCAGTCCGGGCGCTGGCGTGCCCCCGGGCCGCTGCTTCCGGCCTCGGCAAAGCGGGCAAGGCAGGTGTCCGTGCGGTCATTCCAGCCGGAAAAGCCCTCCGGTGCAATGTGGGCTCCAAGGCGGCAGTCCAGCACGGCAGTCTTGCCGGTGGGCCGCCAGGGCCTGCCCAGATAGACCGTTCCGGCGGGGCAGTCGGAGACGAAATCGCAGTCCCAGAACACGAAGCCCAACCCGTTGGCGCTGCCCGAGGGGGCGGTGATGTAGCTGTGGGGAAGGTGGTTGTCTACCGTGCGCAGGATGCACTGCTCAAACAGGGCATCGGCCCCGCCAAAGATGAAGTCGATGTCCCCCGCGATCTCGCAGCTTTTGTAATACTGCGCCGAGGGGCGGCGGGGCGCAAACTTGCGGGGGCCCAGAAAACCGTCCTTCTCCCGTTCAGCCTCGGGCAGGGGCGCGCAGAAGAGCGTGTCCTGGTTGCCCAGCAGCCTTACCCGGCGGAACACGGCCTTTTCGGCATCCACATAGGCGGCAATGGCCTGCCCCACGGCACTGCCCGGACCGGCATCGTTGGCAATGGTCAGATCCTCCACCGTTACGCTGCCGCCGCTGAAAAAGGCGGTGTAGCTGCGGAAGGTGTGGGTGGGCCGCCCATCCGGGTGGGGCAGCTTGCCGCCGTCCCCAAAGATCAGGGTGGTGGCATCGGCTCCCGCGCCCCGCAGGGTGAGCGCCCGTTTTTCACAGACCAGCTTTTCCCGGTAGATGCCGGGGCCGATGCAGATCTCTGCTTCCAGCTCGTAGGGCACCGCCAGCACGGCCTCCGAGATGCTGGCAAAATCGCCGCAGCCATCCTGGGAAACGGTGAGTTTTAACATGGGCAGCCCTCCCTTGTAAAAGATAAGGCTATTATATGCCCCTTTTGTGAAATTTTCAATGTCCGCAGGGCTCTAACCGGAGCACGGCGGCGGTGATATCATCGGGTCGGCCGGTCTGTTCGGCGCGGGCGCGGGCGGTCTCCACAAGGATCCGGGCCACCTTCTCGGGCGGGTCGCCTGCGGCGGCGGAGAGTTCCAGCTGCTTTGCCACCCAGCCGGGGCCGTCCACCAGCAGACCGTCCGAGACCAGTACGGCATAGTCTCCGGCAGCGAGATGCACCACCCGGCTCTGGCCGTTCACGCCGCCCAGAATGCCGATGGGCAGGCTGATATCGCCCACCGGACGGGCGCGGCCCCCGTGCACCAGAAAGCCCGGGGCGGCCCCGGCCTTGAAGATCCGTGCTGTGCCGGTGTAAAGGTCCACGCTGATCAGGTCGAGGGTGGCCCCGCTCTCTTCATCGCTTTTCAGGGCCAGCGCCACATTGACCAGCCGCGCCGCCAGCTCAGCGGTGAAACCGGCTTTCAGCAGGCGGGCAGTGAGCTCGGCGGCAAGGCTGCCGTCCACGGCGGCCGGGCGGCCTGTGCCCATGCCGTCACACAGGATCATCTGGGCAGCGGCCGGGCTGCAGAACTGTTGGACCGCATCCCCGGAGACAGTGCCCTTTGCCGCTGTGCCTGCAGTTCCGAACACGGCCCGGAGGGCGGGCTTTTCGCAGAAGAGCAGGGTGGTCATCCCCTTGCAGGAGAGCACCTGCGGCGGGTCGAAGTCCCGGCGGCAGATGCGCCCGGTCTCCTGCGCCAGTGCGGCCAGTTCGGGGGAGGAGAAGCGGGTGCGGGGCAGGGTGACCGCCGCCCGTGCCCGGCCCAGGTCGTCCAGCGTGACAGCGCATTCCAGCGGCGGCGTGCCCAGGCTGGCAAAAAACGCCGCCACCCGCCCGGATTTGTAGGGCTCCGGGTTTCCGGGGCGGCCCAGCTGCTCACTGAGCACGCTCAGGGCATCGGCCATGGCGCTGTATTGTTCGGTCAGGGCGGTGCGCATGGCCTCGGCGTGGACATGGGCCTCCTTCCGGCTCCGGTAGAGCGCAAAGGAGCGGTTCGCCGCCGCGCAGAGCGCCGCCGGGTGGATGCATCTGGACAGCTGGCCGGGCAGGTCGCTGGTCTGCAGATGGCCCTGCTGTTCCAGAATGGGCCGCAGGGCGTTCATCCCCTCCAGCGTGGCAGTGTATTCCTGCTTCCAGCAGGTCTCCCGCCGCCCGCAGTTGAAGCACAGGCTGTCGTGGGTGTTGTCGATGACCCAGCGGAAGGTGTCGCACCGGCGGGGAAACGCATCGTACACAGCGTTCACCGTCTCGGCCAGCGAGGAAAGGCTCTCGGCCACTGCTTCCAGCCGGGTGGAGGCGGCAGAAAGCCGTGGCGGCTCCTCGGGCGGCGCGGGGGCTTCCGGCACCGGTGTTAGCCAATGTTTTGGGAAAAAGGCGGGGGCCGCAAGGCCCAGCCCGGCGCTGAGGAGCAGGGGCAGGGCCGTGCCGGGGGCGGGAACACAGAGTACCCCCAGCACACACCCGCCCGCACAGGCGGCAAGGGTCTCAGCCCGCCGCCCGGGGACCAGCAGGACCGCTGCCGCCGTGCCGCAGCAAAGCCCCACCGCTGCCGGGGCAAGGGAAGGGTCTGCTGCGCAGAGCGCGGCCCCGGTGAAGGCAGCAAAGGCCAGCGCGGGCTTTTCCTGCCCGCGGCAGCAGAGGGCAGCATCCACCATGGCGCAGACCGCTACCCCAAGGCAGAGAGGGCCGAAGCGCAGCCCGCCCAGCGCCGCCGCCACGGCAGAAGCGGCCAGCAGGGTGCCAAAACCGGGTTTTTCAGGTGGGAAGCGCTGCAGCGCATAGCCGAAGCTGCTCGCCAGCAGGGCATCTGCCCCGCAGAAGAACACCAGCGTGAAGCCTGCCCCGCCGGGCCCCAGCGCAAAGCAGGCACCTCCCAGCACCAGCGCCCCGCACCCGGCCAGAAATGCCGGGCGGAGCCTGCCGGGCCAGAGCCATCGGGCGGCCACGGCTGCCCCCACGGCGCAGAGCAGGCAGAGGCTGTCCAGCGAAAATGCCCCGAACCCGTGGAACAGGATGCTCAGCGCAGCTCCGGCTGCGCAGGCGGCAAAGCAGTCCGCAGGCAGGCCCAATGTCAGCCCCAGCCCAAAGGGGAGCAGGGCCCCGTAGAGAACGGCCCAGCCCCCGGCAAGCCCCAGCGCAAAGGCCCCGCCCTGCCGCAGGGCCGGGCGTACCGCCGCCCGGGAGGCCAACGCGGCGGCAACAGGCTGCTTCGGGTGCAGTTTTGTGGTTTCCGGCATGAAAAAATCCCCGCTTTCCGGCGGGGATCTTTTGCAATGTTCTGTTTCCCGCGCCCTTTGCATATACTGTAGCGCGGGCGCGCGGCGTTTTATGGGGTCATGCGGGGAAGCGGCTCAAATCAGCAGAAATAGCGCACTTCACCAAAGAAATTCATCCATTTGGCAATCACTTCATCGCTTCGTGCTTCGATGATGGCCATGATGTTTCGCAGAACACGGGGCGGAATGTTGGAATTGTTGTGGCACAGATAGCATTTCCCGGCCCGCGTGATCCAGATCTTGGTCGCGTTGCTGCTGGGAGCACCCTGTGAAACATGGACATGAATGGGTTCCAGCGGATCATTTTCGTTGGCCCAGAAGTAGACCCAGTAGGAGCCGATCTTAAAAACCTGCGGCATTTTCTACCCCTCCTTCCTGGGAAAACTGCAGGATCAGATGTGCAGTGGATTCCAGGAACTTCTGGTAGCGGTCAATCTCAGCAGGGGTGAAGCCGCTGACATCCTCCCAGGTATAATCCGGCAGATAGCAGACCGCAGAGTGGAAACAATCCTTCTCGTCGGGCTTTTCGATGTAGACCTTTACACGGTGGTCTGGTTGCATCTCGGAATGCACGATCTCAGTGTTGTCGTCCAGTGTCATAAATGGGTACATCATAAAAACACCTCCGTGGATATGATTGCGAAAAGGGGAAGGAAGATCACCCGTTCAGCTTCTCAATGGCAGCCTTGACACGGGCAAGGGTCGTCTCGCGGCCCATCATGCAGGCAAGGTCGGTGCCGCCGCCGGGGGTGCGCTGCTTGC
>ERZ1673701.3546-NODE-3546-length-10480-cov-5.730264_pt1 | contig 10480 bp, 8 predicted proteins | sample MGYA00580231_ERZ1673701 | MGnify/ENA primary metagenome ERZ1673701 (study PRJEB41218, sample SAMN15661798) | gut metagenome | host: Homo sapiens | place: Canada: London | collected 2015-08-20/2019-03-30 | study: EMG produced TPA metagenomics assembly of...
TACTGTGGCCTTTGCGCCGGTAGCGTAGGCGGTGTTGTCGGTGGTCTTGCCGGAGTCAGCGCCGTTTCCATCGTAGGTCACGGTGTAGGTGGGCACGGCAAGCTTTAGCTTGGCGGTATTTTTGGCGGGGGCGTCCTTGCTCTTGCCGATCAGCGAAAGCTCATGCGTAGAAATCTTGATCGTACCGTCGATGTAGCCCTCGGAAATGACGTTCAGTTCCGTGTCACTGCTCAGTTCACCCTGCGCTTTAGCGGTCAGGGGCAGGGTGATCCTGGAAAGGGTGACGATGGAATCGTTGGTATCAGGTTCGTCCCCCGCATCTTTGATCACGCAGGGGATCGTCCAATAACCGGTGGTATTGTTATAGGTCGGCTTGTTATTCGGATCAAGCTTAAACCAGCCGCTTTTAAGGGTGATGCCGTCCAGCGTAGCCGGGTTTTCCAGCTTGTCACTGAACTTGACATACAGGTTCACCTTGCTGTCGGCGAATATGTCGATGGAATTGTTCTTTATGAAATCCCAGAGAGAAGTTACCCCGACAGATGTCATAGCCGCCCTGATGATACGAACGGCGTCTGCATGCTCGGGATTAGCACCAAAATCCAGGTTCTTCATATCCAGCGTGGCCTGATAGGAGATCTTGGCGTCCTTTTTGACAATGTGCGCGGTGGAATCGTCACCGTCCGCAGGAGCGCCATTGACGCCGTGCTTAATGGTAACGGCATTGTCGATCAGATCCGCGGTGGGCTGTGCCAGAGGCGTCCACTTAGCATAGAGGACCGTATCTTCAGCTACAGCAACCTTTTCCTTAGCCTCGTTCACGCACTCCGGCTCCTTATACCAGCCTCCGAAGTTATAGCCCTGCAGCGTGGGATCATCTGTGCTCACCGGGGCGTTCCAGCCCGGCAGGTAATACGCAGAATCGGGGACCGTAACATCTGCCGTTACACCGGCGGGCCGATTGGCGTCATAGGACAGCTTATAGACATTGACCTGACCGTCCAGGTGCCAGACGTGTGTGCCAAAGGGTGCTTCGCTCTCGTAACCGGTCGCGCCGTTATCTTGTTTCAGGTCCACCCATTCGCTGATCCAATCGAGGTTAAAGTCCTTATTACTGTCGTGCTTCACGAAATTACTGCTTGTCTTGACCTCGGCGCCCAGAATGTTCTTCTTCTCTGGGGTCACGGTAGTTGCCGTTACCAGCTTGCCCAGCGTTGCCCAACTGCTACCGTTAGCATTGTATGTCACGCCGCTTTCAACTTTGACCAGTTCGTTCTTAGTGTTGACCGTCTTAAAATAAACATACACAGGGGTCCCGGTCGGTGTGATCTCATCTGTATAAGAATACCCACAATCTTTGCAGGTATGCGTTCCTGTCTCGGTGGTAGGGAGGTCAAATTTGCAGCGTTCTATAGTACCTTCTTTGTTGCAGTGCTTGCAGACCTGCTGATGCTGGCTGTTCTCCTTTTCCGTGCCATCAACATGCACCCATTTCCAGTCGTGGTGCTCGCTGTTTTCAGTGTGGGGCGTGTTGTAGCAGAAGTTGACGCAGCCCCTATTGACAACAGGAACCTTGTCCCCCAGCCCAAACAACACCCCTTTTCGATCCGTGTGCGAATAATACCATGTTCCCTCATCACGGTCATACCAGACGTCTGTAATCGGCTATAGTATGCTACCTTTTACGGGCACAAGACTGGCAAAGCTGAAATCGTAGGTAACGCCATCGACCGTCAGGAAGCGGTAATTCTCCACAGCGTCGGTCAGGTTTTCCCCTTCAATGACAGCCGCTTCCGCTGCGCCATTCAGCAGTTCAGGACCGTTGACCTTGATATTATTCTCGGTCCACTTGACCCACAATTTGCCATTATCGTAATACTGGTCAATGTAGATCACATCCTTCGGGGTATAGGTAACCGTGATCACGGAGGCCTCTGCGCCGCCAGTTACCCGGAGCACGTTCAGCGAATTGACCTCATACTTCGCGTCACCGGAAGAAACGGTGATCTCATAGCCATAGTCCTTTTTGTCAAGGCTGCCGAAGGACTTTTCCTCGGCGTACTTCACATTTTCGAATTTAGAATCGTTTTTACTTTCGTCATCTGTATAGACATACTCGACCGTGACCTTGTGGCCGGCCGTGCTGCGGGTGTAGAGCTTCAGGGATGCTTTTGTAGTTAATCCAAAAGTAAAATGCCCTGTTTCTTTAAGATAAGAGCCTCCATCAGAATCCGCTTTGTAAACTTCTGTTCCTGATGCAGGATGTACATCTACCCATAAATGCTTCTCAGTTTCTGTTTTTTCCCACTGCAAACCTTCATTTTCATGAAAGACTTGCACAGAGAGGGTATAGTCAAGCGGTGTTAACCCGCCCCATTTAATAGTAGGCTCATGGTCCGCCGCGGCGGCCGAAACGGGCAGCAGGGAGAACATCATGACAAGACACAAGAGCCATGCGCACAGCCGTTTGCATTTCATAAATTTATTCCTTCTTTCCACGCGATTTCTTTTGAGTCCCATCCGGGACCCGGGTTCAGGGGGATGCGATGGGATTCAGGGACGTTTGCTGATTTGCTTGATAGGCGTTCACCGCTTTCCACCGGATATGGATCATATTTACAACTGCGGTAAAACCCCGCAGAAGCTACGGGGAAATTATAGTATAAAGCCGGTTTGCCTGCAAGGGTTAGCTTAGTCAAAACGACGATTTTTTTCGCGATTGCAACAGGTCTGAAACGGGCGGCGCCGTCATGGTCAGGTCGCTCATGACATAGATCGTTGAGCCGTCCTCTGCCTCTGTGACCGCTTTGACCAGCGTGGCGTAGGGCTTGTCCGCCGAGCCGTCACCGGTCCCATCATTGCCGCTGCTGCTGACATAGACCGCCGTGCCCCCGTCGGCATAGGCCGCTGCCGGAAGGAGTGTGAGACACAGCACAAGTGCCATCAGGGTTGACGAAATCCTTCGTTTCATAAGTTTCTCTCCTCCCTTAAATGTAGGAATATAGAAGAAGTTCAGCCATGGGTTTGTCCCGGCTGAATTTATACCGCAGCGGTGCTGCCGCCCTTGAAGCGGAAGTGAATTGTTTGGCAGTGATGGCCAAAATCCGTCAAAGTGCAAAATAAACGCGGGGGGGGGCGACTGGTTATTTGTATATTTTACCATGCGCGAACATGAAAAGCAAGGCGTTTGCAGAGTTGACAGACAGGGTTTGCGCTAAGTGAGCGTTAAGAAATTGATGATCCGCTGCGGAACCGGGGGGGTGCCTCCTTACCTATATAGGATACGGGCTGAAAGAGGAAAAAAACAAGCGAACGCGCTCGAATGACCATGCCAGATTTTCAGCACAAACCGTGCCAAAATTGTTGGCTCGTGCGGATAGCTGTCATATAATGGAGAAAAAAGCGGAGAGATCACCATGTTTGCCGAACGATTTGACGCACTGATGAATATTGCGGAACTTTCCAACAGCCAGCTGGGACGGGAGATCAGCATGGATCCCTCCCGCATCGGACGGCTGCGCTCCGGTGCACGGCCTCTGCCGAAGCACCACGAGTTTCTGCCCGGGATGAGCGCATATCTGGCAGCGCACCTACCTTGCGGGAATGATCCGGGGAAAAACCGTACAGCGGGGCAGAACTGCCCGATTCCGTAATAGATAAAACCCCCGGATACCTTGCTCCCCTGACAGGGAGGATAAGGTATCCGGGGGTTTTTATTCCTGAGTTTGCAGGCTTTCCGTATGGCGGTCAACTCTCTTTTCTGCCTGCGGATGTCCTTGCGAAAGAGGGCGTCTGCCATACCAGACCTGCGCCGGTAGGCAGATAGGCGGGCACTGTTTGGGCAAAGACTTCCAGACCCATGGGGCCGGTGCAGTGACAGACACCGGCACAGGTGATGGAGCTGTGCCGGAAATAGTCTGCCGTCCGGGCAATGCGTTCCGGGTCTGGGGGTACCAGGTGGGTACCGCCGAAAACGGCCTGGATGGGCCGCTCCGGGAAGCGCCGTTCCACCGTGGAGAGAATGTTGCGGATGCCGTTGTGGGCGCATCCGGTGAGTACCACCAGTCCTGCTGGGGTATCCACCACACAGACCTGCTCCTCCGGGAAGGTATCCAGGACAAGGCGGCCGTCCGGGCCCTCCATCACGGAGGAGGGATGGACCGCCTCTTCCGGTTCAGGGTCCGGAAAGTTTCCCAGAAGATACACATGCGGAGCGATCTGTATGCAGTCGTCTGCCAGACAGCGGAAGCCGGCCAGCCCCTGCTGGAAGAACCAGGATGCCTCCATGGGCGGGCCTACCAACTCCAGCGTCTGGGAATAGGTTTCCTGCTGAGGCGGGTCGCACCGGTGATCCCACCACTTCCGGATGAAAAAGCCGCTATGGGCGTAAATGGGTACGTCCGGCGGAAGCTGCTCCGCCAGGCGCAGAAAACCACCGCAGTGATCCCGGTGGTTGTGGCTGAACGCCACGGCAGTGACCCGCCGGAGGTCGATACCCAGCTTCTCCGCGTTCCGCAGGCAGGCGTCCCGCTCCCCGGCGTCGAACAGCAGGCGGGTATCTCCTTCCTCCAGGTAGACGGACAGGCCGAATTCCCCCTCAAGGCCGGGGTACAGAACGGCGTTTTCTGATAAGACAGTCAGCTTCATGGCAGGCTTTTCTCCTTGTCAGTTGTTTAAAAAACGGAGGAAACGCCGGGGCGTCTCCTCCGTTTTTGTATGGTCGGGGAAATTACTGAACGGCAACAGTGCGCTGGAAGGTATCAATCCAGGCTTCCTTGTTGGCGGTGATGTAGGCCTCGTCAAATTCCTTCAGGGCGTTCATGGACTCGTCGCCGAAGGCCAGATAGGTCTTCAGGGAATCGTCCATGGTGGCGTTCTTGTTCACGGGGGCCTCGTTCATGACCTCAGCGATCTTGTCCTGGGTGTCCTTGCTGATGAGGTATTCCACAAACAGCTGGGCCAGCTCAGGGTTCTTGCAGTTCTTCACCACGTTGGCGGTGGCGGGAGCGGAGAAGGAGCCCTCGGCGGCGTCCACCCAGACCATGTTCAGGCCGCTGTCGGTCAGGCTGGGCATGTTGATGTCCATGAACACGGCGATGTTGGCCTCACCGGTGGTGAAGGCGTTGACAACGTCGGAAGAGGTGGAATACCACAGATCGATGTTGTCCTTCTTCTCCTGCATCAGCTCCATGGCGGGGGTCACATCCTCCTGGCTGCCGCCCATGGCCTCGGCCATAGCCACCAGCATGTAGGGGCCGGCGGTGGAGGTCATGTCGGGCAGAGCCACCATGTGCGCATACTGGTCATCAAATAGGCCCTCGTAGGAGGTGGGGGCGGGCAGACCGGCCTTCTCCAGAGCGTCGGCATTGTACATGATGCCGTAGCGGCACAGGGAGTAGCAGGGGCCGTATCCGTCGGCGTTGACAGCGATGTCATACAGATCGCCGATGCTGGTGACGATGTTGGTGTCGTTCTTCTCGAACAGGCCGGATTCGTTGCCGGTCTGGGCAAAGCTCTTGGTCAGCAGGGCCACATCGGCAGTGGGATCGTTCTGCTCAGCCATCAGCTTGTTGAGACGGTCGCCGTTGCCGCTGGTGGGGTCCACCACGATGGTGCAGTTGTACTTGGACTCAAAGTCGGCGGCCAGGGTCTTGAGACCGGCCTCGGCCCAGCCCCAGGTAGCAACGACCAGCTCGGCGCCGCCGAAATCCTGAGTATCGCCAGCTGCTTCGCCGTTTCCGGCGTTATCAGTAGGAGCTTCCTCCTGCTTGCTGCCGCCGCAGGCGGCCAGGCTCAGGGTCATGACCAGAGCCAGCATCAGTGCAAGAATGCGCTTGCTTTTCATTTTGTTTACATCCTCCAGATTTTATTTGATGTCTTTATATACACAGAAATGCTGGGCGGGGAAGTGGAGCAGAACTTCACTGCCCTCCTGCACGTCCGCATATTCGTGGATAGCGGGGTATACCATTTCCTCAAAACAGCCGGAGACCTCCAGCCGGGTGGTATGGCCCTTGTAGGTGGCACTTTTGACGGTGCCCCGGACGGTATTGACACCTTCCTGCTCCGCAGTCCGGATGTTTTCGGAGCGGATGGCCAGAATGCATGCGTCGCCCTCAGTCAGCTCCTGGGCGGCCTCTGCCGGGACCTGGAGCGTGTGGGCACCGCAGCGGATCAGGCGCATATCTCCCTCTGCTCCGGCGGCGATGCCGTGAAGAAAGGTGGAAAAGCCCATAAAGTCTGCAATAAAGGGAGAGGCGGGCCTGTCAAAGACCTCCTGGGGCTTGCCGATCTGCAAAATGTGGCCGGCATTCATGACAATGACCCGGTCTGCCAAGGAGACGGCCTCCTCATGATCGTGGGTCACGATGATGGTGGTGATGCCCAGCTCCTTCTGGATGCGCTTGATCTCCACCTGCATCTCTACCCGGAGCTTGGCGTCCAGGTTGGAGAGGGGCTCATCCAGCAGCAGAATGGAGGGACGGGTCACCAGAGCCCGGGCCAGGGCCACCCGCTGCTGCTGACCGCCGGAGAGCTGCCGGGGATAACGCTTGTCCATGCCGGTAAGCTTTACCAGAGCGAGCATGTGCTCCACCCGCTCACGGATCTCGTTTTTGGGCAGCTTCTGGAGCTTCAGACCAAAGGCCACGTTTTCAAAAACCGTCATGTGGGGGAACAGCGCGTAATTCTGGAAGAAAATGCCGATATTGCGGCGGTAGGGGGGGATAGTGGAAACGTTTTTGCCGTCCACCAGGATCTGCCCGGCGGTGGGTTCAGTAAAGCCGGCGATCATGCGCAGTGTGGTGGTCTTGCCGCAGCCGCTGCCGCCCAGCAGGGCGATCATCTCGCCTTCGGCAGCCTTCAGGTTCATGGAATCCACCGCAGTGAACTCGCCGAATCGCTTGGTCAGTCCCTGTAATTCCAAAGTAGCCATAGTTTACACCTTTCCGTTCTCACTTAACAAACATGTCCAACCCTACAAACTTCTCCATCAGTACGATCAGAACCAGAGATGCCAGGATCAGCAGTGTGGAGATGGCGGCCAGAGTGGGGTCGAAGGTCAGCTCCATATAGTTCATGATGCGGATGGGCAGGGTGATGAACCTCGGGGTGGAGAGCAGGCTGCTCAGGGCCACCTCGTCAAAGGAATACAAAAAAGCCAGCAGCGCACCGGCCATGATGCCGGGCCGGGCCAAGGGAATGGTGACCTTGAAGAACACCTGAATAGGGGTGGCTCCCATGGAGGTAGCCGCATCCTCCAGCGTCCAGTTGAACACATGGAGTACAGACACCGTGTTCCGCACGATGTAGGGCAGAATGATAATGAGGTGACCGATGAAAATGCGCAGCATACCGGACACACCGCCGATCTGGCTGTAGACCTGCAGCAAAACAAAGGCGAAGGCCACACTGGGCACATACATGGGAGAGGTGTAGTAGTTCAGCAGAGCGTCCTTGCCCTTAAAGCTGTACCGGCAGACGGATAGGGCCGCCGTGACGCCCAGCAGAATATCCGCCGCTGTGGCCAGAATACCGATTTTCAGGCTGTTCACCAGACCATCCATAAAGTGGGTGGAGGAACCGAAAATATTGGCGTACCATTTCAGGGAGAAGCCCTGAGGCGGGAAGGTGATGAGGGCTGTGGGCGTGAAAGAGGCGATGACGATCACCACCAGAGGCGCCAGCAGGAACAGCATCACCAGAATGGCAAAGATCCGGCAGGGCAGATTCACATCTTTTTCGCGCATATCACTTTCCTCCTCCCATACGTTTCATATATCTGGAGGTGCACAGCACCACCGCGATCTGCACCAGCAGGATCACTGCCAGCAGAATATAGCTGATGGCGGAGGCCGCACCCCAGTCAAAATTCACATTGATCTCCTGGACCACCATGGTGGCCATCATCCGGAACTTGGAGCCGCCCAACAGTTTGGGTGTCACGTAAGAGGTCATGCTCATGGTGAACACCAGCACGCAGCCGGAGATGATGCCCGGCAGGCTCAGAGGGAACACCACCTTGGAAAAGGTTTGGAAGGGAGAAGCCCCCAGGCTGTAGGCCGCGTACTCCACGTTGGGGTCAATGCTCTGGAGCACCCCCACCAGAGAGAGGACCATATAGGGCACCAGCAGGTGGATCATACCGATGATGACCGCCGTCTCCGTGTTCAGGATTTTCAGAGGGGCGGAGATAAGCCCCAAGGACTGGAGTAGCTGGTTCAAAAGGCCGTTGGTTCCCAGAATGACCATCCAGCCGTAGGAACGGACCACAGCGCTGACCAAAAAAGGAAACAGGATCACAATCATCATGACCTGCTTCATACGGGACTTGGTCCGGGCCATGTAAAAAGCCGTGGGATAGCCCAGCACCAGGGAGATGGCGGTGGACACCAGGGACACCCGGAGGGTGACCCAGAGAATGTTGCGGTAAAAGGGGTCACTGAAAAAGTTCACGAAATCGGAAAAGCCGTTTTCGTGCAGGGTGTGGACCAGAATGTAGACCATGGGCGCCACAAAGAAAAACAGCAGGGTCAATACGGTAGGCAGCGCCAGCAGCAGTGCCCGGTGTTTACGTTCCATCCGAACTTATCTCCTTTATCTCTTCAATCAAGGGCAGAAGCCGCTTGTGCAGCGCATCCACCAGACCCCGGTCCGTGCATTTCAGCTCCGGCGAAACCGCCAGCGGCATAAGGGTAAAGAATGTCAGCAAATTTTTGTGGGTGAAGCCCATGCGGCGGCAGTCCGCCAGGAACTGCTCCATCTGCGCCAGCAGCGCTTCCGGAGACTGGTCGCACATCAGTCCCGCCAGCGGCAGGGGGATGAGGGTCAGCACCTTGCCGTTTTCCGCGGTGCAGAGCCCGCCCTGCGCGTCCCGGAGAGTGTTGGCCGCCAGGGCCATATCGGCGTCATTGCCGCCGTAGACCGTCAGGTTGTGGCAGTCGTGGCCGTAGGTCAGTGCGGCGGCACCGGTGACACCGTCCATGCCGGTCAGCAGGCCGATGCCGTGCTGGTCCCGGCCGTAGCGGTTGAATACCGCCATTTTTAAACAAGGAGCTGTTTTCAGACAGGCAAAGCCGTCTCTTTCAGCGGACAGGGGCAGGGTCTTCTGGACCCGCTGGGTGCGAATGGAGATGCCATCCTGGCCGATCAGATTCGCTACGGCGGTGCCGCCGGGGAAGCCGGGGCGTACCGGCACCGTGACGGCAAAGTCCTCTTCCGTCACGGGACGAAGATGAACAGAGCTACGCAGGTGGTCCGGGATCTGGTAAGGGGCGGTATGGGGCAGATAGCTGCCATGGTCCCAGACGATTTCTCCGGCCCGGAGCACCAGTTCCGGTCTGGGATGGCGCAGATTCTGCACCAGCTGCATATCAGCCTCCATGCCGGGGGCGATGCCGCCTGTGTGATACAGCCGCAGCCGGACGGCAGGGTTGATGGTGGCATACCGGATGGCCCGGATGGGGTCAAGACCCAGTTCGATGGCCCGTTCCACCACAAAGTTCAAATGCCCCTGACGCATCAGCCGGGGGAGGGGAACATCGTCCGTTACCAGGCAGATGCGGTCCTGCACCGGTGCATCATTCATGGCCTGGACGATTTCCCGGTTCAGCATGCATTCCTGTACCTGCACCGTGAAGCCCAGAGCCAGCTCCTCCCGGAGCTTTTCAGCGGAGGGAACGGTGTGGTCGCTGTCGATGCCCATGGCCCGGAAGGTCTGCAAGCGGCGGCCGGTGAGGGCGGAGACATGGCCATCCAGAAAAACGCCATGGTTGGCGGCAGCTTCAATGACGGAGAGCATCCGCTCATCTCCGGCGGCGACGGCGTTGAAATCCATGACCTCGCCTAATCCAGCCACGCCGGGAATATCCAGCAGGGCCTCCATCTCAGCGGGGCCAACATCAAAACCGGAATCCTCCAGACCGGGAGCGGAGGGAATGGTGGAGGGGGCGGTCAGCAGCACCCGCAGGGGCAGGGACCGGCAGGCATCTGCCAGGCCCCGGACGCCCTCGATGCCAAGGACATTGGCAATTTCATGGGGGTCGGCGCATACCGTGGTTGTGCCGCAGGATAGGGCCACCTGAGCAAAATGCTCCGGCGTCAGCATGCTGCTCTCCAGATGCATGTGAGAATCCACGAAGCCAGGCAGGGCATAAGCGTTGCCGCCATCAATGCTCCGGCGGCTGTCCAGCGCTTCTTCCGGGCCAAAAACCCCGGCGATATGACCGTTGACAATGCCGATAGATCCGCTTACAATAGAGGCGCTGAACACATTGACAATCTGCACATTGCGGATTACCAGGTCAAAGGGGTGTCTGCCCAGCATAGCTTCGGCGATATCTTTCAGCATAGCGGTGTCCCCTCCGTTTCGTATGTCAAAAATAAGACATTTTAATGATATCTTTCTGGGGAAAAAAGTCAAGGTCATACCATACCATAATTTTAAACGGGAATTGCGGTTGTTTCATACAAGTTGAACGAT
>ERZ1673701.3556-NODE-3556-length-10457-cov-4.701980_pt1 | contig 10457 bp, 6 predicted proteins | sample MGYA00580231_ERZ1673701 | MGnify/ENA primary metagenome ERZ1673701 (study PRJEB41218, sample SAMN15661798) | gut metagenome | host: Homo sapiens | place: Canada: London | collected 2015-08-20/2019-03-30 | study: EMG produced TPA metagenomics assembly of...
GTTTGCAAGTATTTTCAAATCCATCGGAGTCGCGCTCATGTCAGTCATTATGGCTATCTTCTCTGCGTTCGCGCCGCCGCAGGATAAGCCCGACACGGGCTCGGGCAACTCCGGACAGATCCAGCAGGAAGTAAAGATAAGCCTTGACGCCGCGATAGACATTGCAGTCGCCGATGCGGGCGTTGCAAGAGCCGACGCGAAGTTCACCGAAGCGAAGCTCGACAGCGACGATCTTGTCGCCCACTACGATATCGAGTTCATCGCCGGGGCTAACGAATACGACTACGAGATAGCGGTAACGGACGGCAGCATTCTTAAAAAAGAAGTCGAGCCCGCTGACCCCTCGAAGCCCTCAAAGCCTCAGCCCGATGTCTCAGGCTATATCAGCATCGACGAGGCGAAGGCAATAGCCCTCAAGAAAGTTTCCCTTGACGCATCAAAGGTCACTTTCAAGAAAGCTGAGCTTGACGCGGACGACCGCACCCCGCACTATGATATAGAATTTGTCTCGGGCGGATATGAATATGAGTTCGAGATAGACGCAAAGAGCGGAAAGATTCTCGAGTTCGACCGCGAGCGCGAGGATAAGAAGCCCTCAGTTGACACATCAAAGTTCATCTCCGTTGAGGAGGCAAAGGCCGCCGCGCTCAAAAGAGCTTCCCTCGACGCATCGAAGGTCACTTTCACCAAAGCTGAGCTTGATATTGACGACCGCACCCCGCACTATGATATAGAATTTGTCTCGGGCGGATACGAGTACGAAGTCGAGGTCAACGCGAAGAACGGCAGAATAATCGACTTCGACCGCGAGCTTGACGATTCAAAGCCCGCCGACCCCTCGAAGTATGTCTCCGCGGACGCCGCGAAGAAAGCCGCACTCGACCATGCGGGTCTCACCGAGTCTCAGGTCACGGAGCTCAAAACCGAGCTTGACACCGACTCGCTCACCGCGCACTACGATGTTGAATTCAAATGCGGCGGATTCGAGTATGAGTACAAGATAAACGCGAAGAGCGGAAAAGTTATCTCGTTCGAAAAAGAGAGAGACTAACAGATTTTATTCAGTCCCGGATGTTGAGTCCGGGGCTGTTTTTATTTGTAAACTTTTTTCGTTTTTCCTTGACTTAAAGCCGACTTCAGGTTCTATAATAAAGTCAAATCAAAGGAGGAATTATCATGAGAAAAGATTTCGGCGCAAAGCCCTTCACCTATCCGCAGCCGGTGCTTATCCTCGGTTCCTACGACAAGAACGGCAGTCCCGACGCTATGAACGCCGCATGGGGCGGCATCAGCGGCGGCAATGAGATATCCATGTGCATAAGCGCGGGCCACAAGTCCACGAAGAATATCCTCGAGAGAAAGGCATTCACCGTGAGCATGGCCGACCTCGAACACACTGCCGCCTGCGACTATGTCGGTCTTGTCTCCGCAGGTAATACGCCCGATAAATTTGAAAAGGCGGGATTCCACGCCGTCAAATCGAAATTTGTTGACGCGCCGCTGATTGAAGAGCTGCCCATCGCCGCAGAGTGCAGGCTCAAGAGCTACGACGCAGGCACCGGGCGCATGGTCGGCGAGATAGTCAACATCTGCGTTGACGAGCGCGTGCTCGACGAGAACGGAAACGTCGATGTTTCAAAGGCGCAGCCGATAACCTTCGACCCGTTCAACAACACCTATGTTGTCCTCGGCGAGACAGTCGCAAAGGCGTTCAGCGCCGGCAACTCGCTCAAATAAAAATATACGCAAAACGCCCCGCACGTTTCCGTGCGGGACATTTTGTTTTTCGGATGTAACTTTTAATATTTTATCGTGAAGTCGTTTATTGTTGTCATGCCGACTTTTACTCTCGTGTTTGAGCCGAGCAGGTGCGCCGTCAGTTCAATAATAACGGGATAGTCATAGTGGGCATAGACCATATTGCCGGTGGACTTATCAAACTTTGCCGAGATAGTGCCGTTGTAATAGGTGAATCTCTGGTCGCTAAGCGAGAGGCCGGGATAGTCGAAGTTCACCATGTCGGCGGTCAGCACGCCGAATGCCGCGGCATAGCCCTTATCGCCCGAGGGATTGACCTCGGTGCCGAAAGTCAGGGTTATCTGATATTCGCTGCCCTTGTCCTCGACCTTTGCGCCCTTGACATCTGCGGGAGTGAGCTTGCTGACCCAATCCTTGCCGCCGACGGGGAATACTGCTTTGATATCCTCTTTTGAGGTCAGGACTATCGCCTTATCGTCGCGCTTCATGAAGGTCTTCATCGCGCTCTTGCCTATTGCGTCTATCGCCTTGGGCAACTCGGTCTTGTCGGCGTTGTTCTTCGTCTCGGTGTAGTTGCGGGTGACTGATTTTGCGCCGTACTTGACTCTGTTCGCGCCGGTGTTGAAATAGGCGATTATCTCGGCCTTAGTCCAGTCTTTTGCATTCTTCGAGGGCGCGGCGGTTACCTGGTTCGAAGCGGTCTCGCCGGGCTTTGCGGGGTCGGCCGATTGAGTTTCGTTTGTCTCGCCCTCCTGCGCGGTGCTGTCCTCGGGCAGGGCTGTTGTGTCTTCAATAATCTGTCCGTCCGCGCTCGTCTGCGCTTCGCCGGTGGTGTCTGCATTTGTTTTTGTGTCGTCCTTTTTGCACGCGCACAGCAGCGACACAAGCAGAACAAGAATCGCCATAACGGCAGCTATCGATCTTTTCATGGATTTTCCTCCTCAGAATTCATATTCACCCGCTCCGACGGTCTGTTTTCTTCCGTCGGGCAGAATTATATCCGCTTGGCAGTTCGACGGGACGGATATTTTATATTTATATCCCCCGTCCGTCTTATCCCAGCGCACGGAGATTTTTCCGTATACGCTGTCATAGCTCGCTTCGGCGAACTCAAAATGTCCGCCCGGGCGCGGGGATATTTTGAATTTGTTCTCCCCCGTGACATTTATTCCGCACATCGTGCCGAACAGCCACTCGCAAACAGCACCCTTGGAATAGTGATTGAGAGATGCTATACCGCCCTGTGCCGCGGTGCCCTCCCACGACTCCCAGACGGTGTTCGCGCCGTTTTTGGGCATGAACAGCCAGCCGGGCATCTGCTCGTTTTCAAGCAGGCGGTAGGCGTATTCAATATCTATATCCGCCAAAACGCTCAGTATCAGCGGAGTTGAGAGGAATCCCGTGCCGAGCCGCCATGAGTAGTTATCAAGAGCTTTTATGAGCCGCTTTTTCGCATATTCCGTCTGCTTTTCGTCGAGCAGACCGATATAAAGCGGGCGAACGAGCTTCGCCTGGCGATCGGTATCGAGCGAGAATTTTTTCGTGGAGACGAGCGCGCTGTAGCCCTTTCTCGCCCTCGCCGCATTCTTTTCGTAGAGCCTTCTGTCGTCGTCTTTGCCCAAAATGCGGGCGATATCCGCCATCGCTTCGAGCATGAACACTATGTACGCAGTCGTCTCCTCCGGGTTAGGGTTGACAAAATCTGTAAATTTAAGAGCCTTGACATCGGCGGGTTCCGCCCATTCGCCGTAGGACTGGCGGTAGTTTGAAATATTGCGGAAATTTTTGAGCCCGACGCCCGTCGGCAGGGCGGTAGGATACCACTTGCCGAGGGTCTTTATTTTATATTCGGCAAAGGCGCGCATGTTGGGATAGAAGCGTTCGAGAATCTTTCTGTCGCCGTACTGCTTATAGAGCCTGTACGGAATAAACACACCCGCATCTGACCAGCCCGCCGAGCCGTCCATAAAAGTCATATAGAAATCCACACCGCCGCGTGGGGATATCTGGCGGAAGTTTCCGTTTTTGAGCTGCTCGTCGCACATATCGCGCACGTACTTTTCCGCAAACGGGGCGTAGTCGAAAAGATAGCTCGCGGTTTTGCAGAATATCTGTGCGTCGCCCGACCAGCCGTGGCGCTCTCGGGTCGGGCAGTCGGTGGGCAGGTCAGTTGAGTTGCCCTTTGCCGACCACTTTGTCACCTCGACGAATTTGTTCAGCAGCTCGTTTGAGCTGTTGAAGAATCCCGTCTCTTCCATGTCCGAATAGACGGCTATGGCGGTGAAGTTCTCCGGGGCGATATCTATATCCGTGTCGACGCTTATATACTGAAAGCCGAATATCGCAAACTTGGTCTTGTAGCGGTTAACTCCCTCTTTGCAGATGTATTCGACTCTCTGCAGAGGCGTTGTCTTATGCTTGTTCTTGCACTGTATGTTTTCGAGCGTCAGCTCGCCGTCACGCAGCAGCTCGCCGAACTCGAGAATAATTTTCTGTCCCTTGCGGGCGGTTACCTCAAACTCGGCATAGCCCGCTATATTCTGTCCGAAGTCGAGCAGCTTTTTCCCGCTCGGAGTGACGGACAGAGTGGGCTTGAAGCGTTCCTTTTCGGCTATCGGGAAATTGTTTGACGCGCTCGGCAAAACCTTGCAGACGGTCTCTTTCGCGTGATTTTTATATGACGGGATATTATTTGCGTTGACCCGCTCGCCGTCCTTGTTGTCCGCAAAGTGTATGGCGCCGTCGTTGCTCCAGAGCCACGAGCCGTCGGAGGTGACGGTCTGCACCGTGCCGTCGGTATATTTTATCTCAAGCTGAGCGAGCAGTTTAGTCTCGGTGCCGTACTGATTTTTGAGTCCCCATGCGCCTACGCTGCCCCTGTACCAGCCGTCGGCAAGCTCGGCGCAGATTATATTTTCGCCCTCGTGCAGGAGAGAAGTCACGTCATATGTCTGATACTGTATGCGCTTTCTGTATTCCGTGATGCCGGGCGCGAGCGGCATTGAAAAATCAACGCCGTTAATCCCGGCTGAATAAAGTCCGCAGGCGGTCATATAGAGCCGCGCCGAGAGAATCGGCTTTTTGCACTCGAACTCTTTTTTGAAGCAGTCGACCGGATAACGCTGTTTTCTGTTTACATTATAGTTTCCTGTCATCCACTTCGCGCTCCAATCTGAGGCGTTTCTGAGCCCGATCTCGAAGAATGCCGGCTCGCTCCACTCTCCCTCAAGCCCGTTTTCGTCCCAGAGCTTCACTTTCCAGTTCACTCTCAGGCGCGACGTAGTGTCAAGCGGATACGGAATAAAACTCATCTGTGAAGATTCGACCTTGCCGCTGTCCCATATAATATTGCCGCGCGTGTCGGAAGCGATTAGTCTATACGCGCTCTGCGCCTTTCCGCCCTCGCAGTTCCACATGAAGCGCGGGTTCTTTATATCTATCCCCAACGGGTTTTTGAGATACTCTGTTTTAAGCTTTACGGCTTTCATTCTTTCACCTCTTTCGCGCTCATAACTGCAAAGATTTCCCGCTCCATAAACGGAGTCCAGATTTCACGATACCCCGCCTTTGTCGGATGTATCTTATCCGCCATATACAAATTCATATCGGCACTCAAGGCGGCATTCAAATTATCGTCGTTCCACATATCGATAACGGATATGCCCCATTTCTCCTGCGCCGCTTTTAAAGTATCGACCATGGACTGATATCGCTCGCTGTCGTAGCGCGGACTTGTATAAAATATTACGGAGCAATTCCATTTTTCTTTTGCATAGCAGATTATGTATTCTATCGCCCCGGCTACGGTCTTTGTGTCGAAGTCATTGAGATTTTTCGACTCTATTATTTTTCCGAGCTCTTTCTTCTGAGACGCGTCGTTGGTCGAGAGCTGGCAGACTAAAAGATCGGCTTTTTCCGCATCGAGCTTTTTGAGACGCGACACATATGAATCAATGCCGGATTCAACGAGGGTCGTGCCGGAGACTGCGCTTTTTATCATCTCGCAGCCGTCGCGCTTTTCAATATAGTCGGCAAACGAAACCCCGCCGGATGCCGAGCCGTAGGTCACGGAAGAGCCGAGGGATATAACGGTCTTGCCTTTTATCGGGTTGTCGGCATTTTCGGGTGTATTATCAAGCGAATACTTTTCGCCGTTGCCCTCGAGCGAAGCGGTTTTTACATCGTGGAGCTTCACAAACGGTCCCCAGCTCCACTGATAGCCGCAGAACGCGAGCCACGCGGCAATGACGGCAGCTGCAATCGGAATGATTATCAGAAGTTTCTTCTTCATTTTATTCTGTCGTCTCCCCGTTTCTCTGCTTTATCTCCTCCTGCTCCTTGGCGATATTCTTTTCGACATTCAAAAACAGCAGAAGTATCGCAAGGACTATGCCGGTTATCGTCTCAAGCCCTACGAAAGTAAATGTTATCGCGCTCTTGACGCTCGCCGACTGCACGGCGATGAGCTGACCCGCCGCATTGGTATAGGGCGCGGCATAGCCGGACTTCGAGAGAATAAGATTGAATACGCCCGTACAAATTCCGACGCTCGCGACGGCGATTGTGTTATATATAGACATCGCGATGCCGTCGCACCTGAAGCCGTTTTTCCACTCGACATGGTCGAGCACATCCGCGAACAGCGCCATGAACACATAAGAGCACGGCAGACCGCCGATATTCTTGATAAACTGGCCGATAAGCACTATTACCATATTCGTCGGCGCGAGCCAGCATATAGCCGAGCCGACTGCATAGAAGATAAAGCCGATTGCCGTTAAATTGCGTTTACCAAACTTCTTCGCGAGCGGCCAGACGGCAAAAATGCCGATGCCCATCGGGATGCCGCCGATAACGGATAGCATGGTCTGGGTCTTGCCGTCGTTATATGTACCGAGGACATAGTTCGAGAAATAAACAAGCGAGATATTTTTGATAGTCGAGCCGACGGTGAAAATAAGAAAATATATGAAAATTATTATCATATATTTATCGCTGAAAATCGCCTTGAGCTGAGTTACCATTGCGACGCTCTCTTTTTTCTGCTCGCCGCCTTCGAGTGTGATGCGCTCCTTGGTGAAATAATACTCCATAAGCGTCAGCGGCAGCGCGATGCACGAGAGAATACTCATCGTAACTATCCACTTTGATTTGTCAACGCCGAGCTGCGGCATGATAAGCATGGGGAAGATGAGCGCGACGATTATGCCGCTCATCATGATAGTCGATATCTGATTGAAAACCGAGAGCGAACCGCGCTGTTCCGTGTTTCTCGTCGAGAGCGGAACCATAAGATTGTGGCTCATGTTATATATCGTATAGGCGAACGAATAGAAGAGGTTATATGAGAGCATGACCCATATCACCTGCACCGTCCGGTTACCCGAGGGGACTGTGAAGAGCAATATGCCGGTCACGGCGACAAGCGGCGCGGAGAGCAGCAGCCAAGGGCGCGCCTTGCCCTGCTTTGTGCGCGTGCGGTCGATGATATAGCCCATAACTATATTCGTTATGGCGTCGATTATCTTCGACACTATCGGGAACACCGCTAGGAACGCGCCGCCCCACACGGTGGTGAGGTTTAGGACATCGGTATAATAGACATTGAGGTAGGTCGCGAGCACGGCGTTTAAAAGCAGCGCGCCGGACGGGCCGAGCAGATAGCCCAGCCACTTCTCCTTCGCCGTAACATCGGGCGAGGTCAGGCGCGAATCAAGCGCCCGCTTTTCAAAAAATTTTGCTTTTGCCATCACGAGAACTCCTTCATTTATTTTATCTTATGGATATAAAAATATATTTGCAGCTGCCTTTGCCACAGCTTTATGCGCTTGCGGTGCTTTTTATATGATTTGAGCCGTAAACCGACCCCGTAGGGTCGGCGCGGCTAAAATGTTAAAAGGCTAAATGAATTTCTTATATAGTTGTCGCTGCGGTTTCGGCGCGTCCTCGGATTCCGTCTGAAGCTTTCCTTAACGCGCCGTTTTCCGCAGGCGATAAAATCATTGGAGACAGAAAGGTTAAGGTCTCCTTGACAATTGAAAGATTTCATATTACACTACTATTATATCTACATCGTGTCGGATTAACAATCATCAGTTTTGTTAATCGCTGTTATGAAACCGACAAAATCATCTGAAAGTGACGGGATAATATGAACACAAAAAACAACCAGCGCACGAGACTTTCAAAAATATTGCTCAAAAACGCGCTGATGGATCTTCTGGGCGAGAAAGGCTCAGTAACAAAAATATCAGTAAGAGAGCTGTGCGAGCGCGCCGACCTCAACCGCTCGACTTTTTATGCGCACTACTCCGAGCCGAAAGAGCTGCTCGAAGAGGTCGAAAACGAGCTGCTCGACGCGACTCAGGATCACTTAAAGAAAATAGGCGCGGAAAACGACCTCGGCGCGCACAGATATCTGCTTTCATTTCTAATGTATATCAAAGAAAACGACAAGCCGTTCCGCACGCTGCTTGTCGACTCGGTTGACCCCGCGTTCCGTTCAAAATTCATGCAGCAGTCGATAATTCAGTTTATTGAGAACCTGAACATCGTTTTTCCGAAGGAGCAGGAGCAATATATCTACTCATATATTCTCAACGGCAGCACGGGCGTTATTATCCAATGGATACGCTCGGACTACTGCATTGACGAAAATGAGCTTGTTGATCTGCTGTTTTCGATAAATCAGAGCGCGCTTGTCAATCTCGACATAAAGCCGCGCATATAGTTGAAAGCCTACCAAGCAAGTGGTATAATTGTGAAAACTCGCGCAATAATGCGCAAAATGCAAGGAGACGACAAAAATGAGAGAGAGCAAAATCACGAGGGACGAAGCGTTTGAGCTTCTGAAAAAATACAACAAAGACCCGTTTCACATTCGCCACGCGCTGACCGTCGAGGGCGTTATGCGCTGGTACGCGAAGGAGCTCGGCTATGCGGACGAGGAGGAATATTGGGGCATAGTCGGTCTGCTGCATGACATCGACTTCGAGCTCTATCCGGAGGAGCACTGCAAGAAGGCTCCAGAGCTGCTCAAGGCGGGCGGAGTCGGCGACGACATGATATATTCAATTTGCTCCCACGGCTACGGCATCTGCGTAGATATCGAGCCAGTTCACGAGATGGAAAAGGTGCTCTTCGCGGCGGACGAGCTGACAGGGCTTATCTGGTCGGCGGCGCTGATGCGCCCGTCAAAGAGCGTGATGGACATGGAGGTCTCGAGCCTCAAGAAGAAGTTCAAAGATAAAAAGTTCGCCGCGGGCTGCTCGCGCGACGTTATCCGCACGGGCGCGGAGAGACTCGGCTGGGAGCTTGAAAAGCTCTTCGGACAGACGATACTCGCCATGCGCTCATGCGAGAGCGATGTCAACAGCTTCATGGGGATTTACCAGGCGTAAAACGGCGGCAGTACCAGCATAAATCAACAGCCATTTATCTTTAAATTCACCTTATTACAGCAACTTTAAACAGCAAAAGACTGCCGCAGAATACTATCTGCGACAGTCTTTTTTATTTGCGTTTTATATTCAGTCCAGTGCGGGCTCGGGAGCGAGCGGTGCTTCCGTTGCCGGCTCGGTCACGGGGACTGCCGGCTCCGACGGGATCGGATTTATCGGCTCGTCGGACGGTTTCTCTGTCGGTTTCTCCGTGGGATTTTCCGTAGGCTTTTCCGTGGGATTTTCCGTAGGCTTCTCCGTCTGCCTCTCGGTCGGCTTCTCCGTGGGCTTCTCGGTCGGCTCGACTACAGACACGTTTATGAGCATCTTTCCGCTTGCCGTTTCCCCGTCGGAGTCGGTGACGGTGACTTCCACGGTGTACATTCCGCTGACTTTCGGGGTATATGACATGCTTTTTTCCGATTTTTCCGCCACGAGTGCGCCGTTTAAAAATATCTTTATTTTATAAGAAGTATATTTTCCCGTTCCGCCGGAGACGAGCGCCGACGCGTGTATCTGCGGCGCGGCGGTGCCGTTGTTCGACACCTGCGCCGCCGCAACGGCTGCGAGGGTCGGATTCTTGACGGTTACTGTGCATGAAGCGGTCTTGTTTCCGTCCTCGGTCTTTACGGTTATCACGGCAGTACCTTTCGCCTTTGCCGTGACGCGCCCGGAGCTCGAGACTGATGCTACATTGCTATTGCTGCTCGACCATGTGACTTTCCGATTCGCCGCATCGCGCGGAGCGACTGTCGCCCGGAGCTGCCTCGAATCGCCGACTGTTAAATCGAGCGCGGACGAGTTCAGGGTAACGCCCGTGACATGGTCGATATATACCGTCACCTTGCAGACCGCCACGCGGTTGCCGTCCTTTGTGGTAACTCTGATATTTGTCGTGCCCTCTTTTTTCGCCGCGACTATGCCGCCCGCGACCTCCGCTATCGACGGATCGTCGCTCGACCAGGTGTAGTCCTTGTCATATGCGTCGGCGGGGATAACAGTGGCGGTGAGCACTTTCGTCTGACCGACTCTGAGTTTAGCCTCCGTCACGCTCTGGTATTTTTTCTTGCTGTAAAATGTCCTTGTGCCGTTCTTGTTCTTTATCGTCAGAACGCCGTTAGTGACGGATATTCCGTAGCTGTCCCAGTCGCTCTTTCTGTCCGCATATCCGCCGCCGGTCGATGACTTCGTATAGGTGCTGAGAGTTGCGATGTCGAAATTCGTCGCCTTTATGCCGAAGCGGTCGCCCGTCTCGTCGCC
>ERZ1673701.3567-NODE-3567-length-10443-cov-10.105603_pt1 | contig 10443 bp, 6 predicted proteins | sample MGYA00580231_ERZ1673701 | MGnify/ENA primary metagenome ERZ1673701 (study PRJEB41218, sample SAMN15661798) | gut metagenome | host: Homo sapiens | place: Canada: London | collected 2015-08-20/2019-03-30 | study: EMG produced TPA metagenomics assembly of...
CTTTTTTCATTTTTCTTCGCCTCCATTTATTTTTTTATTTTCTGTCGCGCAAAAAAACCGACTCTGTTGTCTGACCGAATGCAAAAAAGCGCAAGCAAAAGCCTGCGCCGTCCAACAATCCGGATTGCTTTGATTTTTGATTGTCATCCTCAATTCCACCCTCCTATCAATATATTATATTTTATCAAATTTTTTGCGATTGTCAATTTCATTTCATATTTTTCACCTTTTAAAAATTTTCGGAAAATTCAAATCGTTTTTTCGACGTATTTTATAGCCGCTTCAAGCCGAAAAATTCGTTGCCCGAGAGCGCCGAATTCTACTTGCACACTGCAATCGCCGGCAAGGCGCACAAACAAAATTTAATTTTTCAAACATTTTGTCGCTTAATTAAGTTGCTCCGATGAAAAAAATTTGTTATTATAATTATTAATGCGCATAATCGCAGCAAGGATTTTTATGATTGTAAAAGCCGTAAACGACAAAAAAGGCATAAAACGCTTCGTCGCGTTTGCCGACATGATTTACAAGGGCGACGACAAATACGTGCCTTTCATGAAAAAAGATTTGACTAAAACTCTGACGAGATTGGTGCTTAAGGAAAAAACCTACACGGCGCTTATGGTGTTTGGCAGGGACGGCGCTCCCAAGGGACGGGTGCTTTTTACCGTAGACGTAAACAAGCAGCTGCCCGACAAAGCGCGTTGCGGTTATTTTTTCCTTTTCGAATGCGTAAACGAGCAGGAAGCGGCAAACGCTCTGCTTTCCGAAATGAACCGAAGGCTCGCCGCCGACGGCATAAATTACGTCGAAGGCACCTATTGGCCGTTTGACCGCGACAACCGCAGAGGAATACTCGTCAAGGGCTTCGACAGCGCGCCCGTAATATTCACCTCCTACAATCCCGAATATTACGCAAAGCTGCTCGAAAACTTCGGGTTTAAAAAGCATTTCGATACCATCACCTTCAAAATGGTGCCCAACGAAAATCAGATAGAACGTCACAAACGCGTCTCCCGTTATGCGGAAAGCAGATACGATTATCGCGTGGACAAAATGGATCCGAAAAACATCGACAAAGACATAAAAGACGTTCAGCAAATCATGGCGGAAGCCGCGACGGACATCATTTATCAGGACGCTCCCTCCGTCGAAGAAATCAGACATATAGTAAAGCAATGGAAAAGCTTTCTCGACCCGGATTTTATCCTGATTGCGAGAACGGGCACGGGCAGACCCGTAGGCGTGGTCATGGCAATCCCCGATTATTTTCAGGTTTTCAAGGCGATGAAAGGAAAAACAGACCTTGCCGCCATGTTTAAATATTTAAAATACCGTAAAAAAATAGACGCCGTGCGAGCCATGCTTCAATTTGTGGTTCCCGACTTTCAGGGAAAAGGCGTAAACGTATCTCTGTACACCGAGCTTCTGGATTCCGCAAGACGCAAGAACGTCAGACTGATAGAAGCCGGCACAATGATGGAAAACAACTCGCACCCCATAGAGGCATTAAAGGCAGCCGGAGGAGAACTCAGCAAAATTTACAGAATTTACTTTATGTTTACGGGGGGGGGTGCTCATGACAGCTGATTTGCTTTTGCTTGCCGCCGACGCGGCACAACCCAACCTTATTCTCACAATCGTTGCGCTGGTCGCCGTTTTCGGGCTGCCTTGCCTGATGATTCTTTTGACGCGCAAGGTAAAATTTTTCAAAATAGTAGGAGCGGTCGCGCTATGCTATGTGCTAGGCTTCGCGTTTTCGCTTTCAGGTCTCAACTACGACAAGGGGCTGGTCGAAACCGTAGCCTCCGTTCTGGTGTGCATAGCAATCCCCCTCGTGCTTTTCGGGTTTGAAATGAAATCCCTTAAGAGGCTCGCCCAAAAGACTGCTCTTTCCTTCGGGCTGGTTTGCGTCAGCGCCGTGATTGTTGCGACGACGGCGTTTTTGATAACAAAAAGCTTTCTTCCCGACGCGGCGGAGCTCACGGCAATGAGCATCGGACTTTACATCGGCGGCACTCCCAACCTGCTTGCAATCGGCAGCGCGCTGCTCGGCTCGGGACATGAAGCGATTGTGCTCGCAAACACGGCGGACCTTTTTGTCGGCGGGCTATATTTCCTTTTTCTGCTGACTGCGGCAAAACCCGTTTATTCCTTCGTGCTGGACGGGAAAAAACGCAAAAAACAAAAATCCGAAGTCGAAAACGACGCAGAAGAAGCGGATTGCTCGAAAGAAAACACCGTCTCGGAGGAAAACTCCCAGGAAGACAAGCAGCTGCTTTCCGTAACAAACGAATATGATTTTTCGGTTGTGGAACGCAGCAAAAAAAGCGTGTGGAGACTCGTCGGCGTCATCGGTCTGGCAATAGCTTGTTTCGGCGCGGGCGTTGGACTGGAGCTGCTCATAAACGGAAATTTGTCGGGCAGCCTGTTTATTTTAATAACCGTGTCGGCTCTGGGAATTGCCTTTTCCTTTGTCAGACCCGTCAGGGAAACCAAAGGCTCCTATCAGGTAGGCCAGTATCTCATTCTCAGCTTTTCTATCGCGCTGAGCATGAGCATGGACATGAGCAAGCTGGTAAGCGACCTGCTCCCGACAATGCTCTTGTTTGCCTGCCTGCAAATAAGCGGCATACTTCTTCACCTCGTGTTGTGCAAAATCTTCAGGATAGACTCCGACACCGCGCTCATAACAAGCACGGCGGGCGTTTACGGTCCTCCGTTCATAACTCCCGTAGCAAACGCCGCAAAACGAAACGATTTGATAGCGCCGGGCATAATCTGCGCCACTTTCGGACTTGCGATTGGCAATTTTATCGGTATCGGCGTGGGACAGCTGTTTTTGCTGCTGATGTAAATTTTCGGACAATATGCTTCTGCCCGCGCCTTAAGCGCGGGCAGTTTCTTTTTTATTTTTCAAAACGGCTCTTATGTCGAAAATATCAGTCGAAATCTTCTACCCATCCCGAGCTTCTATGATAGTAAGGTAAAATTCTCATATCCGAATTGAGCCAGCCATTTGAGCTCAAATATATGGGCTTGTGAGTGACGATACACCTGCCATACCAATTGTCGTATATGCTCAAATCAGCGTCATTGGCAAAATCCTCAACGATACCGGGCAGAATATTCGCCTCGAAATAAGCAGTGCCGTGCGCTTCAAAAAAGATTTGCGCCGAAAAGCCGTTCAACACGTAACTCTGAGAGTTGAAAAAATAAATAGGGAAGTATGTTGCCACAGAATCCTGAAAAGCTATCAAATCACCGAGCCACTCCTGAATATAAACCATCCCCTTCCATGACGTGCCTATGGCTAAAATATATTCGTTTGATATTTCATTTAAAAAATCGTCGTAATCGGTTATGTCTGTTTGCTGCCCGTTAAGCAGGTTCAAATAAACGTTGCCTTGTAAATGACAGAAAATTTTTATGCCGTTGTTCATCAACAACTGCGACAACTGGGTTTGCGCCAAAATTGCGTCTGTGTTCTCATATAGCATATAAAAATACGAAAGCAAATAGAAATCGAGATTTCCCGTTCTTTCATTGTTTGTTGCTCTAAAATACCAATTATCGATGAAATCGGGAAAAATATACTGAAGTATGTGCTCCCCAACCAGCGAATTGTCAAGTATGAAAGTTGTATTCTCCATCCACTCGTCAATCTCGGTATCCGCCAGAATGGTATCCATAAAAATGGTAAAGATGTCCAAATTTATATGTATGTCCACGAAATCCAGAAAATCGGTATTGGCACAGTTGTAATAATCCAAATTGTTGTCCAGCAGGCACGCTTCCTCCGTTCCGTTGATAAACATGATTTTGCAGTTATTCTGTTTCATGTCCGAAAAGATAATATTCAAAAACTGGCAGTAATCAAGCTGCACAGTGCTCAGCTCGAAAATCACCAAAGAATTTGTCTCGATATTTTCGTTAAAAGTTGCAAGATAAAACAAAGTGCTGTCGTGGGCTATGTGGAAAAAATAAAAATTATTGACATTCTGAACGGATAACATTATCTGGTTGAAAAAGCTGTTTGCGCCGTCTTTATTGCTGAAATAATACAGATTTTCATAGTTTTGCGCATTCGGCTGCGTGGAATCTTGCGCGAACACGGCAGGCGCGAAGCATACAAGCGCCAGGCAAAGCGTCAACGCCAAAGCCATAGTTCTGATTTTCTTTGAATTTTTGTTCATGATAATTCTCCTTTTTATTTTTATATTTTCAGCCACGAGGCATGAATTCAGTTTGTTTTCTCCCATACCGCATACAGACGTTGAATTCCCATTTCGGATGCCCGAAGTCTGTCCTCCGTCGGCATGTGGTATGTAAAGCAGTATATTTTTTCGTACAAATAATATTTTTCAAGCGTCGCTACGTTGCAGGGAACAAACTTTTCCGTTCCGGCGCTTGCTCCGAAAACCGCGCTTCCGCCTTTTTCCGCCGCCCATCCGACCATTTTCCACCCGTCGCGGTCGTGCATACGAAATTTGTCTGCACCGTCAACGAAAGCGTTAGGCATGGAAACAACATAGGGCAAGCCGTCGTCGTCAAAGGCAAGCTCGCACCCCCAAATCACTACGTCGACATTTGTAAGCCACCCGCTCGGCTTGGAGGCATGCGCAGTGTATATCACAACGCTGCCGGTTCTCTGCAAAACCAAAGCATCGGCGATTTGCACACTGTCGGGGATTGTCAACGTCAAGGGCGCATAACAATAGCTCGCGCCAGCAGATCCAATTTCGTTTAGACTCATGGCGGTAAAGGCAAATCGTCCCAAAGAAACCACGCCGTCGGGTATGCGTATATTAAACAGCCCCAAGCAGTCGCAAAACGCTCTGTCGCCTATTTCTTTTAGCCCGCGAGGGAGCTTAAGCTCTGTCAGACCCGCGCACTCCATGAACGCGTTTTCGCCTATCCTTTCCAAGCCGTCGGGAAATATTATCTCTTTCAATCCCGTCCTGCCAAAAAACGCGCCGTCGGCTATTGTTTTCACTCCGTCGGGGATTTTTCCGTCCACTCCGCCCAGCACAAGCGTTTCTCCCGTTTTCGTCAGCAAAAATTTCCCGTCGTTTACGCTTTTGAAATAAGGATTTTCGTCGGACACCGTTATCCTTTCCAATTCGGTACACAGCTCGAAGGCATCGAGGCTTATGCTTTCTAGTCCTGCTCCAAACGAAACCTCTCTGAGTCGGGTGCAGCAAGTGAAAACCCTGCTCCGCACCGACGTAATTTCGTCGGGCAGCTCGACGGCTTGCAGCGCGGTGCAATACCCGAATGCGCCCGCCTCCAAGGAAACAAGAGTATCGGGCAATTCAACCGTCTCCAATGCGGCACAGCATGCAAAAGCCCTCCGTCCTACGACGGTGAGTCCCTGCGGCAGCGTCACCCTTGTCAGACGGTCGTTTTGAAAAAAAGCCTCGTCTTCAATGGAAATTATGCTGTCGGGCAGGACTATGCTTTCCACCCCCATATTTTTGAAAGCCCCGTTTCCTATGTGCTCGGTATAAGCGGGGATGACGCTCGCCTTGCAGCCGACGACAAGCGTGTCGTCTTTTCTTCGCATTATGCAGTTGCCGTCGCTCTTGTAAACCTCGTTGCCCTCGGCGACTTCTATGCTCTCCAGCCGCGTGCAGCCTTGAAAGGGCGGTATTCCGTTTACGTTTTCCAGCCTTTCCGTCGTTGACGGCAAATTCACGCTTTTGAGCCTTTTGCAGTCGGCAAAACCGTTGTACAAGCTTTTAAAGCCTTCGGGCAGCACAAGCGCTTCTATTGCGGTGTTTTTGAACGAGGTGCCTATTATCGTCTGAATTCCCGCCGACCAGCGCACCCGCGCGAGTTTTTCGCAGTCGGAAAAAGCGTTTACGTATTCCACCGTGTCGGGCAGTATCACTCCCGTGAGCTCACCGCAGCCGGAAAAGCCTGTCACGCTCATTACGGCTTTGTCTTTGAAAAACGCGGGGATTATGAGCTTTCCCTTGACCTTGCTCTTGTCGATTTCCGTCGCATCCCAGCCCCTTCCGTCCTCCGTAGGCAAAAATCCGAACCAGTCGGGACGCTCCTGCTCTATCGTCATTTCCTCCGACCACTCGGAATCCCGCACATTGGCTTTTTCGCTGTTTGCGGCGACCTTTATTTTGTAGGTTTTGTAGCTGTCCAGAATTTCAAACACGTCCATACTGTTGGTTCGGGTTAAATACTCCTCTCCGTCTATGTCCACCGTGTAGCTCGCAGCCCCCTCTACCTCGTCCCACTCCAGCACGTCTGTCGAAGTCAATTCAAGCCCCGTCGGCGTCTTCAGCTCCGACTTACGCTCGCACCCGACGCACAACGCCGCCGCACACGCAAGCAGCAATGTCAAAAACGTAATGACCAACACTACTCTCTTTGCTTTTTTCATTTTTTTGAACTAAGGTCCTCTTGGCTCCACCCCGACAGTTTCAATACGGTTCAATGGGATGAAATCGCATAGCGCCATAGAGCCAGCCGTTATCTCCCGGATATATAGGCTTGTGCGTAACACTGCATCTGCCCTCCCAGTTGTTGTAAATGTCCAAGTCAGCGTCGTCGGCGAAATCGGCAACGACTGCCGACAAAACAAATTCCTCGAAATAAGCCGTGCCGTAAGCCACAAAAAAGTTCTGTGCCGACGAGCAATTCAAAGCATAATTGCATTCGTTGAAAAAATAAACGGGGAATCCCAGCTGCTCACTCTGTCTGAATTCCATCAACGGATAAAGCCACTCGTCCAGATAATCGACTCCTCTCCAAGACGTGCCGATTGCAAGCATACTATTGTTATCCGTTGCCGCGCGGAAAGAATCCGTTTGCTCGATGGAAATATATTCGCATGTAAGCACGTTGAAATAATTACTGCCGCCGATGTGGCAGAATATTTTTATTCCGTTGTCTATAGTCGTCTGCAAAAAATTCATCCGCGCGCCTTCGTATTGAAAATAATAAAAAAAGTATCTCAAAATATGATAATCAAAATTATCATAGGCATAAAAATCGTTGACGTAAGCCCTGTCAAACCAATCGTTTACATAATACGGAAAGCCGTAACTCAGAATTTCATTCCACAAAAAACTGCCGTCAAGCAAAAACGTAGTATTTCTCACAGCTTCGTCATACTCGTGCAAATAAAATACTGTATCCATAAACACGCTGAATATATCCAGGTTTATATGTATGTCCACATAATCCAGAAATTTGTTGTCGTCCGATGACCAATAGCTGCTCTGCGTCATATCCAGCATCTTGCGCTCATCAACACCGTTGATAATCATAATTTTGCAATCGTCGTATTTCAGCGCTCTGCATATACTGTAAAGTAAACCGTAATATGCGCGCGACATATTTCTCAGCTCGATGATGACCAGAGACTCCTCCTCCACTTCGCCAAACACGCCTGCGTTGTACATATCTTCAAGGCTGTCGGTTCCCTCCTGCCGTATCTGTTCAAAATGAATATTGCCCACGTTTTGCAAGCCGCGTAAAACGCCGTTGTAAAATTGACTTGCATTACAAAAATCGCTGAAATAATACAGATTGTCATATACGGCAGTCGGCGGATCCTCCGGAGTAGGAGCTTCCTGCGCCAGCGCGACGGGAGCAAGGCACAAAAACGCCAAACAAAAAACAAGCGCCCATGCTGTTATTCCGATTTTCTTAGAGCTTTTTCTCATGATAACTTCTCCTTTGAATTTTTCTTTGTATCACCCCGTGAAGGGCATGAATTCAATTCTCTTTTTCCCAGACGGCATACAGAATTTCCGCCCCCGTCAGGGCAGCCTCCGCGCATTGCTCTTGGGTCATTGACGCAGCAAAGCGAAAAGTTTTTTTGTACAAATAAAAATTTTCCACCTCCAAAAAACCGAAAGGCACAAAAGGAATTTCAATATCAAACGACTTAAACTCCGCTTCTGAGCCCTGCGCAGTTGTCCAGCCTGCAAAGCGGTATCCCTCGCGCTCGTGCATCAGATATCCGTCGCCGCTTGGCTCTGTCATACCAAGCTCAGGCAAACCGTTGCCGTCGAAAGCATTGGGCGCGGACACGACGTAGGGCAAGCCGTCAGCGTCGAGCTCCAGCTGGCAGCCCCACACCACAACGCTGCCGGTGGAAAGCTCCCACCCCGTCGGCTTTGACTTGTGCGAAGTGTACACAACAAAGCTCCCACGTACATAAAACTGTTCCACGCTGTCCGGTACAACCAACACTGTCGGACCGTATTTTAACTGCATACCCCTCTTGTACGCTTCGCCTTCAGAAACTATATTGAATACCGATTTCTTTATCGAAGTCACGCCGTCGGGTATGCGAATATTAAACAGCTCCAGGCAGTCGGAAAACGCTCTGTCGCCTATTTCTTTTAGCCCGCGATGAAGCTTAAGCTCTGTCAGACCCGCGCACTCCATGAACGCGTTTTCGCCTATCCTTTCCAAGCCGTCGGGAAATATTATCTCTTTCAATCCCGTCCTGCCAAAAAACGCGCCGTCGGCTATTGTTTTCACTCCGTCGGGGATTTTTCCGTCCACTCCGCCCAGCACAAGCGTTTCTCCCGTTTTCGTCAGCAAAAATTTCCCGTCGTTTACGCTTTTGAAATAAGGATTTTCGTCGGACACCGTTATCCTTTCCAATTCGGTACACAGCTCGAAGGCGTCGCCGTAAACGCTTTCAAGCCCTGCTCCAAACGAAACCTCTCTGAGCCGGATGCAGCAATCGAAAATATTGCCCCGCAACGACGTTATTTCGTCGGGCAGCTCGACGGCTTGCAGCGCGGTGCAATTCCCGAATGCGCTTATGCCTATGCTTGTGAGACTTTGCGGCAGAGAAATTTCCGTCAGGCAGTCGTTGTAAGCAAACGCAAAACCTTCTATCGAGGTCACCCCTTCGGGCAGAATGATTTGTTCCAGCCCCGCTCCCTTAAACGCGCCGGCTCCTATGTGCTCGGTATAAGCGGGGATGACGCTCGCCTTGCAGCCCAAGACAAGCGTGTTGTCGCCTTTGCGCATGATACAATTGCCGTCGCTTTCATATACCTCGTTGCCCTCGGCAACCACTATGCTTTCAAGCAAAGGACAAGCGCAAAACGACGGGCTCCCTTGATAGACTGAAATCTTATGCAAAGTAGAGGGCAAGCTCACGCTTTTGAGACTTTTGCAATATAAAAACGCGCCTGTCATTTCCGTCAGCCCTTCGGGCAAAATAAGAGTTTCCACTGCCGTGCCCCGAAAAGACCCCGTATTTATTTTTTTAAGCCCCGCCGACCAGCGCACCCGCGCGAGTTTTGCACAGTCGGAAAAAGCGTTTACGTATTCCACCGTGTCGGGCAGTATCACTCCCGTGAGCTCACCGCAGCCGGAAAAGCCTGTCACGCTCATTACGGCTTTGTCTTTGAAAAACGCGGGGATTATGAGCTTTCCCTTGACCTTGCTCTTGTCGATTTCCGTCGCATCCCAGCCCCTTCCGTCCTCCGTAGGCAAAAATCCGAACCAGTCGGGACGCTCCTGCTCTATCGTCATTTCCTCCGACCACTCGGAATCCCGCACATTGGCTTTTTCGCTGTTTGCGGCGACCTTTATTTTGTAGGTTTTGTAGCTGTCCAGAATTTCAAACACGTCCATACTGTTGGTTCGGGTTAAATACTCCTCTCCGTCTATGTCCACCGTGTAGCTCGCAGCCCCCTCTACCTCGTCCCACTCCAGCACGTCTGTCGAAGTCAATTCAAGCCCCGTCGGCGTCTTCAGCTCCGACTTACGCTCGCACCCGACGCACAACGCCGCCGCACACGCAAGCAGCAATGTCAAAAACGTAATGACCAACACTGTCCTTAACACTTTTTTCATAAAATACATTCCCCCTGATTTAATCTCATGATTTTTTCTTTTGTTCGGTAAATTTCGTTGTGCTTCTATTGCTCTGAAAGGCACTTGTAGTCCTCAGCGGGATTGATGCAATAATTTTTCTTTCGTTTAAGAGAAACAAAATAAAAAAACGCAGACAAAAGCCTGCGTGCTCAAATTAAAATAAATAAATTAAAACCTATAAACATCGCTTAATCCCCCGAAAGCGTTAATATTGTGTTAATTCTATCAAATACTTTTTGAGTTGTCAATTTTTTAAACACCAAAATTTTAAATTTCTGCGCTTCAACTCTGCTGTTCGGCAATATTAGTTTTTTTCCTGCAAAATCCGACATGACTTTATGCTCGTTAAATTCAGTGTCGGCTGCGCAACGTAAAATCCGGTTACGCTTATGTATAATTGAGCTTCTTTTCGCGCACTTGAAGTGCCGCGCCAACCTCCTGCTGATAAGTAGCGGCAAAGACTCTTTTCACACACGCTTTTTGCTTGGCGTGCCGGACTCAAGGAAAGGCTCGACTTGGGGCAGTTCGCTATTTCACACACGCTTTTTGCTAGGCGTGCCGCGCTCAAGGAAA
>ERZ1673701.3574-NODE-3574-length-10430-cov-25.093783_pt1 | contig 10430 bp, 10 predicted proteins | sample MGYA00580231_ERZ1673701 | MGnify/ENA primary metagenome ERZ1673701 (study PRJEB41218, sample SAMN15661798) | gut metagenome | host: Homo sapiens | place: Canada: London | collected 2015-08-20/2019-03-30 | study: EMG produced TPA metagenomics assembly of...
TACTATACCCCAAACCGGGGCAGTTTTGCAAGAGCCTTGGGGAAATCCGCTTACCTCTGAAGCCTTCACCCCTTGGGGGGAAGGTGGCTGCGAATGCAGTGAGCAGACGGATGAGGGGTACTTCCGGCAGCAGCGCCCTCATCAGTCACCTTCGGTGACAGCTTCCCCCGACCGGGGGAAGCCTTTCGCTACGGCAAACTTTACGGCTTGACCGGAAACTTTGTTCACTCCTCTGCCTGATAATCCTTTTCCAGCGAGAAGCCGCGCCCGCTTACCTCGGTAACATGGCTCACGATCATAAAGCAGGTGGGGTCGATGGTATGCGCCAGCTTTTCCAGCCTTGGCAGCTGCCGGTTGGAGACCACGCTCAGCAGCACCGACTCCGGCTCCCGCAGATAGCCGCCCTCGCCGTGCAGGATGGTCACGCCGCGGTCCAGCTGTGCAAAAATGGCAGCGCAGATCTCGTCGGACTTGGCACTGATGATCTTTACCTCGGTGCGGGTGGTGCCCAGCATGAGCACCTTGTCCAGCACGACCGTGTAGATGATCGCCATCACCACGCCGTACAGGGACTGCCGCACCGGGCTGAACGCCGCCTGCGCCGCCAGAATGATAAAGTCGAAGGTCATCATGGTGCTGGACACCGGCAGGTGGAACCACTTGTTCAGCACCAGCGGGGGGATATCCATGCCGCCGGTGGAAGCACCGGCGCGGATGGTGATGCCCAGCGAGATGCCGATGCCAAAGCCCGCGAATACGGTGTTCAGCACCAGATCATCGGTCAGCACAAGATTGCCCAATAAGTGCTCCCACAGCGCCATAAAAAAGGGACTGAGCACCGTGCTTGCCATAGTATTCAGGGCAAAGCGGCTTCCCAGCACCCACCAGCCCAGCAGCAGCATGACCACGTTAACCACGAACAGCACTGCGGACACCGGCAGTCCGGTGACCTTGTTGAACGCCAGTGCGATACCGGTGGCACCGCCGGTGATCAGGCCGGAGGGCATCAGGAATAATACCACAGTCAGCGCATACATCGCATTGCCCACCACGATGGACAGTGCGTTGAAGAGCTGCTGTTGCTTGTGTGTTAATTGCGTCATCTTCATCTTCCTTTGTTTATAGTTGAAGTATCTTCTACTATGATAACGAAAATATCCGCATTTATCAAGCCTTCGGCGATAAATGCGGATATCGGGATCGATTTTTAAGGGGTCAAAGGGCAGCTTCCGGCTGGGCTTCGTCCTCTTCCATCAGCCGCAGACCGGCGGTATCGGTCACCGGCAGCGAGAACACGATGGCGCCCGCCTTGGGGTTTGCCCCCTCCATAATGGCCTTCATGATGGTGTTTTTCTGGCTGGTGCGGCTGACGATGAGCACCAACTCCTTTTCGTTCACCAGTTCCATGCCCAGAAAGGCGGCTGCACCCTCCATGCCGGTGCCCTTTGCGTGGATCACCGTGCCGCCGCCTGCACCGGCGGTGCGGGCAGCATCCATAATGGAGCCGGTGTAGCCCTGATTTGCCACCACCAGCAGCAGTTCGTAGCGGGTATCCTTCAAGGTGCTCTCCTCCTTCCATGTAAGGGGCTGGTGCTCGGTAAGGAACATCAGCGCCCGTTTGCCGCCAATGCTGCTCAGCGGCACAATGAACGCAATGCCGGTGCCCGGCACATCGATCTGCATTTTGCGGCGCAGATCCTTCTGGATCTTCTGCCAGCTCTCTGCCGTTACCACAGCCAGCAGCACCGCCTTTTCGGTCTTTTCCAGCCCAAGGGTGGAAAGCGTCTCCTGCACCGCCGTGCCGGAGCCCACGGTACGCATACTTACCGTTACGCCGTGGCTCTTGTACAGCTGCAAAAAGCCGTCGGTAGAGCGGCGGTCGGTGATGGTGATCATCAAAAACAAACTGCTCACGTTCTGCCTCCTTTACAGCTCGATAATGGCGTCATCCGGCAGGTCTGCAAACACGGTAGCAAACACCGCAGCGGGCTGCGCCACACGCGCCTTGCGGGTGCGCAGCTGCGCCACCAGACCCATCATCTGCACGGTGATGAGCGGAGTCATGGCGACCATCGCCACCACGCCGAAAGCATCGGTGACGATATTGCCGCCCACCGCCACGCAGGCACCCTGCGCCAGCGGCAGCAGGAAGGTAGCGGTCATGGGGCCGGAGGCCACACCGCCCGCGTCAAACGCGATGGCGGTGAACAGCTTGGGCACTACAAAGGAGATGCTGATGGCGAACACATAGCCCGGCACAAGGAACCACAGGATGGAGATGCCGGTCAGCACCCGCACCATGGCAAGACCCACCGAAATGGACACGCCTGCGGAAAGCGCCAGACCCATGGCCTGCGCCGAGATAGCGCCGTCGGTCACCTCTTCCACCTGCTTGTTCAGCACATAGACCGCAGGCTCGGCCTTGACGATGAAGTAGCCGATAAGCATCCCGATGGGAATGATCACCCAGCGCATCCCGCCGCCTGTCAGCACCTGACCCAGATAGTTACCGGCGGGCATAAAGCCCACGTTTGCGCCGGTCAGAAAGAGCACAAGGCCGATATAGGTATACACAAGACCCACGCCGATGCGCCCCAGCGTGCGGCGGTCCAGCCGCAGGGCGATGAGCTGAAATGCCCCAAACATCAGCACGATGGGCAGCAGCGAGCGGGCGATCTCGGCCAGATAGGTGGGCAGACCCTCCCGGAACAGCTGCCACAGCTCCACCGAGTCTGCCACCTCCGGCAGAACGGGCGGGATGTAGGTGCTGTCCGCTGCGCGGAACGCGATGCCCAGCGTCAACACTGCCAGAATAGGGCCGATGGAGCACATGGCCACCAGACCAAAGCTGTCGTCTGCCGCATGGCGGTCGCTTCGGATAGCAGAAACACCCACGCCCAGCGCCATGATAAAGGGCACGGTCATGGGGCCGGTGGTCACGCCGCCGGAGTCAAAGGCCACGGCGAGAAACTCCTTGGGCACAAAGGCCGCCAGCAGAAAGATGAGCCCATAGAACAGCACCAGCAGCTTTGGCAGCGCAACGCCAATGAGCATACGCAGGAAGGCAAAGACCAGAAACAGGCCCACGCCCGCCGCCACCGAGAGGATGAGCGTACCGCTGGGGATGGAGGGCACCTGATCTGCCAGCACCTGCAAGTCCGGCTCGGAGATGGTGATAAGGAAGCCCAGCAAAAAGCCGAGCACGAGGATGAGGGGCAGCTTGCGGCTGCGGGTGATGACTGCACCCACCCGCTCGCCCATGGGGGTCATGCTCATCTCTGCACCCAGAGTAAAAAACATGATGCCCACCACGATCATGGCAGCGCCCAGCAAAAAGCACAGCAGGATGCTGGGCGATACCGGTGCTACCGAGAAGCAGAGCACCAGCACAATGGCCACAATGGGCAGCACCGCCTGCAGCGCCTCCAAAAGCTTTTCCCGCAGCTTGGGGAGCGATCGTCTGAGAATGATGTCCACCGCCTTTCGTCTGTATCCTGTTTGTACACTTTTGTACAAGATATATTTATAGTATACAGATTCAGGGGGATACCGTCAATCCACAGAAGGAAAAACTTGAGCATATTCCATAAATTGTAAAAATATATTACTCACCTTTATGTTCTTCCCGTGAAAATGGAATACCGGAGCGTCCGCAGACGCTCCGGTATTCCGAACTTATAAATAATTTTTCCGCTGAATATGCGCAAAGCAAATGCGGAGCGCATTCCAAATCGTCCCGCTTTACGCCTTTTTCGGCTTCAGCCAGCCGTCCACGGCGGCTACCAGTGCCTTGCCCCGGCGGCCAAGCAGACGGGGCAGCAGCACACGCGCCATGGCCCATACGCCCGCAAAGTTGTACAGGATGATAACCAGCGTGATCAGCCCCGTCCACAGCCCGTACAGCGGCGGCTCTGCCAGCAGCACAAAGGCCTCGAACACCAGCACGGCGGCATTTGCCAGCACCCGCGCCGGGTGGACGTGCATCCCGATCATGCGGCGGGCGTCCACCGCACGCAGGGTGAACACCAGCGCAAGGCCAAGGAAGGACGCATAGGTCGCGCCCACAGGCCCCCACAGCTTGATGAAGAAATAGTTCATGATGCAGTTGCTGATGGCACCCGCCATCATGGTGACCATGCTGCGCTGCGACTTTTTGGTCACCACATAGACGCTGTTCATGAACTGGTTAAAGCAGCTGCAGGTGGAAGCCAGCACGAGGAACGGCACAAAATGCCATGCGTAATAATAGTTGGACTTCATGACGTGCATCACCGGGCGGCACAGCCAGATAATGCCCGCTGCGCAGCAGAACAGCACGCTGGAATAGGTGCGGAAGATCTGGGTAAAGAACCGCGCACGCCCTTCCTCCTCGGTGACGGCGGAAAGCTGCCACGCATCGTAGAAGATCAGACCCAGCGTGGTCAGGATGGTGGGCAGGAAGTAGCCGGTGGAAAGCAGGCCGCTCCATGCGTTGCCGGTACGCCCGTCCAGCCCCTCGCACATCTCGCGCACAAAGAACAGGTCGGACGCATTGATGATCCAGAAACTGATCTGCGCCGGGATCATGGGCAGCGAGAAGTTGAGCATCTGCCGCCACAGCTTTTTGTTGACGCCCTTCAGCTCCACATAGTTCCACAGCTTGCCGGTGAACAGCAAAAACAGCACGCTGGTCAGGTCGCCGCTGATGATGGCCAGCAGGTAGCCGTTGGCGCCCCACTTGAAGCCCACCAGATACAGCACATAGAACGCCATGGTAGCCACGGTGCACAGCACGCCGTCCACTGCCACCAGCTTGTTCCACTGGCGGCTGCGCACGAACTGGGTGCACAGGGTGCGCAGGCAGCTCATGAGCACATAAATGTAGATCAGCAGGCCGTACTGCGCCATATCCGGCAAAAACTGGGTGACCGGCCAGCACAGCACCAAAATGCCAAAGCCGCCCAGAATGGTCAGCAGGCCGTTGGTGAACACCTGTTTTTCGCTGTTGCCCTTGTCCAGACCAAAGCGGATGATGGCGTTGGACATGCCCATGGACACAAAGGGGATGAGCAGGTTTGCGTACTGGCTCAGGATCTTGGACAGACCCAGATCCGAGATCTCCGCCATGGCGTAGGTCAGAAAGGGCTGTACGATCAAAGTGAGCAGCTTGGACGAAAAGCTGGAGATCGCAAAGATCAGGGTATTGCCGGCCAGTTTGGAATATTTATCGCCGGTCTTTTTTTCGTTTTCCAAGGGAATTTCCCTCCGTTTTTACGATAGATTATCTTTTCAGCAGCTCCCGCCGGGCCTTCCAGTCCGGCAGCAGCTTTTCCACTTCTGCCCAGAAGGCTGGGCTGTGGTTCAACTGCAAAAAATGGCAGTACTCGTGTACTACCACATAGATCTGCGCCGCAGGGGGCTGGTTATACAGCTGCAAAGCAAAGGTGATCTGCCGCTTGCCCGGGCAGCACACGCCCCAGCAGCTTGTCATGCTGCGCACCTTCAGAACGGGCTTCTGCCCGCCCAGCACCCCGGCAAAGGCCGGGTAGACCTTATCGCTCATGGCGGCAAAGTAGGCCAGTGCCGTGGCTTTATCCGGCAGGTCAGCGTTATCCTTGTTCCGCTTGGTGATGTTCTTCACCCGGGTATCCCGGATCCACTGGGCGTTTTGCAGCACAAAACGGTCAGCCTGTTCCAGACTGGCCGTCAGGGGGATGCTTACCATCACGGTGCCGTTGCTGCGCACCCGCAGATGCAGCTGCTTTACCTTTTTGCGCACCAGCTCGTACTGGATGCCCTCCACGCTGCGCAGCTGGGCGCACGGCTTTGTCGGCATCTCAGGCCTTGCTCCGCATCAGGCGGCCAAGGGGCAGCTGCGCCAGCACCACGGCGGCAAACAGCAGCACGCAGCCGGTAGATTCCCGGAAAGAAAGGTTCTGGTTCAGCAGCAGCCAGCCGCCCAGGGCGCTGAATACGCTTTCCAGACACATGATCAGGCTGGCCACAGCGGGGTTCAGGTCCCGCTGACCCAGAATCTGCAGGGTGTAGGCCACGCCGCTGGACATGATGCCGCAGTACAGGATGGGCCCGGCGAAGGTGACAAACTCTGCCATGGCAGGCTGCTCGAACAGCAGCGCCGCCACGGTGCTTTCCACCGACACCACAAAAAACTCCACAAGGCTCAGGCGCACGCCGTCCATCTGCGGGGAGAAATGATCCACCGCCATGATCTGGAAGCTGAACAGCACCGCGCACAAAAGCAGCAGCCAATCGCTGCTCTGGATGCTGCCAAAGCCGTCCTTCATACACAGCAGATACAGCCCCACCACGGCAATGGCCATGCTCACCCACAGCTGTGCGCTACCCTTGCGGCCCAGAAACAGGCCGAACACTGGCACCAGCACCACATACATGGCGGTCAGAAAGCCCGCCTTTGCAGTGGAGGGATCCAGCGTGATGCCCAGCTGCTGTGCCGCGCTTGCCAGAAACAGCAGCGTGCCGCACATAAGCCCGGCTTTCAGCAGCAGCTTGCGCTCTGCCGCCGTTTTGGGCTTGCCATCCGGCCTGCCCTGCCGGTGGTGCAAGGCGTCAAACGCCTTGACCGTGGGCAGCAGCACCAGCACCGCCATCCAGCTGCGCCCTGCCAGAAAGGAGAACGCGCCCATGCCGGAGCCAGCGCTCTGCGCCACAAAGGCTGTGCCCCAGATCAGGGCGCACAGCATCAGCAGCATTGAATTTTTCGTCTGGTTCGTCATCCGGCAATGCCCTCCACCTTCATCAGGCCGTACAGGTAGTACCGGCTGGAATCATACGAGATGGTCACGCGGTACTGCGCCGCCGGGTCCAGCCCGGAAATGGTGCAGCGGTAGTCGGTGCCATCGGTCTTGAAGTAGTAGGTGCTGTCCGGCACATACGCTGCGCCGCCGTCCACCTTTTTCCACAGTGCCACCTTGAACTTCTGGGTGCCCTCGGCGGTGCCGCAGGCCATGATGTTCAAGCTGCCGCCCGGCACGGTAAAGTAGCCGGTGTTGCGGCTCCAGATCCCGTTGAATACCGCATACAGGCAGCCGTCTGCGGTGGCGGTGGCATACTTTGCCGAGGCATCCGCAATGCCCTGAATGATCAGCGGGTCGGTGGTGGCTTCTGCCCAGCGGGTGGTGTCCTCCTCCTGCACTTCTTCGGAGTGGCCTGTCACCTTCTGCGCCACCTTTTTCAGGGTCTCCTTGCAGCCGGTCAGGCTAAGCACCATCACCGCCGCCAGCAGCAGTGCCAAAAGCTGTTTTTTCATCTTCATAGCTTTCCTCATAGAAACAAAGAAACTTTTCTTTTTCGTGCGTCTCTGCCAACGGGCAGATACAAGTTAAGTATACCGCATTTTGCCGCTCTGCACAAGATACCTACGTTTATTTTGTGCGGTTTGCCGCCTGTTTCTGCACAAATTTTCACCCATTCAGCGCCCGCAGCGCCGCGCACTCGGCCTCGGCCAGCGCGGGCGCCTCCGCCCCGAACAGACTGCCGTAGCGGTACAGTGCCCAGCCGCCCGCCGCCTGCTGCCGTAAGTCCTTTACCTGCGCCGCCAGCGCACTGCCGGTGCTCCAGCCGGACACGCTGTCCGGGTTCGCGCCGCCATCTCCGGTGCCCACCCGGTATGCGCCCAGCCCGAAATACAGCGCCACATCCCCCGCCCGGGGGTAGCTAAGCCACGCCGGGACGATGTTTTCAAAGGCAAAGCGGGTGCTGCCGGAGTGCAGGGCAAAGCCGTAGCCCCAGTACACCTGCGGGCAGAGGTAGTCGGTGACCTTCTCCTCCCCGCCCGCCGCCAGCCACGCGGTCACATCGCTGTACTGCTGGTCAAGGTCGTTGTCCGGGTTGCCCTGCGGGCTGATGCCGAACCGCAGCGTGGGGTCTGCCGCCTTCACGGTGCGGTACACTTTCGCCACCAGCGCGGTAACGTTCTGCCGCCGCCACGCGGCAAGGTCGGCTGCGCCGCTTGCCGCAAACTGCACCGCGTCCACGGCGGCATCGGTGGTGGGGTAAAAGTAATCGTCAAAGTGGATGCCGTCCACCGGGTAGTTCTGCAAAAGCTCTGCCACGCCCTGCACCACATAGTCTGCGGCGGCAGGCACGGCGGGGTTCAGGTACAGCCCCTCCCCGGCGGTGCACAGCCAGTCCGGGTGAGTGTTTGCCAGATTATTCTCCGCCAGATTCGGCGGCATCGCCGCCGAGGAGCGCAGACGGTAGGGGTTGACCCACGCCTCCACCCCGATGCCCCGGCGGTGCGCCTCGGTCAGAAAGACATCCAGCGGGTCAAAGCCGGGGTCCTTGCCCTGCACCCCGGTGCACAGATGGCTCCACGGGAACAGGTTGCTGCGGTATAGCGCATCCCCGAAGGGGCGCACCTGCGCCAGCACGGTGTTCAGCCCCAGCCCGGCGCAATTGTCCAGCAGCTGCGCCGCCCCGGCGCAGAAGGTGTCCGCGGTGGAGAAATCCAGCAGCGCCCAGTCCAGATAGCTCACCCACACCGCCCGCCACTCTCCGGCGGGCAGGGCGGGGTTGGGTGCCGGGGGCGTATCCTGCCCGGAGGCGGCAGTGTGGTCTGCATCGCTTTTCTGCCGCAGATACCACCCCGTTGCCGCACAGGCCGCTGCGCCCGCCCCGGCCAGAAAGGCTCTGCGCCCAAAGCGGCGGTTTGCCTTGGCTTTAGACGTCCTGCGGCGCTGGGTCACAGGGTCTCCTCCTGCGTCTTATACAGGGTAAGCCCCGCCCAGCCCCGGGCGCAGGTCAGCAGTACGAACATGATATTCGTCCAGAAGGCAAGGCCGCTCATGCCCGCGTACTTGGTCAGCATCCAGAACACCAGCCGCAGCACCTCGGCGGCGCTCACCAGCTGCAGCTGCCGCTGGATGGGTCTGCCGCGCTCATACTCCGTTGCCAGCAAAGCAGGCCACACCAGCGCCGAGCAGATATCCCCCGCCCAGCCGCTGGCACCCAGCTTGCTGAGCATCAGCACCACGAACACGCCGGTGTAGTTGCGCTTTTCCCTTGCCGGTGCGCCCTTTTGCGCCGCCAGAAACAGCACCGCGATGCCGGTAAGACAGAACACGATCATTTCCAGCCCGGAAAAATCCATCCCGCCCAGCACGGCAAAGCCGCCCAGCATGGACACTGCCGCCGCAGCCAACAAAAAGAAATACCATGTCTTGCGTGTAAATTTAAGCTTCATGAAGCCCTCCCCCGGGCGTTTGCGCCCGGCTTGCAGAAAAATTTAAAAAAGAATTGTAAATATTATAGCACAAACCCCCGCAGGTTGTGTTACAATAAGGAAAACTCTTTTGGGGAGGGTCTTTCCATGAACGCTGTCGTTTCCGTCTGTCTTTTAGCCTGTGCGCTGGGCATCATCGTGTACCTGCTCTCCCGGCGGGAGACAACCCGCCGCAGCCAGTACGGCCCCGCCGGCCTGTCCGAGTTCCGCACCGGCCTTGCGCTGGACGAGTGCTTTGACCGTCTGGACACCCGCAGCGACACCGACCTCTTTGCCTACGAGTGCCGCCGGGAGAACGACGGCAGCTTTCTGCTGCACCTGACGCTGCACCAGCCCAGCCAGCAGCCGCTGGACACTTTGTACACCCTGCGGCTGGACCCCGGCCGCCAGACCGTGGTGACTTTGATCTTTATCCGGGAGGCCTTTGGCTACAAAGAGCCGCTGTTCCCGCCCGCCATGCTGGACGAATTTATGCTGCAAAAGCTGGATGCTCACCGCACCAAATGATTTTTGCGGAAAATGCTTTCCTTTTTGCGCAGTTTTTGTTATACTAGTGCGTGTTGCAGCAATGCAGCACCCCTGCGGGCCAGTAGCTCAGCTGGTCAGAGCTGGCGGCTCATAACCGCTTGGTCGCGGGTTCAAGTCCTGCCTGGCCCATACAGAAAAAAGACACCCTTTCGGGTGTCTTTTTTGTATTTCAGGCGCTTTTATTCCCCATCTTCCGCGGGCAGCTGGTTCCACAGGCGGTAGTAGACGCCCTGCTTTTCCAGCAGCTGGGCGTGGGTACCCTCTTCCACGATGCCCTCCTCGCCCAGCACAAGGATACGGTCGTAGTCCTTGATGGTGGTCAGGCGGTGGGCGATGGTCAGGGTGGTGCGGCCGTGGGCCAGCTTTTCAAGGCTCTGCCCCACAAGGATCTCGCTCTCGTTGTCCAGCGCGCTGGTGGCTTCGTCCAGAATCAGGATGGGCGGGTTCTTCAAAAACACCCGGGCAATGGCGATGCGCTGCTTCTGTCCGCCGGACAGCTTGACGCCGCGCTCGCCCACATAGGTGTCGTAGCCGTCCTTCAGTGCAAGGATAAACTTTTCCGCGCCCGCCAGCCGGGCGGCGGCTTCGATCTCCTGCCGGGTGGCGCCGGGCTTGCCGTAGGCGATGTTCTGCGCCACCGTGCCGCTGAACAGGTACACGT
>ERZ1673701.3581-NODE-3581-length-10397-cov-19.888610_pt1 | contig 10397 bp, 9 predicted proteins | sample MGYA00580231_ERZ1673701 | MGnify/ENA primary metagenome ERZ1673701 (study PRJEB41218, sample SAMN15661798) | gut metagenome | host: Homo sapiens | place: Canada: London | collected 2015-08-20/2019-03-30 | study: EMG produced TPA metagenomics assembly of...
GTTTCCCAACAACCGGCGCAGTTTTAACCGCGGTGGCGAAACCTGAATCTTCGCATAGGAATACCAAAAAGAAGTACAGCCATTGCCTGTACTTCAGACTATTGAAAAAGGTCACCGGAAGGTGGCCTTTTTCTCGTAAATGGGAAGAAAACGAGATGCCTGTCGCAATTTTTGTTATACACAATCCATTTGTGTTCATTCAACGCTATTCGGGTAATTTCAAGGTGGAAAATTTTTGTGAGTATCTTTGGTCAAAAGGCAACGGTCTTTTGGTGGCAGTCCGTGGTAAACAGAAGCAGGTTGATCATCTGCGTAATGAAGTTGAAGAACTAAAACATCAATTGGATGCGGAACGAGCAAAGAATGACGCATTAAAAGCAAAAATCACGGCATATCAGAAAAATGATTTAAGTGCAGTAAAGAAAGTGGAAGCACGTTATGAAGAACAACTAAGGATTCTTAACGAGTAAATTAGGGATTATGAGCAAATGAAACCCGAACTCGAACGGCTGCGAAACTTTTTCTTTGAACAAAATATTGGCGCAGATGAATCTGATGTTCAGGCAGTAGAAAGTGACAAACAAGAGGAGATTGCCAAGTACAAGATTATTACTGTTGGAGGACACGAGCAACTAAGAAAGAACATCAAAGATGCATATCCATCGATAATGGTACTAGATGGTACACCAAAAAGTCAAGATTTTCATCCTGTAGAAAATTCAGACTATGTATTTATCCTTACGCAGCATATGAGCCATGGCCGTCGATGCCATCGTACTACGATTGTTTTCAAAAAGTTCTGTATCACTACTCGCACCAGACAAGGAAGATCCAAACCTTTTCTCGAAAGAGAAGGGGTCGGATTTTTTGTTTTTGGCGGCGTGCCCCGCCGCACAACAAAAGCATCCGCAGCGCATGGCCGGGCTGCTTCAGCTCAGGCGCAGTGCGCTGCGGATGCTTATTTTTTATGCCGCGCCCCCTCTCCTGATGGGAGAGTCAGGGCATCGGCTGCGTTTTGATGTCATTTGCCGGAACACGCCCGCGTTCTTGGCTCTCCGGTCAGGGGAGCTGCCGGGCGAAGCGAGACTGAGAGGTTTTATCCTGCCAGCTTGCGGTAGGCGTTACCGGGGGAACGGTGCCGCCGGTGCCAGTCACATCCAGTGTGAAACTTACGTCCAACATGTTACTTCTGCACTGATAACCGTAGTACACTACGTTTGTGCCGTCATTGACCGTCAGAATGTTCCCTTTGACTGTGCCATTGACCCATTCTGTAACCCGGTTTATATCAAAGTCCCCGGGCAGAGTGCTCAGGTCAAACGTACGGTCAGGGTTCAGGGTAACGGTGTAAACATTATTAAAATCGGAATTGTAAAAATCCGTATAAGTGAAATTGAGGTTCGGATTGTTGTCCAGATTCAGGCTGGTAAGCTGGTTATTCTTAAGCCACAATGTAGTCAAGTTTGGACTGCTGCTGACATCCAACACGGTCAGCTGGTTGTTGGCGCAGTTCAGTTCCGTCAAGGAAATCATATTGTTCAGGTTTAGCTGAGTCAGCTGGTTGTTGGCACAATTCAGTTTCCTCAGCAGTTTATTTTGGCCCAGAATCAGCGATGTCAGCTGGTTGTTTTGGCATTCTACCCTTACCAGATTGGGTTTATGGGTCACATCTACGTCCAGCACTGTCAACTCATTCTTGGAACAGTCGAGTTCTCTCAGCCACTTACTATTTTTGACATCCAGTTGCTCCAGATCATTGTGCGAGCAATAGAGATACTCCAACTTCAGATGCGACACGTCCAGCTGTTCCAACTGGTTCTCGGAACAATTCAGATAGTCGATATCCGGGTTCTTGCTCAGGTCCAGCTGGGTCAGTTGATTCTTATTGCATTTCAACGTTATCAGCATTGGATTCTGTCTCAGGTCTAATTTCTGGATAGAATTGTTTCCGCAATCCAATTCGGTCAGGTTAGGGAACGCCTCAATGCCTTTTAAGTCACTGATATCCTTTTTATTGATATTGATTATTTTGACTTTGCTTCGTTCTTCCACCGTGAGGACATCTCTGCCACCTGCTATGTTGCCCTTGATGTACTTTCTAAAGTTAGCGTCGGGGAAATTTTTCTCATTGATGGGCAGACTGGTTTCAAAGATGAATGTGCGGTTTACTCCATCGCCGCAATTGTATTGGTAGCTCACCTCGTCTGCGCCCGCATTCACTCTTAGAGTTTTGTCGAAAACAGAGCCGCCGTTCCAGTCGGTGGCTTTGCTCACGTCAAAGCCGGGCAGGGTGTTCAGGTCAAACGTTCCGTCTGTACGGACAGCAATGGGACACCTGTTGCCATCAGCTATTATCGTGCCGCTGATTCCAGTAACGTCCAAACAAGCCAACCGATTCTTTGCACAATTCAGATGACTCAAACTGAGATTTTGGCTCAGGTCCAGCGTTTTCAGCTGATTATCATTGCATATCAAAGATGTCAAGCCGCCATTCTGTTTCACGTTCAGTTCCGTCAATTTATTTTTGCTACAATCCAGCTGTTTCAGCTGCGTCTGGCTACTGACATCCAACTCCATCAATTGATTTCCAGAGCAATTCAGTTCTTTCAGCTTGAAGCATTGGCTGACATCCAACGTCATCAGGTCGTTGTTGGAACAATCAAATTTGACCAGTTCCCCCACGCTATCCATTACGATATTCCTTATTTCGTTATTGGAGCAATTCACCTCTTCAAGATTCAGCCCATAGAGAATGCCCAGATTCATGTAGGTCAGTTTATTATTGGAGCAATTCAGTTTTTTCAGTCCGCTTGAAAGAATAGGATAATACTCTTTCAGTTGATTCCCGGAACAATCCAGCTCCTTCAGTTTGAAATTTTTGCCAACATTAAGTGTTGTCAAGCCGATACCGTGGCAATCCAGCTTTTCGAGATCTTCAAAGAAACGGATTCCTTCAAGACTTTTGATTGCATAACTGGTTGGAATCGTCATATTCTTGATATCCACATCGAGCTTGCCATCGCCGTTTTTGTCACAGCATTCTTTGAGAAAGCGCCGAAATTCCTCATCCGGGAAATTAAGCTTAAAATCCGGCGAATTAAAATCAATTTCCGTGTTCGCCGCAAAGGCACTGAAGGGCAGAAAGGTGAATACCATAGCCAGCGTCAAAAGGGCACTGACAAGACGAGTTCGTTTTGAGAATCGTTGTTTCATGGGGTGCTCCTTTCGTTTTTCGTGTTGTTATTGCTGTGCGGTAAAGGGGTTTCAGCCGGTCTGCGCGGTAGAGGGCAGGATGGTCATTCGTCCGTCCACCACCGCGTCCAGCATCTCGTGCTCCCGGAAATACTCCATCAGGATATCCTGACAGGAGGTTGCCACGCTGCGGGGCTTCTGGATCTTGCAAAGGGTGTCGTAGGAGATATTGAAAAAGCTTTCGATGTTTTTAAAGTGGTAGTTCTGCAAGCCCACGGTAAACAGGGCGTCATCGCCGATCTCTTTGCCCACCTCCCTGCCGCAGTAGGTAAAGTAATCAAAATCGCCCTTGCGGCGGTCGTACCGCAGGCGCAGGGTGGAGGGCAGCTGGTAGAACTCCGTATGGCCGGTGTAGGCTTCCTCCCGCAGCATGTAATGGAGCATCTGGCGCAGCTGCTGGCCGGTCACCTTGAACATGAATACGCCGTCATCGTAGGGGAAACCCTCGATAAGGTCGCCGTAGGTAACGATGGGGCCCAGCTTTTCGGCCCGGATGCTGCCGGAGCCGATCAGCATCACATCCACCCCAAGGCTGCGGGTAAAGATATCGGCAAACAGGTTGCCAAGCTCGGTCTCCTGCGTGCGCTGGGGGTGGGTAAGCTCCCGGCGGAAGCGCCCTACGATGTGGCTGTACTTTTCGTCCACCTGACTGGTGAAGCGGTGCAGTACCTGCTCCATGGCGGGGTTGCGGGGGCAGGTCTCGGCGCAGATGGGCACGGTGCGCCATGTGTAGGAATCGATGCAGTTGTTGTCCGTGTCCACGATGATGTCAAAGCGCCCGATCTGGTCGGTGCCGGTGCCCGCCTGCGCAATGACCACGCCGTTTTCCTCCACCGCATGCTCCGGCAGGGTGTGGCTGTGCCCGCCGATGATCAGATCCACTCCCCACGCCGGGTCCAGCTGGCGCGCCAGATGGCGGTCCTCCTCAAAGCCGATGTGGGTCAGCAGCACGGTAAAATCAATATCGATGCTGTTGTGGGCGTTGCAGATCTTGCCCACCTCGGCGGCAGCGGCAGCGGTGTCCACAAAGGAGCCTACCAGAGATTCGGACTTGGTCTGGTTGATGACGTCCTGCGTGATGATGCCGATGAACAGGATGTTCATGCCGTCCATCCGCAGGATCTTGTAGGGGGTAAACAGCCGGGTGGAGGTGTTTTTGATGTAGAGGTTTGCGTTGATGATGGGAAAGCGCGCGCATTTTTCGATGAACAGCAGATGCGCGATGCCGTAGTCCACCTCGTGGTTACCGATGGTAACCACGTCCGGGGCAAGGGCGTTCATGATCTCGATGGTGGAAAGCCCCTTGTATTCGGAATCAATGACCGAGCCCCGGAACATATCCCCCGCGATGGCGTAGAGGGTGTTGGGCTGTTCTGCCCGCACCTTTTCGATGTAGCCGGACAGCATGGAAACGCCGCCCACCAGTTTTTCGTCCACCTGCTCTGCCAGAAAATCTCCGTGCAGATCATTGGAGTGGAGGATGGTGATCGTTTTGGTGTGTTTCATGGTGCATTCCTCCCGGTGTTAGTGTGCGCGCCGGTCAGCCCATGGCCTCCTGCCGTGCAAAGTAGACAGTGTTGACAAGGCTCAGGTAGCTCTCCTGGCCGTCCAGATAGAACTTCAGGGCAAGGGTGTCCTCGTCCTCCAGCGTGACGGCGTAGCGGGAGCCGTCCTCCCCGGTAAAGGTGGCGTACCACTCCTGATTGGAGCGGAAGGGTACCTCCGGGGTGCCCTCCTGATAGAACAGGTCGGCTTCCTCCACGTTCAGCTCCGGGTAAGGGGTGATGTAGCTGGCGGTCAGGGGCAGCTGGCTGCCCTCGGTGTCGGCGTCGGTGGGCAAAAAGCACATTCGGTCGGCGTCTGCGGGGTCGGTGTCAAAATAGCCCTCGTCGGTGTCGCGGCCGGTCTCCAGCCAGTTGCCCTCCAACGACCATGGGCTGGTGTCGGTCTCCCAGTCGTCCCCTTCCGGGTAGATGGTAAAATCGCACACGCCCTCGGCTTCCACCACATGGCCGTTCTCGCCGGAAAGGAAGGGGCTGAATACCAGCTCTTCGCCGGTGCTGGGGTACAGTTCCACCTCGGTGTTGGGTGCGATATCGCTGATGTTGCACAGCAGCAGGATGGGCTGGCCGTCCTCGCTGTAATAAAGCTGTTTGCCGCGCTGGAGCGGGTTTTCGGCATCGTCTGTCAGGCTCGTCTCGTAGACGAACAGGGTGGCATCCGGGTCCTGCGGGAAGATGCAGTACAAATCGCACCCGCCATCCGGTGCCACGACCCAGTGATCCTGCGGGATGTCGTAGACGAAGCTCCACAGCTGGCGTAAGTCCGGCTGGCTGTCCAGCACCGCCTGCACATCGGTGGTCACCTCATAGGAGCCGCCCAGATACAGCACACAGGCGCGGTACTCGTCCTCCCCTGCCAGAAGGCGCATATAGGTCACGTCCTCCGGCTCGGTGTACTCCTGTTTGGCAGAGGGCGATGCGGTCATCTTGTCTCCGTCCAGCATTTTTTCGGGCTTGGAGCTGGACGCGCTGCTGCCCTTGGACGACCCGCCGCAGCCTGCAAGGCCGATGGTCAGCGCCAGCAGGGCTGCCAGAAGTTTCAGGTTTTTCATAGGTTCTCCTTTCTCATGCCCTGCCGGGGCGCACCTCAGGGGGCAGCGCCGGTCAGCGGGTAGTTGGAAAAATCATACACGCCCTCCACCGGCACAGGGCGGCCGGTCTCGGCGGAAAGCTGCGGGTTCCAGTCCAGTGGGCGGCCGGTGCTGCAATAGACCGTTGCCATGGTGTCGGTGTCCTCCCTGCTGCCGTTGCACAGCAGCAGAATGGGCTGGCCACCCTGCCTGCCGTAAAGCTCCTTGCCCGTCTCGTTCGGGTACTGAGGATCCTGCTTTTCATAGACAAAAAGTGTATCCTCCCTGCGCACGGCAAAGATGCAGTACAGCTCCCGCCCGCCGCCCGGCGCTGCGACCCAGCGGTCTGCCGGGATGTCCGCAACGAACTGCCACGGCTGTTCCGGTAAGCTGTCCAGCACGGCATGCACATCGGTGGTGCGCTCCGGGACGCTGCCCAGATAGAGCACCCCGGCAAGGTCTCCGTTTTCCCCGGCCAGCTGCCGCATTGCGGCAAGCTGCTCCGGCTCAGTAGAATCGGCACCGGAAGCCGCTGTGCTGCTGCCCTGCCCGGCGCTGCCGGGAGCGGGGCGGACGGGGTCGCCGTCCACCGCACCGCACCCTGCCAGACTGAAAGCCAGTGCAAGCAGTGCTGCAAAAGTTTTCATGGCTTTCATGTCAGCCCCTTTGTTTTATGCCCACGGGTCGGCAGACGCCGGGATGCGGATGCCGGTCATCAGGTATTGCTCCCACAAGAACCACTGCCCGTCGCCCTTGCGGCGCAGCTTGATGGGGCGGGGGCTGTCGGCGCCGCCGCAGGGGATGAACAGCTTGCAGTAGCCCTCCTCGGTGTTGGAGGTGTGGTTGCTGCCCACCAACAGGGTGAAGGGCTGGCGGGGGGTATAGCCGTTTTCCGGCGACGCACCCACAAAGTAGGAGAACGGGATATAGCTCTTGCCGTCCCGAAAGCGGTCGTTCAGGAAGGAGATCTCCTGCCCGTTCAGCGGGCGGGGGCCGCGCAACCAGTTGAGCATCTCCAGCCCGATGTTTTTATCGGCACCGTAGGCGCACAGTGCGCAGACGGTGAGGGCTGCGGTCTTAAAGGGGGTGTCCAGACTGGCCTCCGGCAGTGCCTGCATCTGGGCAAGGCTTTCCGGCAGAGCCTGAAAGGTAAAGGTGACGGTCTGGTTGCCGGAAACATTTGCGGCGGCCTGCTTCATCTTATCAAAAAGTCCCATGAAAATACTCCTTTCTGTTTCAGCTGTGAGGGTTCAGCTCCGATTCGGGTCATGGCGGGGCACGGTCCGCCTGCGGACGATCTTCTGGTTCATATCCAGACTGAGGTTTGCAAAATAGCCGTTTTCAAAATACCATGCAAGGTCTTTAGTGTCCATGCCAACGCTGTTGCACAGCCACCGCAGAGGCACCTCCGGCCCGGAGTAGCTCTCCACCCTGCGGGCGATGGTTCTTGCATGGTAGCGGCGTTTTTCGTTGCGTGCGAACAGAACAAGGGGCACTGCGCCCACCACGATCCAGAACACATAGCCTCCGATGTGGGAATAGTCCTTATCCTGCAAACTCAGGCAGAGGGTATACAGCCCACCAAAGGAGCAGAACACGCAGAAGGCAAGCCCCGCGTTCCGCAGCCATTTGAGGACACGGGGAATCTCGCCGCGGGCTTTTTCCGAAAGATACGGGTTCATAAACATACTCCTTTCAGAACGAGCCGCCTCCACCGCCGTGGGTGGTGCCGCTGGAAGAGGTGTGGGTGGAGCTGCCGCCGGAATCGCTGGAGCTGGACTCCTTTGGCCGCTCGGTGCGGTGCACGTCACGGTACAGGAACAGATCCCGCTGGTTGGTCAGCTTCATGCTGCCCTCCCGCACATAGCTGGCGGCATTCTCCTGGAACGCCACGCTGCGCAGCTGGCTTTTCATCACGCCGACGACGACCCATGCCAGCACAAGGCCGATGCCCAGCGCAAGGAACAGGTACATGAGAGACAGCGGCTCCCGGGGCAGGTTATTCACATCGTAGGGGTGGCCCGCCCGGGCAGCGTCGATGTAAGTATCCGACCATTGGACAAAGGTGCGGAAGGCACCGGCGTAGTCTCCATCGGCCATGAAGGGGGTCATCTGCTCGCCAAGGTACTGGATGCCTGCATCCGTAAAGGCGGTGATGCCGTAGCCGCAGGTGGAGATGTGCCATTTGCGGTCGCCCACGCTCACCAGCAGAAGCACGCCGTCCATATCGGAGCCGTAGCCGAACTGGCAGAAGTCATACAGGTCGTCGGCATAGGCCTCCATGTCGTCGTAGTCCACGCTTTCCAGCGACTCGATGGTGGCAATGACCACATCAAAGCTCTGGCGGACGCTCAGCTCCTCCAGCGAAGCCTCCAGTTCATTATCCTCGTCCTCGGTCAGAACTTCTGCGCTGTCGTTCATGCGGTAGTACAGGTCGGCAAAGCCGCCCTCCACCGCAAAGGCCGGAACAGCCAGCGCCGCCGCAAGAATCAGTGCTGCCAGCGCCGCAAAGAGGGAGTGCAGTCGGTTGGAAGTCTTTTTCATCGTTCGTCCCTCCTTTACAGGATCCGTGCCAGCCACAGCAGCCACATCACGCCATAGGACGCGGCGGAAAGGGCAGCCGTAAGGCCCAGCATCCACTTGCGGGCAGCGCCCTTGTCCACGGGCAGGTCACCCACGAATTTGCCGGTCTGACCATTCATGGCAAACAGATAGTTTTCACCCCGCCAGCTGGTGCTCAGCAGCCAGACCGGGAACAGAGCGTACTTTGCCTTGCCGCCGTGCAGCTGGATGCTGCTGTTATCCACCTTGACCGAATCGTAGCCGGTAACGGTCTGCTGGAACGTCTCCTCGGTGGAGCGGCGGATGCGCTTGTTGGCCCGCTCGATGCTGTCCTCGGCGCTCACATCGTATTTATCCGCCACATAGCCCGCCAGATAGGCCGTCTGGAACGGGATGGCGTCCTGCATGGCAAAGGGCTCGATGGATTCCATCAGGTCGTCCTCGATCTTGGAGGAGCCGTCCACCGGCACTGCATCAAAGCCCAGTGTGCCGTCCCGCCGGACGGAGTAGTAGTTGGTCTCGGTATAGTCGTATTTGCTGTCCGACCAGCAGCGGGTCCGGGTGGCGGTGAACCGCAGCTGAGCATCGGCGTCGCTGTCGAAGAGCCAGAAGGGCACATACACGCCCTTGATCTCGTCGATGTGGTTCTGGCTGCGGAACACCCGGGGCAGCAGGGTCTTGCCCTTGAGGTGCTCCTGCAGCTTTTCCTTTGCGGCCTTTTTGTCCAGTTTGAAGGGGATGATGAGGTCGGGGCGCAGGTCTCCGGCAAACTGTCCGGTGAGGACGATGGGGTTGCCGCAGAAGGGGCAGGCGGACGCACCCATGGTGTCGTCGCCCACGATCTCGCCGCCGCAGCTCTTGCAGCTGTAAGTATGCAGACCGGCGGTCTCCCCTTCTGCCCAGCTGCCGCCGGGGGTCGCCCACTCCATCTCGCTGGGCTTTTCGTCCTTCAGCTCCTCGTCATAGCCCTTGAGGGTATCCACGTCGAACTCGGTGTCGCAGTAGGGGCATTTCATCTTCTGGGTGGCGCTGTCAAACTGAATGGCGCCATCGCAGCAGGGGCACTTGTATTCCAGCATTCCTGCCATAGCGTTTCCTCCTGTTGTTTCAAAGGGGGCCGGGGGCTCTTCCCCGGCCCCGCTGTTTTTGCGTTGGTCTCCCCCGCCGAAGCGGTCGACTCAGAAATCGGTGGTGATGCGGAACACCACCGGTTCGTCCGGCTCGGTGGCTTTGCCGTGGTGGCCCACTGCCAGGAAAGCGTTTTCCTCCAGCGGCAGGAAAACATCAAAGGTGCAGAAGTCGCCGCACAGCTGGCACAGGGTCTCGCGCTCGCCCACGGGAAAGGACTTTTCCAAAAAAGTGCCGTCCGGCGCGTACAGCTCCCACATATAGCCTGTGTCCAGCAGATAGCCGTTGGGGCGCTTCATCATCACGGCGTCAAAGCTGCCCACCGGCTGCGAGCTGCGGGCCAGCTCATTGCCGTCCAGATCAAAGGCGGCAAAGTAGTAGTCGCCGCTGGAGTCCGGCTCGCCCACCGTCAGCAGCTCGTCTCCGCTGAGGTTCAGGGAGGGCATGCTGCAGAAGGGGCCGATCTCGTTGTCGCCCTCCAGCGTCAGCTCAGTGTACTCACCGTCCTGCACCAGCACCGGTGCGGAGTCGGTCCAGTAGATTACGGTCAGATCCCGATCCTTGGAGGAATAGCAGCTGCCCATGTAGTCCAGTGCGTCGCCGGGCTCTTCCGGGTCGCTGCTGTTCAGATCGTAGCAGTAGACATCAAAGGGATCCATGGCGTACAGGATGCCATTGCGGTCGATGCTGAGGGCGTTGCTTCCGTCAATGTTGTACTCTGCCACCGGGGTCATCCGGTCGTCCTTGATGGCATACTCGAAGATTTTAGCAGACTGCTCTTCATCGTCCTCGTTGTAGAAGCTGAAGAAGTAATTGCCCCGGT
>ERZ1673701.3588-NODE-3588-length-10380-cov-4.615206_pt1 | contig 10380 bp, 10 predicted proteins | sample MGYA00580231_ERZ1673701 | MGnify/ENA primary metagenome ERZ1673701 (study PRJEB41218, sample SAMN15661798) | gut metagenome | host: Homo sapiens | place: Canada: London | collected 2015-08-20/2019-03-30 | study: EMG produced TPA metagenomics assembly of...
GTCAGAGTTCATTAAATCTCCGTTCATTTGTTTTGTTTAGTTGTCTCCTTTCTTTTGTTCTACACATAATTATTATTTGACTTCCGCAGTTATCTGCACCGACCCGCAAGGGTCATTTTTTTTGCCCGGATAATTTCCAGGCAATAGTTTCTGATAATTTTCACAGAAAGGTACTGGAAAAATCACCGCAGTTGTGATATACTAATATAGTATGATTTGATATAATAAGGAGATGTTTATTATTCTGGACAGAAAACAGATCGCCGATGGGATCTACTTTTCAAAGATAATCGACGGAAGATACAAGACTAACCGTATCTCCATAGCGTTTTACACCGATTTTGACGAGGAGCGCCGCGCAGACTACGCGATACTCCCGTATATTCTGACGGATAGCTGCCGCAGATATCCGAACCTCACGCGGCTCACCGAGAAGTTCTCCGACCTCTACGGAGCTTCCGTGTCGGACAACCTGGGCTGTTCCTTTGACAGCCGTCAGATGACCTTTTCAATAAGCTGTATCGACGACCGCTACACCCTCGCCGGCGAAAAGCTGGAGCAGGAGTGCTGCGGCCTCCTGCTGGACTGCATACTCGACCCCTGCACTGAAAACGGCGCGTTCCCGGCGGAAACCATCGAAATAATGCGTCAGGAGCTTATCGACGCTATCCAGAGCGTAAAGGGCGACAAGCGCATGTACGCCGCCCAGCAGGGAGCACTCGCGGCGTTCCCCGGAGAGCCGTGCGGATACCCCGTAAACGGTACCCTGGAGCAGGCTCAGGCGATAACACCGCAGTCGGCGTGGAGCGCCTACCGTTCAATGCTGGAGCACGCGCGCATCGAGGTATTCGCCGCAGGCTGCAGCGATTTCACCGCCGCCGAGGAGGTCATCAAAAAGCGCCTTGCGGGACTTTCACGCAGCAGTATCTGCGTACCCGCGCCGAAGCCCAGCGTACTCAAGGAGGACGTTTTCCGCACTGAGGAGCACGTTGAAATGCAGCAGGCTATCCTGCGCATGTACTTCAAGGCTCCGAAGATGACCGACCGTTACGCCGGCGTGGTTCTCTCGATGATCCTCGGCGGTATGACGACCTCGAGGTTTTTCAGCAATATCCGCGAGAAGCAGTCGCTGTGCTACTATTGCAGCTGCTACTCCAACCGCTTTAAAAAGATCATCACGGTGTACGCCGGGGTAGACCTCGCGAACATCGCAAAGACGGAGCGCGCCGTCATGAAGGAATTCATGAATATCAGCATGATGGGTGTCACCGACGAGGAGCTTGAGCATGCGAAGCTCGAGATAATCGAGAGCGCACGCGCCGTGTACGATTCCGCCGGAGCGCTTTCAAGCTGGTATTCCTCGCAGATAACCGACGATAAGATGCTCACCCCTGAGGAATACGCCGCAGGCGTGAGCGGGGTGGACGCGAAGCGCGTAATGGACGCGTGCCGCCAGTACTGCCTGGATACGGTCTACACTTTATACCCTGAGGAGGTGCAGTAATGCTGGAAGAGATCACGAGCAGCAGGCTAGGCGAAAAATACTACAGATACACCCACAGCAGCGGCGTTACTGTGCTTCTTTACCCGATGAAGGGATATTCCACGATAACAGCGCAGTTTTCAGTGAAGTTCGGCTCTATCGACAACTGCTGCTCCATCGACGGCGGCGCTCCGGTACGCATTCCGGACGGCACCGCGCACTACCTTGAGCACAAGCTGTTCGAGTCACCGGAAAAGGAAGCCTTCGCAAGGTTTGCCGAGACCGGCGCTTCCTGCAACGCCGGAACTTCCTACGACAGCACGCGTTACTACTTCAGCTGTTCCGCGAACTTCGAAAAGAATCTTGAGATACTGCTGGATTTCGTTCAGCACCCCTATTTCACCCCGGAGAACGTCGAGAAGGAGCGCGGCATAATCACGCAGGAGATAACGATGTACCTCGACAGCCCCGCCTGGCGCGTCTGCATGGAGCTGTACCGCGATATGTTCCGGAACAATCCGGTGCGCAACGACATCGCAGGCTCCGCGGAGAGCATAGCGCTCATCACCGATAAGCTGCTGTACGACGTCTACGACGCATATTACGACCCTTCGAATATGTACCTGTGCATTGCCGGAGACTTCGATCTTGAGAGCGCCGTGGAAGTCTGCGAGCGCTGCCTGCTTACTCGCACCGGGAAAAATGTCGTTTCGATATTTGAGCAGGAGCCGCCGGAGGTTTTCACCCGCCGCAGCGAGATGAAAATGCCTCTGGGCAAGACCAACTTCGCGATGGGCTTCAAGCAGCCGGCGCTTTCCGGCAGGGCAATGACCGAGGAGTATATCTACCGCACGCTGATGAGCGATACCTCGGTAGGCGCAGCTACGGATTTCTACCGCAATATGCGCGATAAGGGGCTTATCAACGAGACCTTCGAAAGCAGCATAATGATGGGCCGCGGGTTCTTTATTCCGGGAATTTACGGCGAGTCCGACGAGCCTGACCGTGTAGCCGAGGAGATAGTCCGCGAATACCACCGCCTGAAGTCCTGCCCGCCGTCCGAGGAGGCGTTCCTGCGGGCGAAGAAGTACCTTTACGGCGACAATATCCGCACGTTCAACAACGTTGAAAGCGTCGCGCAGAACCTCTCCGACGCAGCGCTGACCGGAACCTCCGCTTTCGACTACGCGGATATCGCGGCCTCCGCCGACTACGAGGGTATGCTCGCGCGGCTGCGTGACTTCGATCCGGACAACTACGCTCTTTCGATAATCAACCCTACGGAGGACTGACATATGTTATCAACACTTTTAGCTTCAGCCACCGCCTTCCCCGAGGTGGAGCTGACCTTCCCGAATCTTTTCGGCGGTATAACCCTGAGCTACTATCAGGGCTTCGAGCTTTTCGGAATAAAGATATACTGGTACGGCGTGCTCATCACCATCGGCGTGGTTCTCGCGTACCTCTACGCGATGTGGCGCGCTAAGGACTTTGGACTTGGCAAGGACAGAATGTTCGACGTGGTGTTCGTGGCGCTCATCATGGGATTCCTCGGCGCGCGTATCTATTACTGCGTGTTCCAGACCCTCGACCCGAATTCCGGCATGAGCTTTGATATCGTCACCACCTTCACGACCATACGGGACGGCGGCCTCGCGATTTACGGCGGCGTTATCGGCGGATTCCTCGGCGGCTTCGTGATGTGCAAGATACGTAAGGTCAACTTCCGCGCGATGGCGGATATTGCCTCGCTCGGATTCCTCATCGGGCAGTGCATAGGCAGATGGGGCAACTTCATCAACCAGGAAGCCTTCGGCGCACAGTGCAGCCCCGACTGGATATTCGGCATGACCAGCGTGGATATTATCCGCCGCGACGGTCTGGAGGCGGGCGCGCTCGTACACCCCTGCTTCCTTTATGAGAGCGTGTGGTGCCTTGTGGGATTCATCGCGCTGCATTTCTATTCCAAGAAGCTTCGCACATTCGACGGGGAGATCATGCTGATGTACCTCGCGTGGTACGGTTTGGGCAGAGCCTGGATAGAGGGTCTCCGCACCGACAGCCTTATGGCGGGCGACTTCAGGATATCACAGGTCGTAGCTGCGGCATGCTTCGCTGTATGCACCGTGCTTGTGATAGTTTTCAAGATACTTACCGAGAAGAAGCACATACCGCTGTACGTCAACACCGAAGCATGCAGAGCGCTCAACGAAGCCGACGAAAAAGCGGAGGAGCAGCGCCGTGAAAAGAAGCTCGCGAAAAAGACCGAGCAGGCTCCCAGCATACTCTCAGAGGACGCCGAAAATGTTACGCTGAACGATGATTCCAGTGAATCCAGCAAATCCAGCGAACCTGAAACAGTATCCTCCGAGGAAACTGAAACTTCCGAATCCCCGGAAGCGGCAAACGAAACTACAGAAACATCTGACGAAACGGACGAAAGCGAGGAGCAGTAAAATGGCAGCACAGATAATTGACGGAAAGGCAGTATCCGCAAAGGTAAAGGAAGAGGTACGCCAGGAGATAGAGCGCGAGGGTCTCGATGTTGGACTTGCAGTAGTTATCGTAGGCGACGACTCGGCAAGCCGCGTGTATGTAAACAACAAGAAGAAAGCGTGCGAGGTCTGCGGCATAAAGAGCTACGAGTACGCACTTCCTGCGGAGACCACCGAGGAGCAGCTCATGGAGCTCATCGACACGCTCAATGCCGACAGCAAGGTAAACGGAATACTGGTTCAGCTTCCGCTGCCGAAGCACCTCAACGAGGAGGCGGTCATTGCTAGGATATCCCCGCTGAAGGACGTTGACGCGTTTTCAGCTTCGAACGTCGGCAAGATAATGATAGGAAATTACGCGTTCCTGCCCTGCACACCCGCAGGCTGCATGGAGCTTATCCACAGCACCGGCGTGGACGTTTCCGGCAAGGAGTGCGTAGTTATAGGCCGCTCCAACATTGTTGGCAAGCCGATGGCAATGCTGCTTTTGCACGAAAACGGAACCGTGACCATCTGCCACTCCCACACGAAGAACCTCAAGGAGGTCTGCGCACGCGCTGATATCCTTGTTGCAGCGGTAGGCAGACCCGGCTTCGTTACCGGCGACATGGTGAAGCCCGGCGCAGTAGTCATCGACGTTGGAATCAACCGTAACGCCGAGGGCAAGCTCTGCGGCGACTGCGTATTCGACGAGTGCGCCGAAAAGGCTTCCTATATCACGCCTGTTCCCGGCGGCGTAGGTCCCATGACCATCGCAATGCTGATGAAGAATACCGTGATGGCAAAGCGCATACAGTCCAGATGAGGAACCAGGCAAAACCGTTCTTACGGAACGCTGTGATTCTCACCATCGCACTGGTGATAGTTGGTCTGATGATGAATTCCTGGGGCGTTGTGCAGATACTTATAATGGTGCTGCTGGCGGTTCTGACAGCGGGGCAGTGGCTGCTGTATTTCTACATGAGAAAGCATTGAGTGGATAAAGTCACAGCGCCTAAAATCGCAGACAAACCATAATTTATGCTTGAGGTTTAAAAACTTTCAGCAGCCCCATATCGGGAGTCAAGGGGGACGTGTCCCCCTTGCAGGTCAAGGGCGGAGCCCTTGTCGCCGACAGGCGAAACCTCCGCACTAAGTGCGGCTACTCCGTGCGGAAGCGCGGTTAAACGCAAAAGAGCGCTAAAGGGGTGTGGGGGAAAACAAGAGTTTTCCCCCACCTGCCGCATATTGTCTTACAAACGCTCACCGTCCCAAACAGTCCACTGGACTGTTTGGGACGTGTCACCAACTTATAAAAAAGAGTTTCCCACCACGACCTGCATAATCCTGTCAGCCGTTAAGCCCGAAGCTGACTGACAGCGCGTTGTTGACCTGCGACATGGAGCTGCTGTCCAGCTCGCCCATGCGCTCCTTCAGCCGCCTTTTATCTAATGTACGCACCTGCTCCAGAAGCACGATGGAGTCCTTCGCAAGCCCGCAGGAAGCGGCGTTGAGCGAAATATGTGTTGGCAGCTTGGATTTGTCCTTCTGGCTCGTTATCGCGGCGGCTATCACCGTAGGGCTGTGCTTGTTTCCAACGTCGTTCTGAACTATCAGCACTGGGCGCATTCCGCCCTGCTCTGAGCCGACCACCGGGCTCAGATCCGCGTAATATATTTCTCCTCGTTTTACCAGCATTTTACGATCATTCCTTTCCTATCGTTCCCTGCCTTTCCGGCGCGGTCTGTTTGATCATAGTATTGACTGCCGCGCGGAAGATATACAGGCAGTTTCTATGAAAAACCGGATCTTCCGGTCACTACATTTTATTCAGCACTCAGCCGCTGAGTGAGTACTTTCAGCGGAGCTTAATGTAATTCGCAGAAAAGAGGTAAATTATGCCGCAGATGACATGGGACAGATTGCTGTCCTCCGAACGAAGCCGCGTTTCCGCAAAGCGCAGCGGTGATATCCGCTCGGAATTCGCGAAGGATTATCATAGGATAATCAGCAGCGCGTCCTTCCGCAGACTTCAGGACAAAACGCAGGTTTTTCCGCTGGACAGGGGAGATTTCGTGCGCACAAGGCTGACGCATTCGCTGGAGGTAAGCTCCTTTGCGGGTTCGATAGCTGATACGGCATTCGCAAGGCTCGCGGAGGATCACCCGGAGATCACCCCGCAGGTACGCGCAGACTGTGTGGAGATACTGCGCTGCGCAGGGTTGATACACGATATCGGGAACCCTCCGTTCGGGCATTTCGGGGAGTACACTATCCGTGAATGGTTCAGCGACAACCTCCCGAAGCTCACCTGCCGGGGAAAGAGCGTATATGAGCTCCTTACCCGGCAGCAGCGCGCAGACCTCGAGAATTTCGAGGGGAACGCGCAGGCGCTCAGGGTGCTGACAAGGCTGCATTTTCTGGTCGACGAGAACGGAATGAACCTGACCTACGCGCTGCTGAACACGATAATAAAGTACCCTGTACCGTCCACGGGGATCGACAAAAAGAGCGGCGATATCCGCACCAAGAAAATGGGATATTTCGCAGCGGAGCAGCCGCTTTACGAAAAGATCACGAATTCCACGGGCGCGGTCGGCTGCCGTTATCCGCTGACCTGGCTGCTGGAATCCGCGGACGATATCGCATACAAAACTGCGGATATCGAGGACGCACAGCGCAAGGGGCTTCTGACCTACACTATATTGCTGACCGAGCTTACCTCGCCGCAGCTCCGGGAGAAATGCCGCACTGCGGAGGAACTCGAGCTGCTTGAAAAGGCGGCTGGAATGCTCCCGCACTACCTGGAAACCGCGAAGGAGCGCGGAATGCCATCCACGGAGGAGAACGCGGTGCAGAATTTCCTTGTTCGGGTGCAGTCGATGATGATCTGTGCGGCGGCGGAGTCGTTCGTAAGAAACTACGACAGAATAATGCGTGGGGAGCTTCGCACCGAGCTGCTGGCGGATTCCCCGGCGCGGACGCTATCCGACGCGCTGAGCGATATCGCGTACCGCTACGCGTTCAACTCAAAGGAGATACTGCGCATAGAGCTGTCGGTGTCGGAGATGATGAACTGCCTGCTTGAGCGGCTGAGCGGCGCGGCTATGCGGTTCGAAACACCCCAGGAGAAGATCACGGACAGCAAGCTGATCAGCGTAATATCCGAGAATTACGTGAAGATATGCCGCGCCGGCTGGAGCAGCGAGGGCGCCGAGGCGTACAGCCGCCTGATGCTGGTGACGGATTACGTCTGCGGAATGACCGACGGATTCGCGCGGCAGCTTTTCCGGGAGCTTCGCGGGGAGATTTCGGGCTGACTTGACATAAGAGGATATTTGTGGTATTATTAAATCAGTGAGTGCCGCAGCAGGCTTTGCGGCGCTGTTTCAGCAGCCGGGTCAGGCAGAAGGGAGCGCTATGGAAACCGAAAATAACGAAAAGAAGCCTATGATACGCCGCGGCAGCTTCCGCGTAGGCTACGGCAGCGAGGAAAAGCTGATAATCATGTGCGGTATAGGTGCCGCGCTGTGCCTGTGTATGTTCATAGTGGGTCTGGTATTGTTCGGAGCGCCGACTGATTTCATGGGATTTATGAGCAGCGTGTTCTGGATAATTCCGATGGTGATATGCCTGGTGTTTATTCCGGTGATATTCTACGGAAGGCGGTGCACCTACTACGCAGGAGATAAGGAGCTTGAGGCGGTCACGCCGGGCGGCAGCGACTACCTGTATTACAGCGATATCTCCGAGGTAATATACAAGCCGACCACGCTGTTTGGAAAGCTGCGGGGATATCATGTCACGGTGGTGACCGGCGTACGTGACTTCACCTACCGCTATATATTCGACCGCCACGACGACCTGTGCGAGCCGAGGCACACCCCGTTCTACATTCTGGAGCTGAACGCAGGTCTGAAGCAGCCGGAGGAGACCGATCCGGAGCTTGCCGCAGCAGTAATGGCTCAGTTTGCGGTTATGCAGGAAAAGCAGGAGGACCGAGTTTCCAGAAAGCGCAAGAAAAAGACCTGGGAAAACCTGTTTGACGATTGACAGGTTATTTCATGATTTATCAGACATAATAAAGCACCGCAGTTCATCGCTGCGGTGCTTTTTTGTGCCGTCTGTCAGGGCTTATGCTTATTCCGTTTCAGCCGTGGTGCGCTTTGCCATCTCGTTGTTGTACTCGAGCTGGGTTATTTCGCCCTTCGCCAGAAGCTCGCACCTTATGCGGACGATACGCGGCTTCCTGGAGGGGTTACCGTGCTCCGGAAAAAGAACCACCGCGCTATATTGCGGAGCAGACCGGCGGAGCGTTCTTTGACGAGGACTGCGCCGAACACCCCGCAGATTACACATTCCATGCGTTCATACCGGACGGCTCGGAGGGGTTCACAGCCGAAGAAACTGCGCTGCTCCGCGAATATGGAACCCCGCAGCCGGGCGGGATAGTAGTTCCACTGACGTTATCCAATTTTAACGAGCATTCGCTGGACGATTTCCGCCGCAGGCAGCAGGTCACGGAGGTCTGGCGCAGGAACGGAAATGAAATGGAGCTTGTATACCAGCCGTTTGTTGAGGACTGGGACGCGGATGTCCGCCGGGAAGTCGCCGAAAGGATGCTCGGCAATCTGCGGCGTGGTTATTTCGGAACCGGCGCGTTCGACGGCGGAAAGCTAGTCGGCTGGACGTTCTACGGAAACGAGCTTATCGGCGAACGCAAGAATTACGTGGAGCTTCACATGTTCCATGTTTCAGAACTGTACTGGGGGAAGGGGATAGGCCGCAGGGTGTTCGAGGCTTCTCTGCCGCTTGTCAGGGAGACTGGCGCAGAGCGGATATTTATTTCGTCTCACTCTGCAAAGGAGAGCCAGGCGGCTTATAAGGCGCTGGGCTGCGTTCCTGCGAGGGAGTTGTTCCGGGAAGCCGCCGAAATGGAGCCGTTCGATATTCAGCTTGAATTTGACCTGACATAAAACGGGTACTTACCGCATGTATTTTTCCGGCGACGCAGGAGATAATACAGCCGTAAGGAGTGGTGAATATGATAAAAGACAGCTTCACCTACATAGCCGTGCTGATATTTGCCGCGGCTGTGCTGGTGTACCTTCCGCGGCTGATAAAGGGGAATGCCGCACGTAAATTCTTCAGCTTTGCGCCGCCGGTTGTGCTTATATATCTCGGGCTGATGGCGCTCTGCACGCTGGGCGCGTGGGATCTCCAGGCGACCTCCGCAGCGTATTCCAGCCTGAAAAATCCGCTGTTATACGCCATGCTGTTCATTATGTTGCTGCGCTGCGACCTCCGGAAGATACTCCGGCTGGGACCAAAAATGCTGCTTGGATTTCTCGCCGCCACGTTTTCGATTTCGCTTGGGTTCGTGGTTTCTTTTGCGATAATGCGCGGGGTGCTCGGGGAAGGAGCCTGGAAGTCCCTCGGGGCGCTCTGCGGAAGCTGGATGGGCGGCGGCGGAAACATGCTGGCGATACAGGCGGCGCTTGACATCGGCGAATCCGCAATGGCGTATGCACTGGTGATGGATTCCATCTGCGGAACGCTGTATATCATGTTCCTGCTGTGGGCGATAGGCTTTTCCGACAAGTTCGACCGCTGGACGAAGGCGGATACTACTGCGATACACGCCGTCGGAGCCTCCCTCGAGCAGGAATACGCAGCTGATTCCCGCCCGCTCACATGGCAGAACATTCTGATGCTGACAGGCTCGGGGCTTCTGGTATCGGCGGTTTGTACGAAGCTCGGCGGGGCAGTCGGGGATATGCTCCCGTTTTTCGACCGCGCTACCTGGACGGTGCTCATTGTAACGGTGCTCGGAATACTCCTGGCAATGACCCCGTTCGGGAAGCTCCGCGGCACCGAGGAAGTCTCTAACGTGCTGTTATATGTCGTGATTGCGCTGATAGCCTCCCGCGCCGACCTCCGGGGTATCGGGAATGCTCCGGCATGGCTGGCGGCGGGACTGCTTATCCTTGTGATACACGTCGGGATAATGCTGCTTCTCGCGAAGCTGTTTAGGCTGGATATATTCACCTGCGCAGTCGCGTCGCTTGCGAATATCGGTGGAACCGCGACGGCTCCGATACTCGCCGGGACGTACAGCAGCGCGCTGGTTCCCGTCGGGATAATCATGGCGCTGCTCGGTTATGTAGTCGGCACCGGCGGCGGACTGCTCACCGCGCAGATAATGAGTATGTTAGCGTGATTTTTTAAATTCGGAATTCAGAATTAGGAATTAAGGTGCGCGCTTTGCGCGGAATTAAAATTGCTGGGAATTTTACAGGCTGACAGGTTTCGTCTTGGGCGGCACCAAAATTCCGAACTTAAAAAGCTGCACGATGCTCCCTTGACTAAAGGAGTGGGATTTGCTCGTGCAGCTTTTTATTATTTCTTCGCGGTGAAGTATAA
>ERZ1673701.3594-NODE-3594-length-10375-cov-3.873353_pt1 | contig 10375 bp, 8 predicted proteins | sample MGYA00580231_ERZ1673701 | MGnify/ENA primary metagenome ERZ1673701 (study PRJEB41218, sample SAMN15661798) | gut metagenome | host: Homo sapiens | place: Canada: London | collected 2015-08-20/2019-03-30 | study: EMG produced TPA metagenomics assembly of...
CCATGGTGATGGTATTCGGAAACACCGTCGGCGTAGTAATAATAGCTGTAATGATACAGCGTCCGGAAAAACTCATCGACTCCTTCACCGGGCTATGCAAGCACAGTGCCTACGCCGCAAGCCTTATCAACGACGCGCTCCACCAGACGGTGAAAATCGACAAGTTCGACCTGAACCTTATCCCGTACGTCTGCCTTGCCAAATGTCCCGAGGACATCGACAACTTCCAGTCGCTGATATCATTCGGCACGGATTTCCACGAGAAGCTCCCCTACAACGGAGAGGTTATCCATGCAGACGGAAGCACCGTCAAGAGCATGGTATCACTCCTCACCGGAATGGACAGCATTATCGAACGCGCCCTTGCAAATCACGGGTTCCATGTTTACTACCAGCCGATATACTCAATCGAAAAGAAACGCTTTGTATCTGCGGAAGCTCTGCTGAGGCTAATCGACGAAAAAGAGGGCTTCATTTCCCCTGAGATATTTATTCCCGCCGCAGAAAAAAGCGGCGCGATACATAAGATCGGAGATTACGTGCTGACCGAGGTTTTCCAGTTCATAGCAAGCTCGGAATACAAGAAGCTGGGTCTGGAATACATCGAAATCAACCTGTCCGTTTCGCAGTGCATGCACCACGGCCTTGCCGACTCAATACTTGAATCCATGAGCAGGTACGGCGTTTCATCGAATCAGGTCAACCTCGAGATAACCGAGTCAGCGGCAAGCTACGATCAGAGCGTTATGTCCGAGAACCTCGAACAGCTCAGCGCCGCCGGGCTGACGTTCTCACTCGACGACTACGGCACCGGATATTCAAACATGTACCGCATTGCGGCGCTCCCGCTGAAAATCGTCAAGCTTGACAAGACTTTCGTAAATAATCAGAACAGCAAAATGTGGACGATACTTCAGAATACAGTCCGCATGATAAAAGAACTGAACATGGAGATCGTAGTAGAGGGTATCGAGACCGAAGAAATGGTAAAGAAATTCTCGGACCTGAAATGCGATTTCATACAGGGTTACTTCTTTTCAAAGCCTATTCCGCAGCGGGAATTCGTGGAATTCATCGACCGATGGAACAACCGGCAAAAGGTCAACGCATAAATCAAAGTGCAGTCTTACAAGGCTGCACTTTTCCGTTTATTTCCGTGGAAATTGCGGAGATATATGCACAAAATAAAGAGGGTGATATATGATGAAACACTTTTTTGAGGGAATGATTTGCGGGTTACTGAACGGCTTTTTTGGCAGCGGAGGCGGAGTCGCCGCAGTACCCATAATTGAACACGAACAGCGTCTGATTCAGCCGGAACTTTCCCCTGCCGACTCCATGAAACACGCGCATGCTGATTCCGTTGCACTGATATTCGTGCTGAGCCTTACCGCTGCTGTATCTTATCTGTTCAGCGGCGGCATCGACCTTTCCACCGCATGGAGCTACATTCCCTGGGGTGCCGTAGGAGCGCTGGCAGGCGCGTTCTTCCTGAGGAAAATACGCGCAGCATGGCTCCAGCGGCTGTTCGGAGCGCTCATCTGCGCGGCGGCGCTGAGGTCGCTTTTCTCATGATTCAGGCTGTAGTCGGAGCGCTTTCGGGCGTCATAGCTTCAATGGGACTAGGCGGAGGATTCGTGCTTCTGATCTGGCTCACCCTCCACGACGGAATGCCGCAGCGTGAGGCTCAGGGCGTTAACCTGCTGTTTTTCCTGCCTATTGCGCTGATATCCGTTATCATGCATATCCGCGCCGGATTTATCGACAAAAAGCTGGTGATCAGCCTGATCCCCGGAGGAATTCTAGGCGCCGTTCTTGGAACCGTGGCTTCCAGTTTCATCGGAAACGACCTGTTAAGGAAAATCTACGCGGTGTTTCTGCTGATATTCGGTCTGCGGGAGCTTTTCAAAAAAGCGCCGAGATCACACGAGCACGACAACACAAGCTCCTGAACCTTAATTATTTCAAAAACTGCCGGATTGTTTCCGGCAGTTCGTTGTTTATATCATTTCTTTGGCGGAGCTGGAGGAGCAGGAAGTACCTCCGAAAGCGGAGAAAGCGCGCGTCCGGATTTTACAAGCCCCATTACAGACATAAACTGCCTTGTAAGCATGTCCGAAACAACTTCTTCCTCGTACCTGCACACCTTTGACGCTATCAGCACGCCAATTCCAAACGTATATATCCACAGGCTTCTGAACAGGAAGTTCGCTTCCTCCTGGTTCAGGGAATAGTCGCGCATTATGCATTCAATGCAGTATCCTGCGGTATCGCCGAGCTCGCTGAACAGATCGTCGAAATCTCCGGTCTGAGTTCTTTCACTCATATACAGCACCTGAAACAGCTTCGGCTCATTCGTTGCAAACGAGATCATCTGCATACCAACGCTCTTGAACGCAGGCACTCCCGGCTCGTTCCTGGAATAGCTCTCAAAGCGCTTCATCGCCGCTTTCTTGACCTCTTCAATAAGCTCGCTCATGTTCTTGAATGCAGTGAACACCGGGCGGGTGGAAGTCCCGAGCGCTGCGCCAAGATCCCTGGCATTGAGCGCGGACTTTCCTTTTTCTGCGACTATATTCAGCGCAGTCTCTATTATTTCTTCGCGGGTATACTTTGCTTTGGGCGGCATATTCTTCCTCTTTCAATATATAACATATGTAACGTTTGTTACAGTATAACACAAACGAACCAAATTGTCAATAGAAGTATTCCTGTTTTAGTAATAGTTTTCCACCGTTTTACATAAATCGGTTTAATAATCAACAAATCGCATAACCAAGCTATTTCGTCGGCGCATACTATGAATCCGCCACGCCAAAATATGATAACTTCGTGAAATATGTGACATTTTAAGGAAAATTAGCACTCTACCCTTGACAGTGCTAAAAAGTTGTGCTATACTATAACCAGAACGAAAGAGAGATAGGAACAAAGGAGGTACACACCACCTAGGGATACTTCCGGAGGACCGCTCAGAGTTCATAATATAAAATTCAAGCGCAGACCCAAGAACCTGCGAAAGGAGAAATGACCTATGTTAATGCCCACCATGAGAACCAATGTTTTTGACGATCTTTTCAATAACCCGTTCTTCACCAAGAGCGAAAGTAGCATGATGAAAACCGATATCAAGGAACACGACAACTGCTACGATCTGATGATCGACCTGCCGGGCGTCAAGAAGGAGGACATCAAAGCCGAGCTTAACGACGGCTACCTCACCGTAAGCGCCGAAAGCAACACGTCAAAGGACGAGAAGGACGACAACGGCAAGTACATCTGCCGCGAACGTTATTCCGGCAGCTACTCAAGAAGCTTCTATGTAGGCGACACAGTAACTGAGCAGGACATCAGTGCGAAGTTCGAAAATGGCACACTGAAACTTACTGTGCCCAAGAAAGAGTCACTCCCTGAGAAACAGAACAAGTACATTGCGATCGGCTGATAAATCAGCTATGAACGCACCGCCTGAATAACTTACCCCCGGCAGTCGAAAGGCTGCCGGGGGTTCGCGTTTATATGGAGTTTAATCAGCCCTTACAGGCGTACTTTCCTGCGCAGAGTCTCTTGTTTGCGTTGTCGATACGCTCCGCAGACGGCGGGTTAGTATCCTCAAGCGTGTACTTTATACCGAGGTTCTCCCACTTGAATTTGCCAAGGGTGTGGTAAGGCAGAACCTCCACCTTCTCAACATTTTTCAGGGTCTTAATGAACTCGTTCAGCTTGTCGAGATCCTCATCGAAATCGGACAGATCAGGCACAAGTACATGGCGGATCCAAACTGGCTTCCCTATTTCACTGAGGTACTGTGCCATGTCAAGAATATTCGCGTTGTCGAAGCCTGTGATGTTCTTATGACGCTCCGGATTGATCTCCTTGAGGTCAAGAAGCAGCAGGTCTGTGTACTTCATCAGCTCCTGGAACTTTGAAAAGAACGGTTCTTCCCGGGTGAACGGGTTTCCCGCAGTGTCAATGCATGTGCTAACTCCTTCGGCCTTCGCCTGCTTAAATAACTCAAGCAGAAAGTCGATCTGCAGGAGAGGCTCGCCGCCGCTGACGGTGATTCCACCGCCGTTCTTCCAGTAACTCTTGTAGCGAAGCGCCTTGCTGAGTATTTCCTCCGGCGACATTTCAACTGTGGTGTCGTCGCCTTCCATGCTCCAGGTGTCGGGATTGTGGCAGTAGCGGCAGCGCATTCGGCAGCCCTGCACGAACACGATGAACCGTACTCCGGGACCGTCAGCCGCGCCGAAGCTCTCGGTGGAATGTATCCTTCCTTTGATTTCACTCATTGGTTTCTCCTTGTCAGTATAGTAGAACAGCGCCGCATTGCGCAGCGCTGTCCTTTTATATTGCCTTATGAATTAATTACATATGATCGTGGCAGGTTCTTGCGATAACGTCGAGCTGCTGCTCTCTGGTAAGGTCGATGAACTTAACTGCATAACCGGATACACGGATTGTGAAGTTTGCGTACTCTTCCTTCTCGGGGTGCTCCATAGCGTCGATGAGCTTCTCCTTACCGAATACGTTTACGTTGAGGTGGTGTGCACCCTTATCAAAGTAACCGTCAAGTACGTTAACCAGGTTGGTTACGCGCTCTTCCTCGTTGTGACCGAGTGCGTCGGGGTTGATGGTCTGGGTGTTAGAAATACCATCGAGTGCCCACTCGTAAGGAAGCTTAGCAACAGAGTTGAGGGAAGCAAGCAGACCGTTCTTCTCTGCACCGTAGCAGGGGTTTGCACCAGGAGAGAGCGGCTCGCCAGCCTTACGGCCGTCAGGCAGAGCGGAGGTAGCCTTACCGTATACAACGTTGGAAGTGATGGTGAGGATAGAAGTTGTAGCCTCGGAATCACGATAGGTGTGGCACTGCTTCAGCTTCTTGAGGAAGGTGCGGAGCAGCCATACGGCGATATCATCAGCACGATCGTCGTCGTTGCCGTAGCGGGGGAAGTCGCCCTCGATCTCGAAGTCAGTAACGATACCGTCTTCGTCACGAATGCACTTAACCTTTGCATACTTGATAGCGGACAGGGAATCTACAACGTGAGAGAAGCCTGCGATACCAGTTGCGAATGTACGTCTTACGTTGGTATCGATAAGAGCCATCTCGGCAGCCTCGTAGTTGTACTTATCGTGCATGTAGTGGATAAGGTTCAGGGTGTGTACATAGATGGAAGCGAGCCATGTCATCATAGCGTCGTACTTCTGCATAACTTCATCATAATCGAGGTACTCAGATGTGATCGGTCTGTAAGCAGGACCTACCTGAGCCTTGGTCTTAGCGTCGATACCGCCGTTGATAGCGTACATCAGGCACTTAGCGAGGTTTGCACGAGCGCCGAAGAACTGCATTTCCTTACCGGTCTGTGTTGCGGATACGCAACAGCAGATGGAGTAATCGTCGCCCCAAACAGGACGCATAACGTCATCGTTCTCGTACTGAACAGAGGAGGTACGAACGGAGATAGCTGCTGCATAGCGCTTGAAGTTATCAGGCAGCTTGTCGCAGTACAGAATTGTCATGTTCGGCTCTGGGGACGGGCCCATGTTCTCGAGGGTGTGCAGGAAACGGAAGTCGTTCTTGGTAACCATGGAACGGCCGTCCTGACCCTTACCGCCGATGGACAGTGTAGCCCATACCGGGTCGCCGGAGAACAGCTCGTTGTAGGAAGGAATACGAGCGAACTTAACCATTCTGAGCTTGAGTACGAGGTGGTCGATGAGCTCCTGAGCATCAGCCTCAGTCAGAGTGCCGTTGTCGATATCACGCTTGATATAGATATCGAGGAATGTAGAGATACGGCCGATGGACATTGCAGCGCCGTTCTGGGTCTTGATAGCAGCCAGATAGCCGAAGTATGTCCACTGAACAGCCTCGCGTGCGTTTGCAGCAGGCTTGGAGATATCGCAGCCGTAGGAAGCAGCCATAACCTTCATCTGCTTGAGTGCGCGGATCTGGTCAGCCAGCTCCTCACGCTGACGGATAACGGAATCTCTCATCTTACCGTTGCCGCAGTTAGCAAGGTCGTACTGCTTTGCTTCTACAAGTCTGTCGATACCGTAGAGGGCGATACGTCTGTAGTCGCCTACGATACGGCCGCGGCCGTATGTATCAGGAAGACCGGTGATGATCTTGTTCTTTCTTACAGCGCGCATCTCGGGAGTGTAAGCGTCGAATACGCCCTGGTTGTGAGTCTTGTGATATTCTGTGAAGATCTTGTGCAGCTCAGGATCCGGTGTGTAACCGTAAGTTGTGCAAGCCTCTTCAGCCATCTTGATGCCGCCGTAGGGCATGAATGCTCTCTTGAGGGGCTTATCAGTCTGAAGGCCAACGATCTTCTCAAGATCCTTCATCTCAGGATCGATGTAGCCGGGCTCATGTGATGTGATGCCGGAAACGATATGGGTATCCATATCCAGAACGCCGCCCTTTGCGCGCTCTTCCTTCTGGAGCTGCTGAACCTTGCCCCACAGCTTGTTGGTGGAGTCAGCCGGGCCTGCGAGGAAGGACTCGTCGCCGTCGTAAGGTGTGTAGTTGTTCTGGATGAAGTCACGTGTGTTTATTTCTTCCTGCCAGATCTTGCCTTTAAAACCTTTCCACTGTTCTAACATTGCCATTCTCTAAAATACCTCCATATTATTTGCGGGCAGCCGTGAGGCTGTTTACGACGCTTCTGAAACTACTGCTAGTTTCGTTCTGACGCCGCACTTTCTGCCATCGCAGGGCTTGTCCTCATGTTGGTCTGTCCAACCTGTCAATATTATAACACATACATTCTTTAAAGTCAATAGTAATTTCTGATTTAAAAAAAAAAATACTAGAACTTTTTTAATACAAGCTGTGACTTTTGTTCTTTAAAGTACAACATATTGTGTTCTTTTGCTTGAAATATGTTAGATATACAAAACATATCAATGAGGTTTATGCAAATCATGTATTTTTGGTAGTACTGATATATCAATATCCACATATTGTTTATTTACTATTGTTGATAAAAAATTAACAATTTATAGAATTTATTATAATCTGTAATCGTTTTTTATCGTGAAATATAATATCTATCAGCAAAACATATAGCCGTTAAAAGCATAATTCGCCTCAAACATATTGACAAAGCCATGTGAAACAAGTATAATATAATATTGGTTGCATTGAAATAATGTGAACAATTATTTTACGAAAGAGGGCAGTAATCATGAAAAAAACTTTACTCACATGTCTGATATGCGCTTCACTGCTGAGCCTCTGTTCCTGCTCCGGGAATTCCCCCGTGCAGACCGCCGGCTCATCGTCAGAAGCCCAGAACGACAACGGAATCGAGCAGGTAACACTGAAGGTCTGGGCTGAAGAAGCCGCTTTCGACACGATGAACGAAATGATCGAAAGCTTCAAGGAAGCTCACCGCGGCGAGGCTGAATTCAACATCACCATTGAGCAGAACCTTGACAGCAAGACGAAGGACGTTATCCTTGGCGACGTGCATAACGGAGCCGACGTGTTCCCCCTGCCGGACGATCAGCTGTCCGCGATGGCCGCCGCCGGAGTTCTGTCTGCTATTCCGAACCAGGAAGAAGTCAGCGCCGCCAACACTGCCGAGTCGGTAGCTGCGGCGAGCATAAACGGCGTTATGTACGCATACCCCATGACCGCAGACAACGGATATTTTCTTTATTATAATAAGAAGTTTCTGAACGAAAGCGACGTTTCTTCACTGGAACGCATTCTGGAAGTCTGCGAGGAAAAGAACAAGGAATTCAGCATGGAGTTCAACTCCGGCTGGTACATGTATTCTTTCTTCGGCAACACCGGGCTTGAACTCGGGCTGAACGACGACGGCGTTACCAACTACTGCACCTGGAACTCCACGGATAATTCCATCAAGGGCGCCGATGTAGTGAATAGGATGATGGAGCTGACCTCCAGCCCGGCTTTCGTGAACCGCGCCGACGGAGACCTCCCCGCAGCGCTTGCTTCCGGAAAGGTCATTGCCGCAATAAGCGGAGTGTGGAACAGCACCGACGTCGAAAAGGCGTTCGGCTCCGACTACGGCGCATGCAAGCTCCCCACCTATCAGGTCGCGGGAAAGCAGGTGCAGATGGCGTCGTTCACCGGCTTCAAAATGATGGGCGTCAATTACTACAGCGAGCACCTCGAATGGGCGCACAAACTCGCGGACTGGTTCACCAACGAGCAGAACCAGACGCTTTCCTTTGAAAAGCGCAACATAGGTCCTGCAAATAAGAACGCCGCCGCTTCCGACGCAGTTTCAAAAGTTGCAGCGATCCAGGCGGTAATTGCTCAGTCGGAGTACGGAAAGCTCCAGCGCGTCGGCAACAAGTTCTGGACCCCCTGCGTGGAGTTTGCAGACAACATACTTGCCGGAAATCCATCACACCTGAGTGCGCAGAAAATGGCAGATACTCTCGTAAAAGAGATAACCGCCTCGGTAATTGATTAAGGGGGTGCCGTGATGAGAAAACATGGAACTATGATACTCCTGATACTTATTCCGGTACTGATTCTGGGATTAGTGTCGGTAATGTCGAACATCGTTTCTAACAAGAACATCAAAAGCGTAAACAACAGCGCTTCCGAAATCGCGGACAACAGCATGCTGAGCATAGAAGCGCTCGGCGAGATACGTCAGGACACCCAGTCGCTGCACACTCAGGCGCTGTCGCACATCGTTGCAACCGATCTCGATTCCATGCTTGATATCGTGGAGGGGCTTCGCGATACTCAGTCCGGACTTGCGGCTTCCCTCGATGAATACGAACAATTTGTTTCCGCTGATGACAAAGATAATTTCCAGGCTCTCAAGGACGGAATCGATCAGTTCAACTATCACCTCGCGGATCTGCTGGCGTTCAGCGGCGCAGGAGAAAACGAAAAGGCATACGCGCTTGCAAACGGCGAACTTTCCGACAGTGCGGACAACGTTGAAGCAGTCGCAGCAAAGCTCATCGCCTCTGCGACTGCCGGCGCCGACAATGCGCGCAGCGATCTGAACAATGTTTCGCAGGATTCCGTGCGGCTCACTATGGTGCTGATTCTGGTGAGCGCAGCGGCGTTTATCGCAGCCGTGACTGTCGTAGTTCTGTTCGTGATACGCCCGTTGGTGGCCGTCAAGAACGAGATACGCGGAATTATTTCTGACATCGACCGTGGCGAGGGCGACCTCACACGCCGTATTAAGGTACGCTGCAGCGGAGAGCTTGCGGCGGTGCGCGACGGCTTCAACGTGTTTATGGACAAGCTCCAGAGCATATTCAAGGTCATCTCCGGAAATACGCAGCTCATGGAGAAGGTCGTTTCCGAGGTCCTCGGCAGCGTGCAGACCTCCACGGACAGCGCGGCTTCAATGTCGGCGCTTACCGAGGAGATTTCCGCAACCATGGCGGAAATGTCCGAGAACGCAGCAGCGATAAACCAGAATACCACAGATGTCGAGTCCGAAGTGACGGACATTGCGGCACGCACCGAGGAAATAGCGCAGTTCAGCATTGAAATGAAGGCGCATGCGGAGGGCATTGAGAATTCCGCGCGCAACAATATGCTCACTACCCGCGAGAAGGTAACTACAATGGTGGATGAACTCCGCGACGACATCGCTTCCAGCGAAAGCGTAAACCAGGTAGACAGCCTCACAAAGCAGATACAGCAGATCTCGCGCAACACCAACCTACTTGCGATAAACGCTTCCATTGAGGCGGCGCGCGCGGGTGAAGCCGGAAAGGGATTCGCAGTAGTCGCTGACGAAATACGCCAGCTTGCCGAATCCTCAAAGGAATCCGCGGATAATATCCAGCACATCAACGGCACGGTCAAGGCTGCGGTACACAGCCTGTCAGGTCACGCGACCGAACTTCTCGACTACATGCAGCAGCAGATCCTTCCTGAGTTCGAGAACTTCGTGCAGTCCGGCGTTCAGTATCGCGAACACGCGGAACACATAGAAAACACCATAGAGGATTTCACGGCGAAAACTGAGGAGCTTCGCAAAAACATGACGAGCATTGCGCAGTCCATCGACAGTATCTCAACCGCAATAAAGGAAGGCGTGAACGGAGTTACCGGCACCGCTGAAAGCACTCAGGTGCTGGTTGCGGATATGAACCGTATCTCCAGCCGAATGGACGACAATAAGAACATCGCAGATCAGCTCAGAAAGGAAGCTGAAATATTCACCAGAGTATAAGTATTACTGCAAAAAAGCGGCCGCAGAACATGCGACCGCTTCTTTATTAGTTCTCACACCTTTTCAAGTTCTTCTTCGGTGCAGTAGAAAACAGAATACATACCGCCGAATCCGCCTTCTTCATCGTCTCCGGTGTCCGTGTCGATAACGTAAACCGTGCTGCCGCCCGCGCA
>ERZ1673701.3627-NODE-3627-length-10302-cov-5.042159_pt1 | contig 10302 bp, 9 predicted proteins | sample MGYA00580231_ERZ1673701 | MGnify/ENA primary metagenome ERZ1673701 (study PRJEB41218, sample SAMN15661798) | gut metagenome | host: Homo sapiens | place: Canada: London | collected 2015-08-20/2019-03-30 | study: EMG produced TPA metagenomics assembly of...
AAAAACAGTGCTGAATTGTTTGGTTCGTGGAAGATAGTGAGAGCATATAATTCAGAAACTTCTACTCGTTCTCTCCATGTTATTCCGCAATACAAAAATAAAGCTGGAATTTGGAGACCGGAGAAAGAATCACGCGTTGAACTAGCAAGGGGAAAAGGGACTGATTATGAGCAAGGTTCCTCAATGCTTGCAAGTTCTTTTGAACAGACGCATGAGGTTTATACGGCAAAGCTTGGGTATGAAACTTATTGGAGACTTCGCCTGAATGTTGACGGTGCCAATAAAGTTGGATGTTCTGCTCAGGGAACGATAAGAGAGTGACGAAATAACAAAAGTTAACGGCGGCATCTGCGTCTAAGCGGGTGCCGCCTGCATAAGGGGGATTTGATTCTTTGCGTCGTACATATTTATTGTTGTTTCGGGAATTTAAAAGTAATTTGATATTGAAAATAATATACATTATATATGTACTGTTGTCGGCTGCCGTGGCAATTTTCGCTTTGTTGGAAATGATTATTGAAGCTCCCTTTGAAGCTTTTTTTGGCGGCATTCAATTTGTTTTACTTCTTAGTCTTTTGCATTTAGTTTTTTATTCGCTCGTTTCGTATGAATTTTGTTGTTTCGATCGAGCTGTGGGTTTCGACGAATGTGCTCGTGCAATGGAAACAGGCAAATCGCAGTTGATATTAGGCAAGATATTTGTGCTGATGAGTCTCGCAGTTCCGGTTTTAATCATAAGTATAGCCGCAACGATTGTCGGAGCAATTATTGGGCATGTCGGAGCGGCGTTTTTTCAGATCTTAGTACATTTGATTCTTAATCTCGCGATTCTTCCCACAGTAGGTATTTTATTTGGCGCGGTATTGGCGTGCGGAGCAAAGCGTGGGGCGGCATATATTATAATAGCGGTGGTTACACTTCTGTCAACTCCGCTGGCGGGCGGTTGGTGTGTCACTATATATAAGGCAACCGGCTTTTCGGCGAGCGTATTAACGCGCCTGTTTCCGTTTATGACGCCTTCAATTATGTTAGCTTCGCTTGATTTGGCATACGGATATTCGCTCAGACCGTACAGGATTTTTGCCTATGCAGTGTGGATTCTTGTTCTTTGCGCCGTTTTGTTTTTCTATATCTCCAAGGAACGAGGAAAAAAGAAACGGCTGTTCTCGGCTGTAGTTTGTTTGGTGGCGGGAATGTGTCTGCTCCCGTTTGTGTTCAGAAGCAATTCGGATATTATATATGATGACATGAACAGCGAGGGTGCCGGTCGCGAAATCAGCTATTATGAGAGAAATAATATAACTTCTCCGGATGCTTGCCCCGAATTCAAAATAACTTCATACGATATGGAGTTGAAGCTCAGCAATGTGCTTCATGCCGAGGTCAAGGCCTCGGTGTCCCCAAGCAATTTGGATATCTACGGCTTTACGCTTTACCACGGATACAAAGTCAAAGAAGTCAAAGATGAGAGCGGCAGGGAGCTGAAATTCAAGCAGACCGGCGATTGGATAGAGGTTGAGTCGGCGGGAGAGACTTCGTCGCTTACATTCACTTACAGCGGATATTCCAACACTCATTACAGCAACGGACAGGGCGCGGCTCTGCCGGGAACATTTGCTTATTATCCCCGCGCAGGTTATGTAGTGTGTGCTGATGCTGACGGATATGAGCGTTTGACGCTTGACGAGCCGACGCAGTTCGATGTAAAAATTAAAAACCGCAAGAAGTTTTTCACAAACCTTGACCGCACCGGGAAAAATATGTTTTCCGGCAAAACCACCGGACTGACAATTGTCGGCGGATTCTATAAAGAGGATAAAATAGGCGACACGAACCTTGTCTATACATCTGTCGGCAGGGATGTCAATGAAATAAAGAAAGTGTTTTCGAATCTGATGCAGACATATGACAGATCGTTTAATACGGTAATGGTAACACAGCTATATGATGGTGTTTCCATGCGCGATTATGGAGATACGCTTGTTTTCACCGGTGTATCTTTGAAGGGGATAGAAATGGACTATTTCCTGTCGCAGGTTCCCGAAAGCAGAGGGGATTTCGGCTTGCAGGCTTATGTTTTTGAATATATGCGCGGTACATTTGAGGAATATGCTGAAGGCGATAAAAGCATTGGTATGAACACCCGCTATGTCCGCGTGGAGGCGGCAGCCGATAAGTACGGCGACGAATATTGCAGAAAAGCGATAGACAAATATCTGTATGACGAGAGCGACACACGCACGCCCGACGAATTCATTAACGATCTGAACAGAGGTACTGAAAATATTAAAAATTGACAAGATAATTTTTTTGTGAAAGCATACAAAGTTCAGTATAAAAATTTGTTCAAAGATACAAAATGTGACTTTTAATGGCATTTTGCTTGAAATAAAATTTGATATATGCTATTATGTGATTGTGACAATGCATTGAAACAAAAAATATGAATTTGCAAAGGAAAAGTGCTGCAATTTTTCTGCTCATGTTCTCTTTAAGTATAAAATGACGACGGCACTTTGAAAATTGCAGTAGTTTGATCTGAATCCATGCGGCATTTATCTTTCGATAGATGCCGCATAATTGAAAGGGGTGTTGGCGCTGAAAACAAGATGTTTGCTTTTCTTTAATGAATTCAGAAAAAATCCCGTCCTGAAAATAGCATATATTATATATTTTTTGCCAACTTTTGCATGGAGTGTATATTCGTTTGTAAATTCGCTGATATATAAAGAAATATTCTTTGGCTTGTGTTTTACATTGGTGGTTAGTCTCATCTATTTTGTATTCTTTGCGTTTATAAGCTATGAATTCGGCAGAATGGATTCTTCGGTCGGATTTGATGAATGTTGTTCGGCGATAAATTTTGGGCGAGTCAAAACAATCGGTGCTAGAATTCTGGTTATGATTTCTTTGTCGATACCTTGTTTTATTTTGAATTTGCTATTTTTTATTGTGGTGGGTATCGTTTGCGGAGACGGAGCAGCTGCAACATTTCATGCACTTGCACATGTTGTGATAGCTTTTGTGGTTATACCGTTTATTGGAACGCTGCTCGGGGCTGTACTTGCAACATGCGCCAAAAGAGGCTTGTCATATATCGTATTGCTTGTTATTACTTTCTTTTCGAGCCCTGCGGTAAATGGCTTCTGCGCGGGTTTATATTATTCCACTGGTATATCCGCAAACAGATGGTTAAGAGTTTTCCCTTTTATGACACCGTCGTCATTTTTTTATACACCTAATATCGCTTACGGTTATTCGCTTAGACCGTATAGATTATTTGCTTTTTTAATGTGGATATTGGTGCTTTGTGCGTTGCTTCTTTTCTTCTTCGCACGAAACCGTTATGGTAAGCACTTCCTTGTTTTGGGCGTTGCATGCTTGACTCTTGGACTGTGCTGCGCTCAAATTGTCCTTCAGAACAATTCCGATAATATTGAAGATAGAGAAAGCACGGAAGAAGTCGGTGGGGAAATTCGATATTACATTATAAATAAAACATCCCCTCCGGATGCTTGCCCCGAGTTCAAAATAACTTCATACGATATGGAATTGAAGCTCAGCAATGTGCTTCATGCCGAGGTCAAAGTTTCGGTTTCTCCGAGCAATTTGGATATCTACGGCTTCACACTTTATCACGGATATAAGGTGAAATCGGTTAGGGATGAGAGCGGCAGGGATCTGAAGTTTAGACAGAATGATGACTGGATAGAGGTCGAGTCGGCGGGCGAGACTTCGTCGCTTACATTCACTTACAGCGGATATTCAAATACTCATTACAGCAACGGACAGGGCGCGGCTCTGCCGGGAACATTTGCGTACTATCCCCGTGCCGGGTATGTCACTTGTTACGGTGATACCGGATATGAAACGCTGACTCTCGACGAGCCGACGCAGTTCGATGTGAAAATCAAAAACCGCAAGAAGTTTTTCACAAACCTTAACCGTACCGGGAAAAATACATTCTCCGGCAAAACCACCGGACTGACAATTGTCGGAGGGTTCTACAAAGAGGATAAAATAGGCGACACGAACCTTGTCTATACATATGTCGATATGGATGTCAATGAAATAAAGAAAGTGTTTTCGAATCTGATGCAGACATATGACAGATCGTTTAATACGGTAATGGTAACACAGCTATATGATGGTGTTTCCATGCGCGATTATGGAGATACGCTTGTTTTCACCGGTGTATCTTTGAAGGGGATAGAAATGGACTATTTCCTGTCGCAGGTTCCCGAAAGCAGAGGGGATTTCGGCTTGCAGGCTTATGTTTTTGAATATATGCGCGGTACATTTGAGGAATATGCTGAAGGCGATAAAAGCATTGGTATGAACACCCGCTATGTCCGCGTGGAGGCGGCAGCCGATAAGTACGGCGACGAATATTGCAGAAAAGCGATAGACAAATATCTGTATGACGAGAGCGACACACGCACGCCCGACGAATTCATTAACGATCTGAACAGAGGTACTGAAAATGTTGAAAATTGACGGACTTACTTATAAATTCGGAAAGAAAGCGGCGGTCGACTGCCTGTCGTTTGAGTTTACGAATGGCGTATACGGCCTGCTCGGACCGAACGGCTCGGGCAAAACAACGCTCATGCGCTGCATAACAGGGCTCTATAATGTCAAGGGCGAGCACATTTTCTATAACGGCAAGCCGGTTGAAAAGGATAAAAGTTTCTCGCGCCATGTCGGCTATCTGCCGCAGAAATTCGGGATGTATCAGCACCTGACTCTGAACGAGATGCTGCTGCTCATAGCCAACATGAAGGGGCTCGATGACAAGTCGGCGCGCGAGGGAGTTGAAAAAGCACTCGGGTTAGTTAACCTCACCGACTGCGCCGAAAAGAAGGTCAAGGCGCTCTCCGGCGGAATGGTTCGCCGCGCGGGAATAGCCCAGACTCTGCTCGGAGACCCGGATATTCTCATTTTTGATGAGCCGACCGCGGGACTCGATCCCGAGGAACGCCTGCGCTTTCAGAGCATTATCTCCGAGATAAAGAAGGACAAAATAATTCTTATCTCGACGCATATTGTCGAAGATGTCCATGCGGTGTGCGAGACTGTTGCGGTAATGCGAGACGGCAAGATAATAAAAAGCGGCACGCGCGAGGAGATGGCAGCGTGCGCCGAGGGCAAAACATATATCATAGACATGGACGACCTGCCGAAATTCAAAGAGCCTTATTATAAGCAGAAGCAGTTCGACAGCGACGGAAAGTACTACCTGCGCCTTGTCAGCAGTGCGCCGCAGGATTTTGCGCCCGTCAAGCCGAATGTCGAGGACGGATATATATGTGCGCTCAAAGGAATATGAAGCTGTTGCTTCAGAGACAAAAATATCTGATCAAAAATATGGGTGCCCTCATGCCCGTTCCGATAGCGGCAATTTATGTGCTGGCTCTGCCGCTGTGTATTGTGCAGAGCAGAAACGGCAACGCGGAAGAGCTGCGCTCGTTCGTATCGCAGTTTTCGCAGGGCGTTTTTTCGGTGCTCTCCGTCTGGTGGGTTATATTCGGCGTGCGCGAATATTTTGAGGCGGACGGCTGCGAAGTCCTGTTTCTCCACAACAGGCGCGGATTCCTGCCCGATGCAATTCTATTTTATCTGCTGTTTGCCGTTTCGGCGGCGCCGTTCTATATAATCATGAACGCGGTTGCGGGGATATCGCTGTTTGCGCTTCTCCGCCTGCTGCTCAGCGGCATATTCTGTTTCGGATTGGTCTATTTTCTGATGTTCCTGACCCATTCGACAGCCATCACGCTCATGACGCTGTTTATCTACTCGCTCGGTGGAATGCTCATTTATCGCAGCCATCCGATCTTCCCTTTCTGCTATGACCTTAACTCTGCCACGGCGGAAAACTGCCTGGAATTCTATCTTCCGCTTGCGCTGATCGGCATTCTGCTGATTGCCGCAGGACAAATTGTAATTTCAAAAAACACAAGATATCATCAGTAAAATCCTCCGTAATTTCATAAAGACCCCCGACGCAAATGCTGCGCCGAGGGTCATTTTATTTGAACAGATTTTTCGTATAACTCGCCGATCTTCCGCCGATGCGTTTGTCTCCGGCGGCGGTTTGGCTTGACAGTCGCTTATATAAAGTTTCGAGTATTCCGCCTATAATCAGATTTGCCGCCATCAGCCCGAGCGCCTGCCGCGCCCCGAAATGAATCGGCAGAAAGGTGCAGATTATTATAGCGGCGGTGAGAATCAGGTGAATCGCCAGAAACACGAAGCTCACTGTGCGATATGTCATGATACTCGAACTGAATTTGCGCGGACGCTCTTTGTACATGCGCACCATTTTGCGCGCGGAATATTTTCTGCGCTCGGTCCGCCGCAGGTAGTCAAGATACTCTTTCTCCGTCAGTCCGTCGATGAAAATCGACTCAATGATGTCTCTGAAAACCGACATAGTGAGCAGCAGCCCTACCAACGATCCTCCGACCGTAAATCCGAGCAGCATCCATGCGCCGCGGATAGTCTCGATTATATACTTCAGCCCGACCACCTCCTTTGCACTGAAAGAATTATATCATACCCACAATGCGGCAGTCAAGGAAACTCCGCCTGCGGCTTTTGCAGGCGGCGGTGCTTTTGCTTTGCGGCTCAAAATAAACCTCAAAATATGATAGAATTTTCGGCTTTGCTGTGCTATAATATAGAAGATTATACTGGCATATACTGTCACTACTGCTTTAGGAGTGTTTTTGTTGCAGACAAATGTTGATTCGCTGAAAATAAACTACATGGACAAAGGCTCGGGCGAGCTTGTGGTTCTGCTGCACGGCTGGGGCTCGAACATAGAGCTTTTTGAGAATATGTCCGAACTGCTCGCGCGCAAATATCATGTTGTCGCGCCCGACATGCCCGGCTTCGGGCTGTCCGACGAGCCGAAGGAGCCCTGGCGCGTCGATGATTATGTCGATTTCGTGCTGAAATTTCTTGAGCCGTTCGCGCCGAAGAAGGTGACTTTCCTCGGCCACTCGTTCGGCGGCAGGGTCATCATAAAAATGGCGAGCCGCGATTTGCCGTTTGAGATCGAAAAGGTCATTCTGGTCGATTCGGCGGGAGTCAGGCCGAAAAAGACGGCGGCGCAGAAGATAAGACAGCGCAACTATAAAATAGGCAGAAAGATTCTTGAAACCGCGCCCGTAAAGGCGCTGTTCCCCGACGCACTCGAGGAGTTCCGCCGCAGCCACGGCTCTGCCGATTATAACAGCGCAACGCCTGTTATGCGCCAAACGCTTGTCAACACGGTCAACGAGGATCTCGTGGAATATATGCCGAATATGAAGATGCCCGTTTTGCTGGTATGGGGCGAGAACGACGACGCAACGCCGCTGAGCGACGCGAAATTGATGGAGCAGCTCATGCCCGACGCCGGACTCGTCACCCTCAAGAACTGCGGACACTATTCGTTCCTTGAACAGCAGTTCACCTTCAACAAGGTGCTCGCATCGTTCATGGAGATAGACTGACCGACACGACAGCTTTTGTGAAAGGATTGATCTTTTAAATGACGATATTTTCCGAAGTGCTTATTTTTGCGGCGTTTTGGCTGTTCGCAGTGCTCTCGACGCTGTTTTATATGCATATGTTCCAGCTGAATTCATACCGCGCCGACGATCAGTGGCACTGGATGCTCAAGAATCGCGGCAAGGTAGTGCCGCTCGCTCTGCCGCTTATCGGAGCGATTATCGGCGTTATCTGCGGGAAGAATGCCGGCATGATAGTCTGCGCCGTGTTCATTTTGCTCGCGTGCCTGTTCTATAAGCCTAAGAAAGCGAAAAAGCCGCTGAAATATACCCCCAGAGTCAAGCGTATGCTCGTCACCGTCGCGGTGCTCTATGTTGCAATGACCGTCCTGCTCGCGGTGTTTGCATCCGGGCGCATAACGGCGCTTGTCGTCGGTCTTGTTGCCGCAGCTTCGCCGTTTGTCATAATCCTCGCCAATATTATAAATAAGCCTATCGAGCTTTCGATAAACAGATATTACACGAACGACGCGAAAAAAATGCTCGCCGCCTGCCCGAATCTTACAGTTATCGGCGTCACCGGAAGCTACGGCAAAACGAGCGTCAAGTTCTATCTCAACACTCTTCTCAAGGCAAAATACAATGTCCTCATGACCCCCGAGAGCTACAACACTCCAATGGGCGTCGTCAAGACCGTGCGCGGTTCGCTCAGAGCGACGCATGAAATCTTCATCTGCGAGATGGGCGCGAAATATGTCGGCGATATCAAAGAGCTGTGCGATATAGTCCACCCGAAGCACGGCATAATAACCTCGATAGGTCCTCAGCATCTCGAGAGCTTCAAGTCTCTTCAGAATGTTATCAACACGAAGTTCGAGCTCGCCGATGCACTGCCGAAGGACGGCATGCTGTTTTTGAACGGCGACAATGAATATATAGCCGAAAGAGCGCCCGACGGCGCGATAACCTACGGACTAAATTCAGACAGCAAGTATAAAGCAAAGCTTATCAGCGTCGGCGACAAGGGCACTACTTTTGAAGTCACAACGCCCGACGGCGAAAAAGAGGAGTTCACGACAAAGCTCATCGGCACCCACAACTGCCTGAACATCCTCGGCGCGATAGCCGTTTCGCATGAGCTGGGCATCTCGCTCGCCGAGCTGCGCCCGCAGGTGCGCCGCCTCGAATCCGTGCCGCACCGCCTCGAGCTCTCAAAGCGCGTCGGCATGACGCTTATAGACGACTCGTATAATTCAAACCCGAGCGGCACGAAAGCGGCGCTTGAGACTCTGAGCTTCTTCGAGGGCGAGAAGATTCTTGTCACGCCCGGCATGGTCGAACTCGGCGACAAGCAGGAGGAATACAACTGCGAATTCGGCAGAAATGCCGCCACAGTCTGCGACTATGTTGCACTTGTCGGCGAAAGGCAGACGAAGAGCATATACAAAGGTCTTGTCGAGGCAGGCTTTGACGAGTCGCACATATTTGTGTCTTCCGCGCTCGGCGATGCGCTCACAAAGGTCGGCGCGATAAGAACGGATAAAAAGAAGATCGTCCTGCTCGAAAACGACCTTCCCGACAATTATTAATGGGGGTATTCCTATGAAGATAAAGCTTGCAGTCATGTTCGGCGGCAGAAGCGTTGAGCATGAGATTTCCGTCATTTCCGCCATTCAGGCGATTCACGCGGTGGATAAAGACAAATACGATGTTATCCCGATCTATATCACAAAGAACAACGAGATGTATGTCGGCGAACATATCGGCGAGATCGAGGCTTATAAAAATATAAATGCGCTTATCGCGGAGAGCACGCGCGTTAATCTCGTCAACGACGGCGACCGCACGCTGATAGTCAGATATCCGCACAAGGCTTTTGCAAAGGATGTTATTGATTATATCGACGTTGCGTTCCCGATAGTCCACGGCACGAATGTCGAGGACGGCACTTTGCAGGGCTATCTACAGATGCTCAATCTTCCGTATGTCGGCTGCGACGTTATCTCGTCGGCGGTCGGAATGGATAAATATGTTATGAAGACCGTCTTTAAAGATAACGGCATCCCCGTGCTCGACTGCGTTTGCGTCGATGCGGAGGACTATGACGCCGATCCGGAAAAGATAATCGCGGATATCGAAAAGAAATTCAGCTATCCCGTTATCGTCAAGCCGATAAACCTCGGTTCGAGCATCGGCATCAGCAAGGCGCATGACACCGACGGACTTGAAAATTCGCTCTCGAACGCATTCGACTATGCGGACAGAGTCCTTGTCGAGCCCGCGATAGAGAACCTGCGCGAGATAAACTGCTCCGTTCTCGGCGACAGACATTCGGCGCGCGCTTCTGTCTGCGAAGAGCCACTCAACGCGACGGATATACTGAGCTATGAGGATAAATATATCGGCAACGCTTCTAAATCCGGCTCGAAAGGCATGGCGTCGACCCAGCGCAGAATCCCTGCCGACATCCCGAAAGAGACCGAAAACGAGATACGCGAGATGGCAGTCAGGGCGTTCAGGGTACTCGGCTGCAGCGGCGTGTCGCGTATAGATTTTATGATTGACGCCTCGACCGGTAAGGTCTGGCTCAACGAGATAAACACGATTCCCGGCTCGCTCTCGTTCTACCTCTGGGAGCCTCTTGGAGTCAAATATACCGAGCTTATCGACGAGATGATATCGCTCGCCATGAAGCGTGAACGCGAGCGCGAGTCGATAACCTATTCGTTCGACACCAATGTGCTCTCGGGCATAAAGCTCGGCGGCAAAAAGACAGGCAAGATGTAATTTCAGGCTATGGCGCGCC
>ERZ1673701.3632-NODE-3632-length-10290-cov-5.926429_pt1 | contig 10290 bp, 5 predicted proteins | sample MGYA00580231_ERZ1673701 | MGnify/ENA primary metagenome ERZ1673701 (study PRJEB41218, sample SAMN15661798) | gut metagenome | host: Homo sapiens | place: Canada: London | collected 2015-08-20/2019-03-30 | study: EMG produced TPA metagenomics assembly of...
CTCTTCATGATGCAGCAGGTTGCCCCCGGCCGTCACCAGATGGCGCACTACGCCTTCGCTTCGGGTATCATGAACCTCTCGGTGATGCTCACGGGCATGGCCTCGGGTTTCCTGAGCGATATGCTGAGTTATAAATTTTTCTTTGTTGCCGTGATGCTGGCCACCGTTCCGGCCTTCGTAATCACGAAGCTGGTTCCATTTACCTATGACGACAAACCAAACGACAAGTAATATGAATGCACTGAAAATTGCGGGCGAGCCTTTGCCCGATATGCCGTGGGAGGAGCGCCCTGCGGGTTCGAAAGAGGTCTTGTGGCGTTACACGCAGAACCCGATCATCGGCCGCGACGCCCTGTCGACCTCGAACAGTATTTTCAATTCGGCCGTCGTGCCGTTCAAAAAAGGCAGGTACAACTACGCCGGCGTTTTCCGCTGCGACGACACGAACCGCCGCATGCGCCTGCACGTCGGCTTCTCGGCCGACGGCCTGAGGTGGGACATCGACGAGGCCGACTTCCGCCTGACGGGCGCCGACCCCGAGATCGGGGAGTGGGTCTACGGCTACGATCCGCGCGTGGCGAAGATCGGCGACAAGTACTACGTGACGTGGTGCAACGGCTACCACGGCCCGACGATCGGCATCGCGTGGACGGATGATTTCGAGACGTTCCACCAGTTGGAGAACGCCTTTATCCCGTTCAACCGCAACGGGGTGCTGTTCCCGCGCAAGATCGGCGGGAAGTTCGCCATGCTCTCGCGTCCGAGCGACAACGGCCATACGGCGTTCGGCGATATTTTCTACTCCGAATCGCCCGATATGGAGTTCTGGGGCCGCCACCGTCACGTGATGTCGCCCGCGGCGTTCGAAGTCTCGGCGTGGCAGTGCATGAAGATCGGCGCGGGCCCCGTTCCGATCGAAACCTCGGAGGGGTGGCTGCTGTTCTACCACGGGGTGCTTCGCTCGTGCAACGGCTACGTCTACGCCTTCGGTTCGGCGCTGCTGGATCTGGACGAACCGTGGAAGGTCACGGCCCGCAGCGGTCCCTACCTGATCTCGCCGCGCGAGCCGTACGAGTGCATGGGCGACGTGCCGAACGTGACGTTCCCGTGCGCCGCGCTGCACGACCCCGCGACGGGGCGCGTGGCGGTCTACTACGGCTGCGCCGACACGGTGACGGGTCTTGCCTTCGGCTATATTCCGGAGATCGTCGAGTTCACGAAGCGTCATAATATCCTGTGACATGTACAGCCATGACAATCGGGTGGTGATCACCCTCGACGCCGGCGGTACGAACCTCGTGTTCGGAGCCATACAGGCCAATAAATTCATCGTGGAGCCGATCACACTTCCGTCTCATGCCGAGGATCTCGACAAGTGCCTCGCGGCGATGGTCGAGGGGTTCAGGGCCGTCATCGGATGCCTTTCGGAGAAACCCGTGGCCATTTCGTTCGCATTCCCCGGCCCGGCCGATTACCCCAACGGCGTCATCGGGGGTTATCTTCCCAACTTCCCGTCGTTCCGCGACGGCGTGGCGCTGGGTCCGTTCCTCGAAGCGACGTTCGGCATTCCGGTCTTCATCAACAACGACGGCGACCTGTTCGCCTACGGCGAGGCGCTGGGCGGAGCCCTGCCTCAGGTCAACGCCCGTCTCGAAGCGCTGAACAGCTCCAAACGCTACAAGAACCTCGTGGGTTACACCTTCGGCACGGGCTTCGGCGTGGGCGTCGTGATCGACAATCGCCTCAACCGCGGCGACAACTCGTGCGTCGAGACCTTCTGCCTGCGGCACAAGAAGATGCCGGAGATCATCGTCGAGGACGGAGTCTCCATCCGTGCCGTGAAGCGCGTCTACGGCGAACTGTCGGGCGATCCGAATCACGGACTGGAACCCAGGGAGATATGCGACATCGCCGACGGCAAGCGCCCGGGCAACGTCGGGGCGGCGCGTCAGGCTTTCGCCGAAATGGGCGAGATCGCCGGCGACGCCATGGCCGCGGCCGTGACGCTCATCGACGGTCTGGTCGTCATCGGCGGAGGCATCACGGCGGCCCGCAAATGGATCATGCCGGGCCTGCTGAGAGAGCTCCGCGCGAAGATGCACACCCTCTCGGGCGACGAGCTGAACCGCGTGCAGATGAAAGTCTACGATCTGGACGACGAGGCGGAGTTCCGTGAGTTCGCCAAAGGCCGCTTGCAGCCGCTGAAGGTTTACGGCACCGACCGCTATGTGGCCTACGACCCGCAGAAGCGCATCGGCGTCACGATTTCGAAACTCGGCGCCAGCCAGGCCATTTCGGTCGGTGCATACGCTTTCGCTTTAAGTCAATTGGACTGTAATGATAATAGACAATGAGGGCTTTTAAATTTACCCCGCTCCTCAAAAGCATGATCTGGGGCGGGAACAGGATCGCATCCTATAAGGGTATTGCCGTCGACCGGTCCGATATCGGCGAGAGCTGGGAATTGTCGGGTGTGAAAGGCGATGAATCGGTCGTCGCTGAGGGGGAATATGCCGGCATGACCCTGCCGGAACTGATCGGGCAGCTCAAAGGGGAGCTGGTCGGGCATGCCGTCTACGAACGGCATGGTACGGAATTTCCGCTGCTGGTGAAATTCATCGACGCCCGTCAGGACCTTTCGATCCAGGTGCACCCCAATGACGTACTGGCTCGGATGCGGCATGGCAAGAACGGCAAGACGGAGATGTGGTATGTCGTGGCGGCGGATCGGGGGGCGCATCTGAAATCGGGTTTCTCGGAACAACTCACTCCTGCGGAGTATGAACGGAAGGTCGCAGACCATACGCTGACCGATGCCCTGTGCGACTATTCCGTCACTGCGGGCGATCTGTTTTTCCTGCCTGCCGGCCGTGTTCATGCTATCTGCGCCGGAACGTTCGTGGCGGAGATCCAGCAGACTTCGGACGTCACGTATCGTATCTACGACTACGGCCGTACGGGGGCGGACGGGAAACCGCGCGAACTGCACACCGAGCTGGCGAAGGACGCTATCGACTACACCGTGCTGCCCGACTATCGCTCCCATTATGTCGCGGCGAAAAACAGGGAGGTGCCGTTGGTATCGTGTCCCTATTTCGTAACTTCGCTTTACGATCTCGATCGGGCATTTGTCCGTGATCTTTCGGAGCTCGACTCCTTCCTGATCGTCATGTGTCTTGAAGGAAGCAGGGCGCTCTGCGACGATGAAGGGAACGAGATGCCGATCCGTCAGGGAGAGACGTTGCTCGTTCCGGCTTCGGCCCGGCTCCTGCGGCTCCTGCCCGATGAACATCTCAAACTGCTGACCGGTCATTTATGAATAAGCGAAAAAGAATCATCATCGCAGCGCTTCTGTTTACGGCGGGACTTGCCCGAGCCCAGACTCCGGCCGATAAGGTCGATCCTTTCATCGGCACGACCGACTTCGGCACGACCCACCCCGGGGCCTTGTGCCCGAACGGCATGATGGCGGTGGTTCCGTTCAACGTGATGGGTTCGGACACGAACGTCTGCGACAAGGACGCCCGCTGGTGGTCGACGCCCTACGAGTACCATAACGAATTCTTCACGGGTTTCGCCCACGGGGCGCTGAGCGGCGTGGGATGTCCCGAGATGGGGGCGCTGCTGACGATGGCGACGAGCGGGCCGCTGACGGTGGATTATCGGGAGTACGGCACGGCCTACCGCGACGAGCGGGCCACGCCGGGCTATTATTCGGTGCGCCTCGACAAGTACGGTATTCTTGCCGAGGCGACGGCCACGGCGCGCACTTCGGCCGAGCGCTACACGTTTCCCGCCGGCAAGGGGCACATCCTGCTGAATCTGGGCGAGGGCCTCACGAACGAGTCGGGGGCGGCGGTGCGCCGCGTGAGCGCCACGGAGATCGAGGGCATGAAACTGCTGGGGACGTTCTGCTACAACCCGCAGAAGGTGTTTCCGGTGTATTTCGTGCTGCGCGTGACGAAAACCCCGTCGTCGTCGGGCTACTGGAAGAAACAGCGCCCGATGACGGGCGTCGAGGCGGAGTGGACGCCCGACAACGGCAGATACAAGCTCTATACGGAGTACGGCCGCGAACTGGCGGGCGACGACGTGGGCTACTGGTTCACGTTCGACGACCTGCGGACTGGCGAACAGGTCGAGGTGCGCATGGGCATTTCCTATGTGAGCACGGAGAACGCCCGCCGGAACCTCGACGCCGAACAGCCCGCCGGAACATCGTTCGACGCGATCCGCGGGGCGGCCCGCACGCGGTGGAACGACGACCTTTCGCGCATCCGCGTCGAGGGCGGCACGGCGGAGCAGCAGACCGTGTTCTATACGGCGCTGTACCATGCGCTGATCCACCCGAACCTCCTGAGCGATGTCAACGGGGAATACCCGCTGATGGAGCATTCGGGAGAGGTGGGGGTTACCGACGGCGAACGCTATACGGTCTTTTCGCTGTGGGATACCTACCGCAACGTGCACCAGCTGCTGACGCTGGTCTATCCCGAGCGGCAACTGGACATGGTGCGCTCGATGATCGGCATGTACGAGGAGTGGGGGTGGATGCCCAAGTGGGAGCTGTACGGCCGCGAGACCTTCACGATGGAAGGCGACCCGGCCATTCCGGTCATCGTCGACACGTGGATGAAGGGGCTGCGCGACTTCGACGTCGCGACGGCCTACGAGGCGTTCCGCAAGTCGGCCACGACGCCCGGAGCGCAGAACCGGCTGCGGCCGGACATCGACCCCTATGTCGAGCGGGGCTACATTCCGCTGGGTTTCTACGCCAAGGACCTCGCGGGCGATACCTCCGTGTCGCACGCGTTGGAGTACTACGTCGCCGACCATGCGCTGTCGCTGCTGGCCGACTCGCTCGGACACGGGGACGACGCGCGTCTGTTCCGCGACCGTTCGCTGGGGTACAGACACTACTACGACAGGGAGTTCGGGACGCTGCGGCCGATCAACGACGACGGGACGTTCCTCGAACCCTTCGACCCGAAGGCGGGCGAGAACTTCACGGCCGCGCCGGGATTCCACGAGGGGTCGGCCTGGAACTACACCTTCTTCGTGCCGCACGACGTGGAGGGGCTGGCGAAACTCATGGGAGGCCGGCGGAAGTTCGTCGACAAGCTCCAAATGGTCTTCGACGAGGGGCTGTACGACCCGGCGAACGAACCCGACATCGCCTACGCCTATCTATTCAGCCGCTTTCCGGGCGAGGAGTGGCGCACGCAGCGCGAGGTGCGCCGTCTGCTGGACACCTGCTTTACGACCGCCGCGGACGGCATTCCGGGCAACGACGACACGGGTACGATGTCGGCCTGGGCCGTCTTCTCGATGATGGGATTCTATCCGGACTGCCCGGGCGAGCCGTACTATACGCTGACGGCCCCCGTGTTCGACCGCGTGGAGATCGCGACGGAGCGGGGCCCGCTGGTGATCGAGGCCGAGCGGCCGGCGGACGGCGCCGGTTACATCGGCCGCATGACGCTCGGCGGCAGACCGCTCGGCAAGTACCGCCTCTCGCACGACGAACTGCTCGGGGGCGGACGACTGAAATTCGAATTGAAAAACGACAAATAACGCTTGACTATGAAACGGAGATACAGCTTTTTGCCGGCGGCGGCCCTGCTTCTCGCGGCGGCCTGCTCGCCTTCGCAGCCCGCTGCGGAGAACGATTTCACGCGTTTCGTGGATCCGAAGATCGGCACGGGCGGCCACGGCCACGTCTTCGTCGGGGCGAACGTGCCGTTCGGCATGGTGCAGGTCGGCCCCACGAGCATTCCGCAGGAGTGGGACTGGGTTTCGGGGTACCACCGGTCGGATTCGACGGTGATCGGCTTCTCGCACACGCACCTCTCGGGCACGGGGATCGGCGACCTGTTCGACGTCACGGTGATGCCCGTCGTGGGCGAGGTGACCTATGCCCGCGGCACGGAGGACGATCCGTCGTCGGGACTCTGGTCTTATGCCGACCGCACGCGGGAGATCGTCCGGCCGGGTTACTACTCGGTTCCGCTGACGCGCTACGGCGTCACGGCCGAGATGACGGCCACGCCCCGCGTTGGACTGCATCGCTACACCTTCCCGGCTTCGGACGCTGCGGCCGTGGTCTTCGACTTGGAGAACGGCGGCTGCTGGGACAAGGCGACCGATACGGGCTTCCGCTTCTCGGACGACAGCACGCGCATCAGCGGATGGCGCTACTCGACGGGCTGGGCCAAAGACCAGCGGGTCTATTTCGCGGCGGAGTTCTCGAAACCCTTTGCAAAGTTCGAAACCGTCGGGGACAAATACGCCCGTGCGTCGTTCTCGACGACCGACGGCGAGCAGCTGCTCGTGAAGGTGGCCTTGTCGCCCGTGAGCGTCGAGGGCGCCGAGACGAACCTCGCCGCGGAGCTTCCCGAATGGGATTTCGAGGCGACCGCGGCGGCGGCCGACAAGGCGTGGAACGACGAGCTGTCGAAGGTGAAGATCACGACGGAGGACGAGACGGCGAAGCGGATTTTCTACACGGGGCTGTATCACACGATGGTGGCGCCCTCCGTGTTCTGCGACGTGAACGGCGATTACCGCGGGTCGGATTATGAAATCCACCGTGCGCCCGGCTTCACGAACTACACGACCTTCTCGCTGTGGGATACCTACCGTGCGGCGATGCCGCTGATGACGATCCTGCATCCGGAGCGGATGCCCGACATCGTGCGGACGATGCTGGCTATCGCCGACGAGCAGGGGCGCCTGCCGGTATGGCACCTGTGGGGCAACGAAACGGACTGCATGGTGGGCAACCCGGGTATTCCCGTCGTGGCGGACGCCATCGTGAAGGGCATCGAAGGATTCGACAGGGAGAAAGCTTTCGAGGCGATCAAAAAGACGGCCATGAACCCCGATCGGGGCAACGGCCTGCGGATGAAGTACGGCTACATCCCGTGCGACCTGTTCAACGAGGCGGTGGCCTACGACATGGAGTACGCCCTGGCCGACGGCGCCGCGGCACGGGCCGCCGAGGCGCTGGGCCGGACGGAGGAGGCGAACTACTTCACGGAACGCAGCCACTCTTACCGCAACTGCTTCGATCCGGCGACGCGCTTCATGCGGGGCCGCGACTCGAAGGGAGGCTGGCGCACGCCGTTCAACCCCTTCGCCTCGACGCACCGTGCCGACGACTACTGCGAGGGAAACGCCTGGCAGTACACGTGGCTCGTGCCGCACGACGTCGAGGGGCTCGTCGGGTGTTTCGGCGGCCGCGAGGAGATGCTCGGAAAGCTCGATTCGCTCTTCACGGTAAGTTCCGTTGTCGAGGGCGCCGAGACTTCGCCCGACATTTCGGGCCTTATCGGCCAGTACGCCCACGGCAACGAGCCGAGCCACCACGTGTTGTACCTCTATACGATGCTGGGGCAGCCGTGGAAGACGGCCGACAAGGTGCGCGAGGTGCTCACGACGCTCTACCGCGCCGAACCCGACGGCCTTTCGGGCAACGAGGACGTGGGGCAGATGTCTGCATGGTACGTCCTCTCGTCGCTGGGCATGTACGAGGTCGAACCCGCCGGCGGACGCTACTGGTTCGGATCGCCCCTGTTCGATCGGGCCGAAGTGAAGGTTCCGGGCGGGACGTTTGCGGTCGTGGCCGAGAACAACTCCGCGGAGAACAAGTATATCCAGCGTATTTGGCTCAATGGTCAACCCTACACGAAGCCCTGGATCGGCCATGCCGACATGATGAAGGGCGGAGAGCTGCGCTTCGAGATGGGCGCTGAGCCGAAGGTGTGGTACTGTCCGGACGAGCCGGAAACCTATGCCGACCAGCGCCCGGCCGAAGAGAAGCGGCTTTTCAGATCGGAAGCCGTGGAGCAGGAGATCGCGCGCGTGTGCGGTCTTCTGACCAACGAACGCCTGCGATGGATGTTCGCAAACTGCTTCCCCAACACGCTCGACACCACGGTACACTACGGCGAGGACACAGCGGGAAATCCCGACACGTACGTCTACACGGGCGACATTGCGGCGATGTGGCTGCGCGATTCGGGAGCTCAGGTGTGGCCTTACGTGCAGCTGTGCGGTAAGGACGCGCAATTGCAGCGAATGATCGCGGGGGTTATCCGCCGCCAAATGAAACTCATCAATATCGACCCCTACGCCAACGCCTTCAACGTCGCGCCGACGGGCGTACACAACGAGACGGATTTCCCCGAGGCCGATCCGATGGTCTTCGAGCGCAAGTGGGAGATCGACTCCCACTGCTATCCCATCCGCCTGGCGCACCACTACTGGAAGACGACGGGCGATGCGTCGGTTTTCGACGCCGCGTGGGTCGATGCCATGCGGGCCGTTCTCCGCACGCTGCGCGAACAGCAGATGAAGGAGGGGCCCGGGGACTATATCTTCCTGCGCACGACCGACCGGCAGCTCGACACGCGCTGCAATGTGGGTCGCGGCAATCCGGTGAAATCCGTGGGGCTGATCGCCTCGGCGTTCCGGCCCTCGGACGATGCCACGACCTTCGGGTTCCTCGTACCTTCGAACTTTATGGCCGTCACGTCGCTGCGCAAAGCAGCCGAAATTCTGGCGACCGTAAACAATGAGAAGGAGCTCGCCGCGGAGTGTACGGCACTGGCCGACGAAGTGGCTGCGGCGCTGCAAAAATACGCCGTTGTCGAACATCCGGAGTTCGGGAAGATCTATGCTTTCGAGGTCGACGGTTTCGGCGGACGACAGCTGATGGACGACGCCAACGTACCGTCGCTGCTGGCGATGCCCTATCTGGGCGATGTGGAGCGCACGGACCCGATCTATGAAAATACCCGCCGCTTCGTGTGGAGCGACGGCAATCCTTACTTCTGGCGCGGTGCGGCGGGCGAGGGCATCGGAGGCCCCCATATCGGCGTGGAGATGATCTGGCCCATGAGCATCATGATGCGGGCCTTCACCTCCACCGACGACGAGGAAATCCGCGACTGCATCGTCTCGCTGATGACCACCGATGCCGGTACGGGCTTCATGCACGAGTCCTTCTCGCGCCACGACGCTGCGGATTACACCCGCGCGTGGTTCGCATGGCAGAACACGCTGTTCGGGGAGCTGATACTCAAACTGGTGAACGAAGGTAAAGCAGATTTGTTAAATTCCATCCGATAATGAAGAAATACGCATTCATCGTGCTGGCGGCCCTCGCTGCTGCCTGCGGTCATGTTCCTCACGACACCGGAACCGCGATTCGCCCCTCGGAATACGTCTCGACGCTGGTCGGCACCCAGTCGGACTATGCGCTCTCGACGGGCAATACCTATCCGGCGGTGGCTTTGCCGTGGGGAATGAATTTCTGGACGCCCCAGACGGGCCCGATGGGCGACGGGTGGGCCTACACCTACGGAGCGCATAACATCCGGGGCTTCAAACAGACCCACCAGCCCTCGCCGTGGATCAATGACTACGGGCAGTTTTCGCTGATGCCCGTGCGGGGCCGGGACAAACTCGGCGAGGAGTCGCGTCAGAGCTGGTTCTCGCACCAGTCGGAGACGGCGAAGCCCTACTATTACTCGGTCTACTTGGCCGACCACGACATCGTGGCCGAAATGACCCCGACGGAGCGCGCCGCCGTGATGCGCTTCACGTTCCCCGAATCGACGGAGTCGGGCGTGGTCATCGACGCCTTCGACCGCGGCTCGCGCGTGGAGATCGTCGACGCGCAGACCGTTGCCGGCTATACGACACGTAACAGCGGCGGCGTGCCCGAGAATTTCCGCAACTGGTTCGTCATCCGCTTCGACAAGCCCTTCGCGGCCGTCGAGCTGACCGATGCCCCCGCCTCCTACGAGGCGGGTAGCCGAGAGCTCTATCCCGAAGGCGGCAAAGCGGTCGAAGGTGACCACGCCGTGGCTAAGGTACACTTTTCGACGGTGCGTGGCGAGCAGGTGACGGCCCGCGTGGCCTCGTCGTTCATCTCCGCGGAGCAGGCCCTGCGAAACCTCGAAACGGAGCTGGGAACGGATGATTTCGAAACGGTGAAGGCCCGGGCACAGGAACGCTGGGACGACGTGCTGGGACGTATCGAAGTCACGGGAGGAACTACGGATCAGTACCGCACGTTTTACTCGTGCCTCTACCGTTCGACGCTTTTCCCGCGCAAATTCTACGAGATCGACGCTGCGGGCAAACCTGTGCATTACAGCCCTTACAACGGCGAGGTGCTGCCTGGCTACATGTATACCGACACGGGATTCTGGGACACGTTCCGGAGCCTGTTCCCGCTGCTGAACCTGGTCTACCCGTCGGTCAACGCCGAGATTCAGGCCG
>ERZ1673701.3655-NODE-3655-length-10240-cov-5.206382_pt1 | contig 10240 bp, 9 predicted proteins | sample MGYA00580231_ERZ1673701 | MGnify/ENA primary metagenome ERZ1673701 (study PRJEB41218, sample SAMN15661798) | gut metagenome | host: Homo sapiens | place: Canada: London | collected 2015-08-20/2019-03-30 | study: EMG produced TPA metagenomics assembly of...
GACTTGCCCATGCCGAACATCATGGAGTTGCCGTCCCCGCCCATTTTCTTCATCATATTGCGGGAAATGAGCTGGCCGATGCCGATAAAGAGGATCAGCGGCAGCACCCAGCCCAGAATGCTCATCAGCAGGGAGGTCTGCTCCACCTCCTCGCCGGTGGTGGAGATGCCCGCGTCCAGCAGACGCTGCACCAGCCCGTCATCGGGAACGATGGCCGTTTTATAGATGGTCTTATTGTCCTTGCCGGTGAACAGGATGCGGTTGCTCTGCTCCTGTATCTCCACCTGCCCGATCTCTTTCTGCTCCGTCATGGTGACGAAGGTGTTGTAGTCCACCTCACGGATCTGGTGCTCCGTCAGCCAGGGCATAGCCAGCAGGTTGAACAGCAGCAGCACCAGCATCGCAATAATGTAGTAGTAGAGCAAAGGCTTCTTGGGGGTCTTGACCTCTCTCATACAAGCGCCTCCTTGCAGACGTATTATTCAAAGTATTATAGCCGCGCCGTACCGTAAAGTCAAAGGGCACAGCGGAAAAAAACCTGTAAATTTTTCCTGAACACCGGCGTCTCCGGGACTTATTGCATATTTTGTGAACAGACTTTGCTACTTTTGTGAACATTAGCACTCTCCTATTGACAGTGCTAAAATCGGCGCTATAATGAAGCCGAACCTTGAGAGAGGGGCGAGCAAGCGGCCCCGCCGGAGAGGTTCGGAACTGTTGATACAATGAGGGTAATATAGTGGGCGGCGGCCACCCGGTCCGCCGCGATACGAATGGAGGTATGACATATGTTGCCCAGCATTTTTGGTGAGAACCTGTTTGATGATTTCTTTTCTGATCCGTTTGGCATGATGGTGCCTCAGGGCCGCGACCCGCTGTACGGCAAGCACGCCAAGAACCTGATGAAGACCGATGTCCGCGAGACGGAGGGTACCTACGAGCTGGATGTGGACCTGCCGGGCTTCACCAAGGACGAGGTGAACGTGGAGCTGAAGAACGGCTATCTGACCATCCAGGCCGCCAAGGGCCTGGACAAGGATCAGACCGATAAGAAGGGCAAGTACATCCGTCAGGAGCGCTGCGCCGGCGCATGCAGCCGCACGTTCTACGTGGGCGATGGTGTGGAGCCCGAGGATGTCACCGCCAGGTTTGAAAACGGCATCCTGCAGCTGTCCATCCCCAAGGAGGCCAAGAAGCAGCTGCCCAAGAATACCAGCGTCACCATCGGCTGACGTGAACAGGCAAAAAAGAATGACCCGCCTCGGCGGGTCATTCTTTTTGCGCTTTTTACCAGATCTGCGCGGCCACGATGTTCTTTTTGTAGCTGATGCGGAAGTAGAAGAACTCCGCTATGCCGGTGATGAACCAGGAGAAGATATACAGCAGGTACAGAGACGGCACCGTGTGGAAGTAGGCGAACACCGTGTAGATCCACACCACGCGGAACACGCAGGAGCCCATGATGACCACGATGGTGGGGATGATGCTCTTGCCGATGCCGCGGGAGGCGGCGATGCTGTTGTCCATCAGCGGGGCTACGGCGTAGGAGAAAGCCATGATCCGCAGACGGTCCATGCCGGCGTCGATGACGGCGGGCTCGTTGGCGAACAGGGACAGGAACTGCCGGCCGAACAGCAGCATCATCGCGCCAAAAATGGCGCCGGTGAAGATGCCGTACAGCGTGCAGATGTGATAGCTCTTAAGGATACGCTCCTTATGGCCCGCGCCCCAGTTGCGGCTGACGAAGCTGGCGCAGGCGGTGTAGAACGCCGCCATCATGTTGAACACCAGAGTATCGGCGTTGGCGGCGGCAGCCGCGCCGGAGACGGTGATCTCGTCGAAGGAGTTCAGACCTGCCTGCACGAACAGGTTGGCCAGGGCGAAGATGGCGTTCTGCAGGCCGGAGGGGACGCCGATCATCAGGATGCGCTTGACCGCCGCCTTGTGGAGCCGCAGCTTCCGCATCTCCAGGCGGCAGGCGTCCTTCCGCCGCAGCAGGTGGACGACGATCAGGACGGCGGACACCCACTGGGCGATGGCGCTGGCGATGGCTACGCCCTCGGCGGACATCCGGCAGCCGATGACGAACACCAGGTTCAGAATGACGTTCAGCACACCGGCCACGGACAGGTAGATCAGGGGGCGCTTGGTATCGCCGGTGGCGCTGAGGATACCGTTGCCGCAGTTGTAGATGCCGATGCCGGGCAGGCCCAGCGCATAAATACGCAGGTACAGCACGGCGCCGGGAAGGAACTCCTCCTTGGTGTTCAGCAGGCGCAGCATAGGCTCGGCAAAGAACGCGCAGATCAGGCACACCAGCACGCCTGCGCCCGTGCAGATCAGCAGGGAGGAGTGGGTGGTGCGCTCTACGTTCTCACTGTCGCCGATGCCCAGCCAGCGGGCCACCGACACATTGACACCGGCGCCCATGCCGATGAGCAGGCCGGTGAACAGGGACACCAGCGTGGTGGTGGAGCCCACGGCGCCCAGCGCAACATAGGTATTATAGGCATATTTACCGGCGATGGCCACGTCGCTGAGGTTGAACAGCACCTCCAGCACCTGGGTCAGCATCAGCGGCAGGCTGAACAGCAGAATATTTTTCCACAGAGACCCGCTGGTCATCTCAATGCTTTTCATACGGCTTTCCTCACTCCCAAATGTTCCTTTTTTTATATAAAGCGCACCAGTTTCTTTACATGGCTGCAAGAGCAGAGTATATCACCGGCGCGGGGGCAAAGCAAGCATATTTACCAACAGACTTTCCGATGAAAAAACGGGGGCGATTGTGCAGAATGTACCCCTATACGGGAAAAGAGGTGGATTTTTACGGCGCTGATGTGCCGGTTTTTGAAATTTTCGCCTGCGTCTTGCAGAGAGGGGCGGGATGTGCTATCCTAAAAACAGCGAAAAGAAAAGGAGAGCGCTATGAAGCTGGTTCTGATCGACATCGACAACACCCTGCTGGATTTTGACGCCTACATCCGCCGGACCATGGAGGAGGGCTTCGCCCACTTCGGCCTGCGGCCCTACGAGCCGTGGATGTACGATGTGTTCCACCGCGAGAACAACAAGCTCTGGCGGCAGATCGAGGAGGGCACTCTGACGTTTCCGGAGCTGGAGAAGATCCGGTGGAACAACGTGTTCGCCGCGCTGGACATGGACTTCGACGGCGTGGTGTTCGAGAAATATTTCCGCACCGCCCTGCACGAGAGCGCCATCCCCGTGAACGGGGCGCGAGAGCTGCTGGAGGCACTGCGGGGCAGGTATCTGCTGGCCGCCGCCAGCAACGGCCCCTATGAGCAGCAGCTCCACCGGCTGGCTCTGGCGGGTATGAAGGACTTCTTCGACTGGTTCTTCATCTCCGAGCGCATCGGCGCGTCCAAGCCGTCGAAGCTCTTTTTCGATGAGGCGTTCCGGCAGGTCAACGAGGGCCGTGAGACGCCTATCCTGCCGGAGGATACCGCCATCATCGGCGACTCTCTGACCTCCGACATGGCCGGCGGCAGGGGGTGCGGACTGAAAACCGTATACTACCGCCGTCCGGGAGCCGCGCCCGCCAATGACAGCGTGGACGTGACGGCGGAGGACCTGCGGGACATCCCCGCGCTGCTGCAATAAGCTGCGAACAAACGAACGGGGCGCATGCCATTGGCATGCGCCTCGTTTTATTGCGCTCTCGGAGTCAGCAGCGCCTTACGGTGCCGCAGGTAATAGCCGTATCCGGCGGCGTCCGCCAGGAACCAGCCGATGGGGATGGCGGCCCAGATGCCCACTTCGCCCACCGGCCCCGCCAAGGCGTAGGCCAGAGCCACGCGGGTGCCCAGGGAGACGACTGTCAGCACCACGCTCATGCCGGGCCGCTGCACGGCGCGGTAAAAGCCGTACAACAGGAACAGGCAGCCGATACCGGCGTAAAACGTGCCCTCAATGCGGAGGTAGCGGACGCCGCAGGCGATGACCTCCGTATCGCCTGCCTGAACGAAAAGACCCATCAGCGGCCGGGCGAATACCACCACCAGCGCCGCTACGGCGCAGGAGAAGGCGGCGCTCACCGCCGTGGCCTGCCGCAGGCCCTGCCGCAGCCGGTCGGACTGCCCCGCGCCGTAGTTCTGGGCCGAGAAGGTGGAGAAGGCGTTGCCGAACTCCTGCACCGGCAGGTAGGCAAAAGCGTCGATCTTCACGGCGGCGGCAAAGGCCGCCATCACCACCGGTCCGAAGCTGTCCACCAGACGCTGTATCAGCAGGATGCCGAAGTTCATGGCCGACTGCTGCGCGCAGGTCAGCAGCGACAGATCCATCAGCTCCCGCAGGATATGCCGGTCGAACCGGAAGTCCGCCCGCCGCGGCAGCATGTGGCGGCAGCGCAGCAGGGCATAGATCGTCAGCCCCAGCCCCGCAGCGTACTGGGCGATCACCGTGGCCGCTGCCGCGCCGGACACGCCCCACCGCAGCACCAGTACGAACAGAAGGTCCAGCCCCACGTTCAGCAGGGCCGCGCCGCCCAGAAACCACAGCGGTGCGGCGGAGTTGCCCGCCGAGCGCAGCAGGCAGGCGAAGAAGTTATAGAGGAACGTGGCCGCCAGACCTACAAAGATGATACGCAGATAACCGGCCATGTCGCCGTACAGCGAATCGGGCACCTGCAAAAACCGCAGGATGGGGGCCAGCAGGACGTATACCAGCGCCGTCACCGCCGCCGTCACTCCGCCGATGAGGCAGAGTGCCAGCGCCGCCGCCCGATGCAGAGACGCCATGTCCTTCCGGCCCAGATAGATGGAGAACAGTGCCCCTGCGCCCATGGCCAGCCCCAGAAACACGGAGGTCAGGAACGTCATCAGCGTGAAGGCGGAGCCCACCGCTGCCAGGGCGTCGCGGCCCAGCGCACGCCCCACGATGAGAGTGTCCGCTACATTATACAGCTGCTGGAGAAGGCTTCCCACCATCATGGGCAGCGCGAACAGCAGCAGGCTGCGGGTGATGCCGCCGCGGGTCATGTCCCGATACATAAAAACTCCTCGTCAGGAAAGGACGGGGGCCGCGGGCCCCCGTCCTTCATCGTTGTTGTGCCGGCTCAATAGCCGTAGAGCATGGAGCGCTTGATGTCCGCCAGACAGTGAGCGCCGCACATGGCCATGGTGTCGGCCAGCTCGGCCTTCAGCTTGTCCACGTAGACCTGCACGCCCTCGAAGCCGCCGCCGTACACCATGTTTACGAAGGGACGGCCGATGAGGACCGCGTCCGCACCCAGCGCCAGCGCCTTGAACACGTCCATGCCGGAGCGGATGCCGCCGTCCACCAGAATGGTCATTTTGCCGCCCACAGCGTCTGCGATGGCGGGCAGCACCTCCGCCGTGGCGGGGCACTGGTCCAGCACACGGCCGCCGTGGTTGCTGACCACGATACCGCTGGCGCCGGCCTCCAATGCCTTTTTCGCGCCGTTCACCGTCATGATGCCCTTGAGGATGAAAGGCCTGCCGGCCAGCTCCGCGATCTGCCGCAGCTCGTCCACGGTCTTGCTGCCGGCGGGAGGCGTCATGTTTTTCAGGAACGGCAGGCCCGCCGCGTCGATGTCCATGGCGATGGCGATGGGATCGGCGGCCTTGGCCAGCGCCATTTTTTCCTCCACCAGCGCCATATTCCAGGGCTTTACCGTGGGCACGCCGCAGCCGCTGTTTTTCTTCAGGGCCTCGGCCGCGCCCTCCATGACGGCGGGATTGATGCCGTCGCCGGTGAAGGCGGCGATACCTGCGGCGGCGCAGGCGGTCACCAGAATGTCGTTATACGTCAGATCGTCATACTTGTCGCCGTAGTGCAGCTGCATGGCGCCCACCGGCGCGGCGAACACCGGCAGCACGACCTTCTTGCCGAAGAAATCGTAGGACGTGTCCACGGGCTTGTTCTCACAGATGGTGTCCATGTTGACGCACAGCTCCTGCCACTTCTGATAGTTGCGGATGAAGCCGGTGCCGATGCCCTTGGCTCCGGGGCCGGGGATGGTGTTTTTGCAGGCCATGCCGTTGCAGGTGGGACAGGACTTGCAGTAAGGACCCATACAGGTGCGGGCGTTGTTCAGGATCTCCTGATATGTCATGAATATGTACCTCCGTTATTCAGGAATGCGTACCGCCATTCTACTCTCTCGGCGAAAAAAAGCAACCCTGTTTTTTCCTTTAGTCGTGGTGGAAGCTGGTGACGATGGGCTTTTCCCTCTCCGGCAGACCGTACTGTGTCTTGCCCAGCTGGATGGCCTTCATGAGGAACGCCATGTTCCGTCCCAGCGTCCGCATGGTCTGAAGACCCTCCAGATCCTTGCGGACCTCCTCCGGCGTGCTGCCGTACACCATGTTCCAGTACTGGCTGCTGGCGATGGGCATCCCGGCGATGGTGAAATACTTGTTCAGCACATCGAAGCTGGAGGTGTTGCCGCCGCGGCGGCAGGACACCACCGCCGCGCCCACCTTCATGGTCAGGTTTCGGATGCCGGTGCTGTAAAACAGCCGGTCCATAAAGGAGATGGCGTCCCCGGCGGGGGAGGCATAGTGTACCGGCGCGCCGATGACCAGCGCGTCTGCCTCCAGCAGCTTGGGAGACGTCTCGTTCACCGCGTCGTCGTACACGCACTTTCCCAGCTTGCGGCAGGCGCCGCAGCCGGTACAGCCGCAGACGACTCTGCCGCCGGCCTGCACGATCTCGGTTTCGATGCCCTCGGCCTCCAGCGTGCGGGCCAGCTCCTCCAGCGCCGTGTAGGTGCAGCCCTTGGGATGGGGGCTGCCGTTGATGAGTAATGCCTTCATTACCGCACCTCCTCGGATGATTTCGCGGCCATTATAGCACATTTCCCGCAAAAAGCAACACCGCGGAGGGAAAACCTCCGCAGTGTCGTTTTGCACAGGCGGCTCACGCCTCCTGCGCCGCGTATTTCTCCAGGATGCCCCGCAGCGCCGACAGGGAGCTGGTGTGGCATCTCTCGATGATGGTGCTGCTGCCCTTCAGCTCACTGAGGGCGCCCTGCACCAGCTTGTGGGACATGGTATTGGTGAAAAAGATCATCAGGTCCGGCCGCCCCAGCTTGTTCTTCAGCCCGCCGGAGGGCTTGGTCAGCACCTTGGCCTGACACTGGTACGCGCCGCAAAGCTCCTTATAGCGGCGCTCCATGCACTCATTTCCACCCAATATGACAACGCTCATACACGCCGCCTCCTTCAATTTGAAATTCAGTTAGACTACTCTAACCTCACCCATCATACCAGACTTTTCCGCAGAATGCAAGACATATTTTTGCTTTCCTGAAATGGAGTCTCTTGCATTTTGCAGGTCGATGAAATATAATGTGCAAAACACAGGCCCGCAGGGGCCGGAAGGGGGCAGCGGTATGCGTATCGTTGTAAAAGTGGGGACCTCCACGCTGGCGCACGCCACGGGGCGGCTGAACATCCAGCGGATGGAGCGGCTGTGCAGGGTGCTGAGCGATCTGAAAAATGCGGGGCATGAGATCATTCTGGTGTCCTCCGGCGCCATCGGCATGGGCGTGGGAAAGCTGAATCTTCCGGGCCGTCCGGCGGACATGCCCAGTAAGCAGGCGGCTGCCGCCGTGGGCCAGTGCGAGCTGATGTATACCTACGACAAGCAGTTCACGGAGTACAGCCACACCGTAGCCCAACTGCTGCTGACCGGCGAGGACATCAAAAGCGAGCAGCGCAGCCGCAACGTCCGCAACACGCTGTCCCGCCTGCTGGAGCTGGGGGCGCTGCCCATCATCAACGAGAACGACGCCGTGGCCACCGACGAGATCGGCGTGGAGAACACCATCGGCGAGAACGACAGCCTGTCGGCCATCGTGGCCGCCGCCATCGGCGCGGACCTGCTGGTGCTGCTGTCGGACATCGACGGGCTGTACGACAAGGATCCCCGCCGCCATCCCGATGCCCGCCTGATCCCCACGGTGGAGCGGGTGGACGACGAGCTGTTCACCCTGGCGGAGGACAGCAGCACCGGCCTGGGCACCGGCGGCATGATCACCAAGCTGCGGGCCGCCGCCATCGCCACGGAGGCGGGCTGCGAGATGGTCATCGCCAACGGCAGCAAGCCGGAGGTGCTGTATGACATCGCCGCGGGCCGCCCTGCGGGCACCAGATTTTTAACAGGAAGGGCTGCTGTATGACCACTATCGAGCTTCTGCAAAAGACAAAGGCCGCGTGGCCGGCGCTGAGCGCCGCGCCTGCGGAGGAGAAAAACCGGCTGCTGCTGGCTATGGCCGATGCGCTGGAGGAGAGCACCCCCGCCATTCTGGCCGCCAACGCGCAGGACATGGCGGACGCGGAGGGGCACATTTCCGCCGTGATGCTGGACCGCCTGCGGCTGGACGAGGGCCGCATCCGCGCTATGGCCGACGGCGTCCGCGCCGCCGCGGCGCTGCCGGATCACACCGGGCGCACGCTGGCGCAGTTTACCCGCCCCAACGGCATGACCATCACCAAGGTGCAGGTGCCTCTGGGTCTGGTGGCCATCATCTACGAGAGCCGCCCCAACGTCACCTCAGACGCCGCGGCACTGGCTGTCAAGAGCGGCAACGTCTGTATGCTCCGAAGCGGGAAGGAGGCGTACCGCTCCTGCCGCGCCATCGTGGCGGCGCTGAAGGCGGGCATCACCGCTGCCGGAGGCGATGCCGACATCGTGAACATCGTGGAGGATACCACCCACCAGAGCGCCAACGATATCATGCAGGCCCGGGGGCTGGTGGATCTGCTGATCCCCCGCGGCGGCGCGGGACTCATCCGCGCCTGCGTGGAGAACGCCGCCGTGCCCTGCATCGAGACGGGCACCGGCATCTGCCACGTCTATGTGGACGCCGCCGCTGATCTGGACAAGGCCGTGCGTATCATCACCAACGCCAAGACCAGCCGTCCCTCTGTGTGCAACGCCGAGGAGGTGTGCCTGGTCCACACCGCCGTTGCGGAGAAGCTCCTGCCCATGCTGCACAAGGCACTGGTGGCCGACCGCATCGCCGCGGGGCAGCCGCCGGTGGAGCTGCGGCTGGACCGCCGCGCCGCCGCCATCATCAGCGGCACGCCCGCATCGGAGACCGACTTCGACACCGAGTTCCTGAACTACATTCTGGCTGTGGCCGTGGTGGACAGTCTGGACGATGCCATCGCCCACATCGCCGCCCACTCCACCCATCACAGCGACTGCATCGTCACGGAGGACGCCGCCGCTGCGGCCCGCTTCACCCGTCAGGTGGACAGTGCCGCCGTGTACGTCAACGTCTCCACCCGCTTCACCGACGGCGGAGAGTTCGGTCTGGGCTGTGAGATGGGCATCTCCACCCAGAAGCTCCACGCCCGCGGCCCCATGGGACTGGATGAGCTCAGTACCTATAAATATGTCGTCACCGGCGACGGACAGATCCGATGAAAAAAACACTCCCGACCGATGGTCGGGAGTGTTTTGCGCTTTATTCGGCCTCGTGGTGGGACTGACGCTCCGCCATGGGGATGTAGTGGCCGTGGGTGGTGACGGCGCGGTACGCCGGACGCATGATGCGGTGGCAGGTGATGAGCTCCTCCATGCGGTTGGCGCACCAGCCCGCGATACGGGCGGAGGCGAACAGCGGCGTGAACACGTCCTGAGGAATGCCCAGCATGGTGTACACCAGGCCGGAGTACATGTCCACGTTGGCGCACATGGGGGTGTTGTCACCGCGGCGCTCCTGCACCAGCGGGATACCCAGCTCCTCCACCTTCTGCAGAAGGGCGAAGTCCTCGGCGTAGCCCTTGATCTCCGCCATGTGCTGGGCGTATTTCTTCAGCAGCACGGCGCGGGGGTCGGACATGGTATACACCGCGTGGCCCAGACCGTACAGCTTGCCGGACCTGTCGCCGGCCTCCTTGTCCAGCAGCTTCACCAGATAGTCGCGGATGGAGCCGTCGTCGTGGGGGTCCACATTCTCCTTGACATAGCGGAACATCTCCATGACCTTGGCGTTGGCGCCGCCGTGGAGCGGACCCTTCAGGGAGCCCACGGCTCCGGCGATGGCGCTGTACGTATCCGTGCCGCTGGAGGACATGGCGCGGCAGACGAAGGTGGAGTTGTTGCCGCCGCCGTGCTCCGCGTGGACCATCAGCATCATATCCAGCAGGTGGGCCTCCTCCTCGGTGTAGTTGGTATCGGGCCGGATCATCCGCAGGAAGTTCTCCGCAGTGGACAGCTCCGCCACGGGGAAATGGATGTGCAGGGA
>ERZ1673701.3656-NODE-3656-length-10234-cov-3.714117_pt1 | contig 10234 bp, 11 predicted proteins | sample MGYA00580231_ERZ1673701 | MGnify/ENA primary metagenome ERZ1673701 (study PRJEB41218, sample SAMN15661798) | gut metagenome | host: Homo sapiens | place: Canada: London | collected 2015-08-20/2019-03-30 | study: EMG produced TPA metagenomics assembly of...
TTCCCGGATTATTTGCAGAATTAGAAAAGCCGCCGGGCTTTTTGCCCATGCGGCTTTTTACAAAATCAGGGGCCTTATCAAACGGCAGGCCCATCCCGATGCTGTTTACGAACAGCACACCGTTTCTGTTTTCGACAACTGCATCCGATTCTTCATCGTCTACTTCGTCGATGAAACCGTTCTCCTTGGCTTCGGCGGCAGTCCACCAGTTCGTTTCATCCATCCACTTGCCGCACTGATCCGTACTCTTGCCGGTTTTCTTGGCGTACAGCGCGACAATATTTTCCCGGATGGTGTCCAGTGCTTTCAGACAATCGCGCATATCCTCTGCCGTCAGATAGTCACAGACGCCCATGCTGGCAGGATGGATCATGTAGCAGCTATCCGCCGCTGCAATTACCTTGTCTGCATGGCAGGCAACAATCGTCGCCGCACTGGCGCACAGACCGTCGATGTGGACCGTCACCGTTGCGCTCGACCGCTCCAACTGGTTTCCGATTGCCTGTGCAGCAAACACATCACCGCCACCGCTGTTGATGTACACCGTAATTTCCTGCACATCGCCCAGAGCGGCAAGATCATCCGCGAACTGTTTCGGCGTAACTTCATCGGCCCACCAGCTGCTTTCAGAAATATTGCCGTAAAGCAGAAGTTCCGCTTTCTGGCCGTCGGCCAGATTGCGGAACTTCCAGAAACAGTTATTCATTTTTGGGGTCTGCGGGGTTCCCGCCTGATTCACGATTCGGTTCGTTCCCTTTCTGGGCGTTTCCCTCATTCGCAATGTCGTCCACCTCCTTTTTCATTCTCGCTTCAATGACGCGCTGGCGGATGTTCGCTGCATAGCTACCGCCGTTCATTGTTGCGGTTTCCTGATCCGCCGTCGAGAAGCCCGCTGCAACGCGCTTCACAGCAGCGTCTACTTCTTGCACCGGGTTCAGGTTGGTTCGCGCCGGTCCATTCCATGTGCAGGATGTATACGCTTTTCGGATTGCCGGATCATCAAAGAAACCCGGCGCTTTTACTCGTCCGGTCGCAACAGCTTCCGTCAGCCATTCTTCATAGATAGGCTGGCAGAAGTCGTCCACAAACCAACTTCTTTGCATATCGCAGGTGCGCCAAAATTCGTTCAGTGCACCACGCGCCGCGCTGTAACTCGTCGTAAACTGCTTCATCAGCACTTCACTGGGGATTTCCAGTGCCGCCGCAATCTGCTTGATGATAGCGGCAGAGAATGCATCAAAGCCCGTGTTCGGGTGCTTCGGGTCTGCAAACTCCACCTTCTCGCCTTGGTTCAGGTCTATGATTGCACCAGACCCCAGCTCAATTGTGCCGCGGTCTGCCGCATCGATCTGCTGGTTCGGCGGGATCACCTCGCCCAGTGGACGGCCAATGGACGGGTTATCTTTTGTGATAAACACCGTAAACATCGCCGAAATGACTGCGGCTGTGATCTCAGCATCCGTGTATCGTCCAAGCTGTTTCAACGCTTCCAGTACCGGTGCCAGCAGCGGCACGCCGCGCCGCTGACCGGAACGTTCCCGGTTCATGATGTGCAGGATGTTTCTGCGTCCTGTGGTTTCACCGTAGGCTTCCACACGCTGCCATTTCAGCGGTTCCGGCAGAGCGTACAAACTTGCCAATGGGTGCTGATTGCAAATCCAGTAAGCAATAACCATACCGTTGCCGTCCGTCTCTACACCCTGCACAATGCTTTGCACGGACACGTTATCCACCACGCACGGCGCCAATCGGTCATCCTGATCCGGGCTGCACACCCGGTCAGCTTCGATCAGCTGCACACGCAGGTCATACGGCTGTCCAACACTGTGCCGCATCGGCAGCACAGCAAAAGCATCACCGTTCATCATGTAGGCAAGGAAGGCCATCTGCTGCAGCTTGTAGAAATTATCCACCCGGTCAGCATCGCAAAGCGGGCTGTCTGCCCACAGTGAAAATTCCCGGACGATCTGCGTTTGCAGGTCATTCGCCTGCTCCGGTGTCATGTTCAGAAAGTCCGCGTCAATCTGCGGTGATGGTGTCAGGCCGCTTGCAACAACATTCGTGCGCATCGTTTTCAGTGCGCCGGTTGCGATTGGCACACCCATGTAAGCATCGCGGCTTCTTTCGCGCAGCGTTTTGAGGTTATCTTCGATATCCTCTTTCGCACTTCCGCCAGCAAACAGCCAGCCGCGCATGGATTTCTTGGTCGTACTCGCGCCGTAGTTCCCATAGCCGGAATTGATAAAGCGCAGGCTTTCCCGCGCCGCCGCCCGACGCAGTGCGCGCTCCGGGGCAACAGCGGCAATTGCACGATCCATGAGGTTCATTTTGCCCATGCTGCCCTCCGTCAAATATCACGCGGCACAAACCGGTACATTTTGTTTCTTCCAGCCGTTGCCGCCGTTTCCAGTTCTTTCACTTTGTTGTTCCAGTATTCGATCTCACCACGGACCGTGTAAAGGTCGGCACGGGTCAGGCGGCGGTCGCCGATGGAGTAACCCTGTCCACTGGCGATCTTTTCTTCCGCTTCCATCCAGGTTTGAAGTTTCGCTTCTGCCTGTTCCAGCGTGATTCCTGCCATTTATCCAATACCTCCCGATACAATTCTTCGTCCTGCCGGATGCTGAACCATCGGCATTTCCGTTTCCGCGTCCGGGTTTTCCAGCACCGGGTTTGCAATTTCCAGCGCGGCCAGCGCGTAGTCCCGGCAGTCCAATGGCTCGTTGCGGTGGTAGTTCGGGTCTTTCAACTCCCACGCCGTCGTGGGTCTTCCCTTCTTCCAGCGCACAACCTGCTTTTCTGCCGTTAAACCTTTGAAGTAGGTTTCGTCATATCCCGCCGCTTCATCCAATGGGAAGTGGCAATAGTTCGGACCCGGTGTCTGAACGTTCAAACGTTGGTATACCATGGTCTTGCCGTTATCAACTCCGATGGTGTACAGCGGTACGCCCACACGGTTGCCGGTTGACGGCTTCGACACGAACACCGTTTCCACACCGCCGCGTCCCTTTATGGCGTAGAGGTGGCGCTGCCATCGTTCCAGACAGAAGCGGTAAACCGCATCCGTGTGGTGTCCGCCGGTGTCCATTGCCGCCGCAAGAATATTCATCACAGCTCCGTCTTCTCTGCGCCAGCGTGTTTGTAGGAAATTATCAAGGTCTTCCCAAATCTGAGGTTTAAGCGGGTCGCCGTATATCTTCTGATATCGGATGCCCCAGCTTTCCTTGCCAACTCCCCAGCCCACCAGTTCAAGCTCAAAGCGGTTATCCTGCACGTCGATACCGCAGGTCAGTACCAGCACGCCAGCCGGTACGGTTGCTGGGTACATTTCGCGTCGGCTGTACAGCGCCATATCGTCCGCACTCTCGCCGCGCTCTTCCCAGGTTTCCCCAAGTTTTGTGTTGACCCACGCCTTCATCAACTCAGGGTTGCCATGATCCAGCGCTTCTTTCGCGGAAAGAAATTCCGTGACGATGCCGGACCATGCGCAGAATGACGATGCAAGGACATTCAGGTGAAATCCGCGCACCTCCCGTTCTGGGTGTAGTGCAACGTACCTTCCCTTCTTGCCCTGCGCTTTCCAGCGATATTCACCGGCAATGCATCCGCAGTATTCGCACCGGTACTGCACGCCACCGTGCGGCCAGTTCTCCCGGTCAAAGACTACGTTTGCCCAAACCAGCGGTTGATACTCACCACATTCCGGGCACGGCACCGTCCACTCTTCCATCGTGCTTTCCAGCCAGGCTTTTTCAATCCTGCTGGTTCCCTTGATGGTCGGCGTGGAAACAAGCACTGTTTTCTTGTCCCAGTATGTTGTCTGGCGGGTTCTTGCCAGCGTCAGCGGATCACCCTCGGTGCCAGCCGATGCCGGGTATCGGTCTACCTCGTCGGCCAGAACAAACTTGATCGGGCGGGATGCAAGCCCCGCCGGGCTGTTCGCTCCAACGATGGTGACGTGTCCGCCCGGAAACGCTTTCTGCATGATCGTATTCCCGGAGAAGCGGCTCTTGGCGTCAACCTTTCTTCGCAGTTCCGGTGTGTCTCGAATCATGGGTGCCAGACGGTCTTTGGAAAAGGTCTGTCCCATTTCCACCGTCGGCTGCATTACCAGCGTCGGTGCCGGAGTGTAGTCAATCGCATATCCCAGCGTGTTCAGGATGATTTCTGTTTTTCCGATCTGGGATGATGTCTTGACCACAACCATGCGGATATGCGGATCACCAATGGCATCCATCACAGCGCGCTGATACGGCGCGTTGTCTGTATGCCACCGCCCCGTTCCCGCGCTGGCTTCTGGCGACATTCTTCTGTACTTATCCGCCCACTCGCTGACCGTCAGCTTCGGCGGTGGTTTCAGTTTCAGCAGCACCCGGGCAAACAGTTCCTTCACTTCCGGGGCTACCTCTACAGTCTTCTTTTTCTTTGTCATGGTTCACGCACCTGGGCAGCGGGCAATACACCTGCTGCTCATTCAGTTCGTACCCCCATTCACAGCCAGCACACGGGTTTTTATCCCGTGTCTTTTTCTTCCGCTTCTTCATTCGCCCCATCCTCCGGTTCCGCCAGCGCTTCTTCGGCGTGGCTCAGAGTTTCCAGAGCTTCTTCCAGCTCCGCTTGGATCCGGTCTTGCACCTGCTGCTCGTCGCCCTCCAGCGCCACAACGGCAGGTGCCAGTTTTTGCGGCAGCGCCAGAATGCGGGAACGAAAGTTCATCATCATAGCAGAGTAGGCTTTTTCTACATCACCCACTTCCAGAAGTTCAGCTTTCCTTACCCGATTTTCTGTTTCGGCCGCAATTCTTTTTTCTTTGGTCAGCTTGGCTCTTTCATCGTTCAGGTCGGCTTTGCTCCCCGCGCCAATGTACTTGATGTAGCGCGTCATGGTGTCCACCAGATCATACAGCCCCGGTCTTTTTTCCCGGATCACGCCTTCATCCCTCAACTGCCGCACACGGCGTTCGGTGAGGTTCAGGTGTTGCGCCACAACCTTACTTGTGTAAAGGGTCATTGTCTGCATCCTCTTCCGTTTCATCCGGCACATCGAATGCGCCAATTGCGCGGGCCTTTGCAAATTCTATCCGCTCACGTTCCAGCTTCATGCGGGCTTCGGTTTCTTCTGCCTGCTGTAGCTTTCCGATGATCGTTGCGATTCTGCCCTCCACCTTGTTCAAGGCTTCCTGCAAATGCATCTTTCTGGTGAATGCACTCTCCTTTGAGTACATTCCCATATTCTGATTTGCGCCGTCCTGTTTTGTGCCGTTTACTTTTCCCGGCACTCGCATATCAAGCAGCGTGCTGATGTAAAGTTCATCCTGATCTGCACTTTCCAGCACAGTAATCTGGCTGAGGATTCTTTTTTCCTGAACTTTCAGAATACCCAGTTCTTCCCGGAGTGCTTTAACGGCAGTCTTCGGTGTCTTGTCCATGATGAACTTTTCATCATCCGTCAACTGATCGAAGAACACCGCCGCGTAGCCACCGTGCTTCTGGGCATTCTTGTTTCTTGGTGGCGCACCGCCGCCTGGGTTTCCCTCTGCATTCTGGTTTCCGGGCTGACCGCCGCGTTTCTTTTTCGGCGGAATTTCCAGCTCGTCCCACTTTTCTTTGGACTTCCACCGGCGCACCGTGCCATAGTTCACGCCGATATCTTCTGCCAACGCCGCAAGATTCACCGCGCCGTCTTCTCGCATACGGCGTAGGTATTCTTCGCGGGCGGCATCCTTCTTGTCGCTCCGCCTGGGCATTGTGCATCCTCCAACAAAAAATGCCCCACCGGGCGCATCCGGCAGAGCATTATATTTGCGGGTCGCTTACGAGTTGTAAGCAACTCGGTATAACAAAAGCCCCACGGCATCGCTGCCGCCGGGCTTTGTCAAAAATCCACTGTACCAATTATAGCAGAAAATCAGTATCATGGAGTATCATCTTTTGCCTTCCCGCCTTTTTTTGACCCCCGGGGAACTTTTTTCCGTGGGTCTGCCGGAAATGGAAAATTCGCATTAAAATCTAGCGAACTTTTGCGCTGTTGGACCCGCTAATTAGCGCGGGCGCGCTCGCAGTACCTCGCGCCCGCGCTGGGCGGCCTCATCAGGCGGGCGGCGGGCTGGCTGGTCAGGGCGGGCGGCTGGTGGTGGGCTGGCCGCTGTGCAGTGTGCCAGGGCAGGAGCGCAGGCAAGGCGGGCGGGTACCTGGTGCCGGTGCGGATCAGGGCGGCGGCGTGGTCTGCTGTGCTATGGATCAGGCAGGCGGGTGGCGTGATCCGGTGCAGTCTATGCAGTAGATCGGCGACCAGCGCGGCGGATCAGGGCGGCGCGCCGGTGCCCGATGTGCTGCGGATCAGGCAGGGCGGCGGGCGTGGATCGAGAGAAAAAAATAAGCAGGCAGGGCGCGCCGGGTGCGGCGTGGTCCTGCCTGCTGTGCTGTGTGCTGCTGTGATCTTCTGCCCTGGCCCCGCTCCACGGAACGCCGCCGGGGGTACCGTTTCACGGCTTTTCTGGGCGGTACTTTTCGCCGCTGCCGAAGGGGTCAGATTCTTCACCTAACGGGATATCGCCCTACTGGTAACGGTGAACTAGGATATATGCCGCCCCAGTAACCCCCTATAGTCCCCCTTCTTCCCCGCTCTTCGGTTCTGGTTCCAGTGTGAGCGGTTGCCCCTCTGCCGTCATCCGTTCCCGGACGGCCTGCAAGACATACCCCTGCAAGCTCTGCCCAGCAGCAGCGGCGGCGGCGCGGATCGCGGCCCCGTCCGCCTTGATCGGCCGCAAGCTGATGTAATCGCATTTTGCATTATACGCATCATTTGCGTTTCTTCTGGCTTTTGATACTGGCATTTTCTTTTTCTCCCTTCGTGCATTATATCAAGATAATTATACAAAATGGCTCGCCTGAACGCAACAGTGCAATTTGCACAATGCACGCAACAGTGTTTTGTGCAAAAAGTAGATTACACGCAACAGTGCTTGACAATTCTGCCGCCGTTGTGCTACAGTGTAGCCACGGCAAGCGACACGCAACAGTGTAGACGCAAGCCAAACAAAACCAACGATTTCAGGAGGATTTCATCATGCGTAAACTCAACAAAATCATCACCACCGCCGCAATGGTCGCCGCCATCCTGGCAGGCTCCACCCCGAAGGCCGCCGCGACCGGCTGTCCCTACACCGTCGGCCCCCTGGGTCGCTACATCGTCCCCGCACAGGTGCAGGGCATGACCGCCGACGGCGACGGCGTGCAGGTCTGGTGCAGCGACCTGGGCGACGGTGACGACTGGTTTTTCACCGTTGACGCCGACACTGATTTGCACATCTTCGACCGCGTGCAGCTGGTCATTGATGCAAACGGCACGCCCGATGATTTTAGCGATGATCGAGTGATTGACGCTTTTTGGAGCTGCTGCAACGTCGATTGACAGCAGCGGCGCGGACACTCTAGCAGGGTTGCACCGTAAAGCAGCCCCGCCCCACTACCCCGGCAACAGCCGGGAGAACATCCGAACACACCACCACGAACAAAGGAGCATTACAGCATGAAGGAATACAAGCTCGATCCGCTGCCCGACGTCACCGGCGACCCGGCAGAACTCTTTTTCGATGACCGTGAAGACTGCGAGTTTGCACGCACCCTTGCAGCCCGCACCGCCGCGATCATCTCCCAGGTGCAGCGCTATACCGTCACCCGTTACACCTACCCCGGGCGGCAGATCATTGTAGCCCCCAGCACTCGCACCCCGGGCGGCTGGCAGGTGACTTTCTACCATGCCGACCGGATCACCGGCGACATGGAGCCATCCTATCACACCGACTGCGACACCCTGGCAAAGGTCGCCGCCGAAATCCCGCACAGCTTTTGCGCTGCCGATGCTGTCGCCTGATCCGCGCCGGATACCTTGACGGGCCGCACCGTAAAGCGACCCGATCCCAGCGCCCGGCGCCCCGCCGGGGATAATGAGAACTGAATAACAGGAGGTTTTACACCATGAGAAACAACGATCTGATTGTAACCGCCGTATGTGCCCAGTACACCCCCGAACAGCTGCACAAGCTGGCCGCCCACTACTACACCGCCGACGAAATCGCCGACGCTGCCGCGAAGATCATCATTGAACCCGGCGAAGACGGCACCGCACCCGATCCCGTGGAGATTGCAGAGGGCAACTTGTGCGCCACCCTTTTCCACACCTTCGACGGCTGGAAAAGCCCCAGAAACGGCGGGCTGAGCGTCAAGCGCGGCGAAAAAGCCGCGATCCGCTGCAAGCTGTGGAAATACAAGGACAGCCCCAAGCCCGAAGACCTGCCTGCCGATGCTGATCCGCTGACCCGGGCGGCCGCTGAGCAGGGCGGCGGCGATTACTACATGACAACGGCTTATCTGTTCGGCCGCTGGCAGGTCGAGAAGCGCGACCCGAAGAAGCCCGTAGAAAAGCGCTTTAAGTCCCTTGATGATATCCGGGCTTATAACAAAATGCTGGCTGACCAGCGCAAAGCCGCAAAGTCAGCCGCCCAGCAGGACAAGCCCCAGCATACCAGCACCCCCAGCGCCGCCGATCTGAGCAAAGCGGCCAACGAAGCAAAGCGGGCTTTCATGGCCGTTTCCGAAGACGACCGCCCCGCCCAGGCTGCCGCGCTGGCAAAGTGGCGCGAAGCCCGCAAAGCCTGCGAAGATGCAAAGCAGGCAGTCCCCGCACCCGCTGCCGCCTGCGAACAAATTTCGATGTTCTGAACCCCGGGACACCCCAGCAGGGCCGCACCCGATCCAAAGCGGCCCAGCCCCAGCCGAAAGGCCACAACAAAGCCCGAACCCCTACCGGAGCGGGCAATAACAGAATAACAGGAGGTTTTACCATGAAGACCCACAAAACCTACACCTTGCACACCGTCGGCGCGCTCACCGTTTATGTCAGTGATGACACGCACTGCGTCCACCACGCCGTCGCCTTGGATTCTTCAAACCCCGTTACACTTTACCCCTACATTCGCGGCTATCGCGGGGAGGGATGGGACAACGCTTGTGATGATCTGAGCCTTGCCGCCGTCCGTGCCCGTTTGGCCCGTGGAACACTTATCTTTTCTTAACCCGCAAGGCCGACGGCATACCGCCGCCGCTGGTGCAAGTCCAGCCGCCCCCGCCGGGGCGGGCGCTCATGGGTTATAGCCCAATGAAAGGAGTTTTACCATGTCTTGCATTCAGCTTTCCACCCAGCACACCGCCGCCGTTGCTCACGGTCTGGCGTTCATCCTCAACGGGGCCGGTGGTATGGATCAGCTTTCATGCTTCGCTATCACCTCTCAGACCTGCCGGGCGTTCAAGTCCTGTATGTACCCGCACGATTCCCTGTTTGACGACCGCAAAATCTACGCCGTTCTTTATAAGCTGAACGAAGCCGCTTATGAAGACCGCTACCAAGTCCCCTCCGACGAACTCGACGGCGTTCCTGCAATGCCGCAGAACTTCCCGCACCTGCTCCACCTGCTCCCCTGGGACAGCAAGCACTTCACCATCGACCGCGATTTTTACGCCTTCACAAAGCTGCTGGATAGTACCATTTACCAATGCAGCGAAGATGTGAACCGGGACAGCGAAGTTTTAGCAGCACTTTCTGCCATTTCCCGCGCCTTGTATTCCTTCATCATTCACAACTCCGCAGACTACAGCAGCGCCGAATGGATCATCTGACCGCCGTCGGACACCTCAGCAGGGCCGCACCGTAAAGCGACCCCGCCCCAGCCCGCAAGGGCCACACGAAGACGCGAACCCCTACCTGGGAGAGCGAAACGCTTTGAAAACTGAATATTTGGAGGTTTACACAATGGCTATTATCAACGAATCCACCGCCCGTCTGGCAAAACAAATGCGCTCTTTCGATGACTACAAGGAAGGCAGCGCCACCGCCAGTTACAACGCCCAGTGCGCCGAAGCTGCCGCGATTCTGGAAAAGGTCAAGGCAAAATGCGCCACAGATGAACAGCGGGAGCGTGCCGAATACCTGTATAACCGGTATTGTTCTGTTTTGGCTGAAGCCATCAACCGCGACAACGAGATCGGGACCCGGTGCCCGTCCGTGCTGATCTGCGGCGCTGGCAACTTCCCGACCCGCAAGAAGGAAAAGCAGGTTGCGGCGTGGGACAAGAACATGGAGAACTTCCGCCGGGCAGACCACTATCTGGATATGCTCAAACGTGCCCACACCCTGGCTGTCAAATCCGACGATCCCGAAGTTCTTGATTTTCTCC
>ERZ1673701.3658-NODE-3658-length-10230-cov-8.529533_pt1 | contig 10230 bp, 9 predicted proteins | sample MGYA00580231_ERZ1673701 | MGnify/ENA primary metagenome ERZ1673701 (study PRJEB41218, sample SAMN15661798) | gut metagenome | host: Homo sapiens | place: Canada: London | collected 2015-08-20/2019-03-30 | study: EMG produced TPA metagenomics assembly of...
TTGTACGGCCACTCGCGCCTCCGGCGCCGACCGAACCGCACGCGCGGCCGAACACAGCAGCAGCATGATGAGCATGACAAAGATCACAAAGCGGAGTTTCTTCACCGCTCCCCCCTCCTCTGCTTTCGTTTGACACCAGTATACGCAGCCGCTGCAAAAAAAGCCGTCGCAACCTGACGGCGTACAGAAAACTTTGCGGAGGCAAAGATCCCCCGGCGCGGAGTGAGCCCGCGCCGGGGGATTTTTACGCATTCAGGGCAGCGCGATGCACCGCGAAAAAACAGGGCCATCCGTCCGGATGGCCCTGTGTGATCTTATGCCTCGTCGTCCTGATTCGTGCTGAACTCCGCCAGCGTCAGGCCGGGGTTTTTCTGCTCCGCCCAGCGGATGCTCCACTCATTGTTGAAAATGAGCAGGTTGTGGCCGCGGAAGTCCTGCACCCACTTCGTATCCGAGGCGAGGTTGAGCGCCGTGGGGTCGGTGCCCTCGCTCGTGATCCAGCGGATATAGGAATACGACAGGTCGCGGCGGCGGATGTCGATGTTGTACTCGTTCTTGAGGCGGTACTCCAGCACCTCGAACTGCAGCACGCCGACCGCGCCGACGATGACCTCCTCCATGCCGCTGTTCGGCTCGTGGAAGATCTGGATGGCGCCCTCCTGCGCGATCTGGGTGACGCCCTTGACAAACTGCTTGCGTTTCATGGTGTCCACCTGCGAGATGACGGAAAAATGCTCCGGCGCAAACGTGGGGATACCCTCGAAGCGCACGCGCAGCTTCGGGTCGCAGATCGTGTCGCCGATGGAGAAGATGCCAGGGTCGAACACACCGATGATGTCGCCGGCGTAGGCCTCATTGATGATCGCGCGCTCCTGCGCCATGAGCTGCTGCGGCTGCGCAAGCTTGAGCGTCTTGCCGCCCTGCACGTGCAGGTACTCATGGTCGCGCTCGAACTTGCCCGAGCAGATGCGCATGAAGGCGATGCGGTCGCGGTGGGCCTTATTCATGTTCGCCTGAATTTTGAACACGAATGCGGAAAACGCCGGCTGCATCGGGTCGACCACGCCGTCAGCCGTCGTGCGCGGCAGCGGCGGCATCGTCATGTGCAGGAAGTTTTCCAGAAACGGCTCGACGCCGAAATTCGTCAGCGCAGAGCCGAAAAACACCGGACTGAGCCGGCCGGCGCGCACCTCGTCGAGATCGAAGGCGTAGCCCGCGCCGTCGAGCAGCTCAATGTCCTCGGTCAGCTTTTCGCGCTGGCGCGGACCGATCAGCTCGTCGAGCCGGTCAACATCCGTGAGCTCGCACTCGATGGGGCGGATCTTGTTCTGCCCGCGGTGAAACTCCTGAAACGCGAGGATCTCGCGGCGGTCGCGGTCGAACACGCCCTTGAAATCGTGCCCGCAGCCGATGGGCCAGTTGACCGGATAGGTGCCGATGCCAAACTCATTTTCCAGCTGCTCCATGAGCTCGAACGGATCGCGGGCCTCGCGGTCGAGCTTGTTGATGAATGTGAAGATTGGGATGTGGCGCATGGCGCAGATCTTGAAGAGCTTGCGCGTCTGCGGCTCGATGCCCTTGGCCGCGTCGATGACCATGACGGCGCTGTCCGCCGCCATGAGCGTGCGGTACGTGTCCTCCGAGAAGTCCTGATGGCCCGGCGTATCGAGGATGTTGATGCAATAGCCCTCGTATTCAAACTGCATGACCGACGACGTGATGGAGATGCCGCGCTGCTTTTCGAGCTCCATCCAGTCCGAGACCGCGTGGCGCGCGGTCGCCTTGCCCTTGACCGAGCCGGCGAGCTGGATGGCCCCGCCGTACAGCAGCAGCTTTTCCGTGAGCGTCGTCTTGCCGGCGTCCGGGTGCGAGATGATCGCAAAGGTCCGGCGGCGCTCGATTTCCTGTTTCAGATCCATAGTCCGCTCCTCTGTTGTCCTTTCGAATATCAAACTTAGATAGTATACCCGATTTTTCCCGAGAGTGCAACAAAAACCTACCCGTCAGGCCGTCTGTTCACGCAGATAGAGCGTGAGCGTGGCGAGGAAGACGTCCCTGACGTCATAGCGCGGCGTGAGCGGGGCCAGCTGCGTGAAGAAATGCTCGCCGCCCAGCGACGCGCACAGCGCGTGCGCGCGCTCGAGTGCCGGGGTGTCCTCGTCCTCCGCCAGACGCATGGCCAGCTCCGGCAGCAGGAGTTTTAGGTCGTAGATCTCCCCGCGCGGGTAGGTATATGCCTCCAGCACGCACTCCACGCCCGCGAGCGCGCAGTCCGTCAGGCCGCTGCGCTGATCGCCGAGGATGCGATCGGTCAGCGGCGTGTCGCTGCGGAAAAAGTCGAGCATGGAGTCCGGCGGCGTCAGCTCCCGGCGCAGCAGCCACAGCAGATAGTCGCGCGCGACGCCCTCGAGCAGCGTCTGCCCATCGGGCTCGAACGTGTAGGTATGGCCGATATGGCTGCCGAGCACACGCAGCGTGTCCGTATAGCCAAGGGCGATGCTATGTCGCAGTGCGTCGGGGTCAAACTCCAGCAGCTTGCCCAGCGGCTCCGCCGGGGCGATGTAGGTCACAAGCGGGTGGTTGGTGTATTTTTTCTCCGGTGTCTCCGGCTTGAGGCCGATGGCGATGACGCGGTCAGCGCCGAGGCGAAACGCCGTGCTGATCGGCAGATTGTCCGAGTACGCGCCGTCGAGATAATTCTGCCCGTCGATCTCGCACATCGGGAACATCGGAAAGCACGCCGACGACGCGAGGATCCACTGCGGCAGGTAGTCGGGCGCAATGTCCTGCTTGCGCACCTCGACCGGCTGGAACGACGGGAAGCGCGCCGTCATGAGTCCGAAATCCACCGGCGAGGCGAAAAAGCGCGCCTCGTCGAGATATTGGTGCACGAGCGCGCGGTAGGGCGTGATGTCCGCCGTGCGGCGGTTGAGATCCGCCCAGTCCCTGACGCGCGCGACGAGCTGCTCCGGGTGCTCGGCCAGCGCCGCCAGCTCGCGCTTTTCGTGCGGCGTGGCGTCGTCGCGCTCGAGCATGATCTGCTCTTCCGTGATGTGCGTCCAGAGCTCCCACGCGCGGTCAAAATCGTCCTGCACCATCAGTGCCGCCGTAACCGAGCCGATGGACGTGCCCGTGACGATGTCAAACGGGATGCCCAGCTCCCGCATCGCCTTCCACGCGCCGACCTGATATGCGCCCTTCGTGCCGCCGCCGGCCAGCGCGATCGCCTGCTTCATGGTACATTCCTCCTTGATTCCTGAATTTATAGTTTACACGCAGCGGATGCGAAAAGTCAATTCCAAACAAGAAGCACCGGAGGACAGCCCGTCCTCCGGTGTGCATTTTCATGCCCGCAGCAGGGCGCGGCGGGCCTTCCAGTCCGGCAGATAGCGCGCGATGAGCGCATAAAACTCCGCGCCATGATTCATATAGCGCAGGTGCGCAAGCTCATGCACGACGACGTAGTCGATCGCCTCCGGCGGGTACTGCATCAGCCGCCATGAAAAGCAGATGTGTCCCTGCGAGCTGCAGCTGCCAAAGCGCGTGCGCGCGCCCGTGATGCGGACCTGCGTCGGGTACAGTCCCATCCGCTCGGAATAATACGCCACGCGCTGCGGCAGGCAGGCTTTCGCCTGCCGGATGTAGGCCGCCCGCTCGGCGTCCGTCGGCTCCGGGTGCGCGGCGGCGCGGGCCTCCTGTTTGGCCAGTCCGTGTGCGATCCAGTCGGCGTGCAACGCAACAAAGCGGTCGACCGTTGCCTGGGATGTCCGGTACGGCGCGCGCACAATCACGCGCCCGCCGCGCAGCTCGAGCGCCAATGTGCGGCGGCCGGAGCGAATGAGTTCATACGGCTGCATTGCCTATCCCCCCTTGGGGACAGCATACACCATCCGCGGCACGGTGGCAAGCTTGGCAGCCGCCGCGCGATGTGCTATGATGGGAGCATCCATTCTTTTGAGGTGATCGTATGTTCCGGATCGGCTGTCACATTTCCTCCGCAGGCGGGTATCTCGCCATGGCAAAGCGCGCGGAGGCGCTGGGCGCAAATACGTTTGCGTTCTTCACGCGCAATCCCCGCGGCGGCAGCGCCAAGGCCATTGAGGAAACGGACATCGCGGCCTTTCACGCCGAGTGCGCCCGCGCGGGCATCGACCGGCTGGTCGCGCACGCGCCCTACACGCTCAACCCCTGCGCGGTCAAGCCGAACGTGGCAGAGTTTGCGCGCATGGCCTTTTCCGACGACCTGCAGCGCATGGAGCACACACCCGGACAGCTCTATAACTTTCACCCCGGCAGCCACGTCGGGCAGGGCATCGACGCGGGCATTGAGAAGATCGCCGCGCTGCTCAATGAGGTCCTCTTCCCCGGCATGACCACGACCGTCCTACTCGAGACCATGGCCGGAAAAGGCAGCGAGGTCGGCGGCCGCTTTGAGCAGCTGCGCGCCATCATCGACCGCGTGCAGCTGCAGGAGCACGTCGGCGTGTGCCTCGACACGTGCCACGTCTGGGACGCGGGGTATGACATCGCCGGCGACCTTGACGGCGTGCTTGCGGAGTTTGACCGCGTGATCGGGCTCAGGCGCCTGCACGCCGTGCACCTCAACAACAGCCTCAATCCCTGCGGCAGCCACAAGGACCGGCACGCAAAGCTGCTCGACGGCTGCATCCCGCCGGAGGCGCTCGTGCGCGTCACCCGGCATCCGGCGCTGGCAGGGCTGCCGTTCATCCTCGAGACGCCGAACGACGACGCCGGGTACGCACAGGAGATCGCATGGCTGCGTGCAGCACAAAATTAGCGGGATTTTTGTCTCCACTGTCCTGATTATTGGACTTTGCATGTGCTATGCTGTGATAAAAGGGAGAAAACAGAAACACAACATGGACATGGGAGGAGAAAAATCATGACCCTGCGAACGTACATTGACCACGCGATCCGAGACGGTGCTGCCTTTGACGCCGTCATCTGCGGCTGCGACGTGCAGCAGACCTTCTGCTGGCAGCCGGATATGTGCATCACGGATGCCTGCGAGGCGGAGTACCGCCCGCTGCTCGACGCGCAGATCCGCATTCTGGCCGCCGCACCGGGCGAGCGGTTTTCCATCATCGAGATCTGCACGGACAGGCTCTTTCTCGGCGACGCCTTTTCGCAGTGCGCGGCGGGCTACTGCAGCCCGCGCGAGTACCGGCGGCTGTTTCGCGCCGGATAATCGGATAGTCCCCAACCACGACCCCGGAGTCTTTTGCTCCGGGGTCGCACATTTGCGTTGGGATGGTGCTTGACTTCCGGCGCGGACAAGACTACAATACAGACCGAATTTTCAAAAGGGGTGCAAACTATGCTGCATCGCTCGATCATCAAACCAAATCATATGCAGATCCCGTGGCACGACCCGATCCGGGATCAGAAAGAGCTGCCTGTCTCGCAGGCACCGCTGCCCATCCGGGCCGGCGTCGTCGGCCGGGTCGGGCTGCTGCTGCTTTCGTGCGGAACCGGCGCGTGGCGCGTGCGCAGCTCCATGAACGAACTGGCAGAGGCGCTCGGCCTGGTATGTGCCGCCGACATTGGGCTGCTGTCCATTGAATACACCTGCTCCGACGGCGAGAACAGCTTCTCCCAGACGCTGACGCTGACGGCAACCGGCGTCAACACCGCCAAGCTTGACCAGCTCGAGCGCTTCGTCAAGCGCTTTCCGCTCGACGGCGTGTATATGACTGCGGACGACCTGCACACCAAGCTCGACGAGATCGCACACACAGCCCCCGGCTACTCTCCGCTCCAGCAGGGGCTGGCGTCCGCGCTTGCCTGCGGCGCGTTCACATTCCTGCTCGGCGGCGGGCCGATCGAGATGCTGCTGGCCTTTCTGGGCGCGGGCGTCGGGCAATATGTGCGCGCGCGGCTGACACGGCGGCGGCTGACGCTATTTGGCTGCATCGCCCTGTCCGTTGCGGCGGCATGTCTGGTCTATGCCGGGCTGTTCCGGCTGGCGTCGCTGCTCTTCCCCATCGAGGCGCAGCATCAGGCCGGATATATCTGCGCGATGCTGTTCATCATCCCGGGCTTCCCGTTCATCACGAGCGGCATCGACATGGCGAAGCAGGATATGCGCTCCGGACTCGAACGGCTGGCCTACGCGATCATGATCGTCGTCGTGGCGACCTTGACCGCATGGCTCATGGCGCTGCTGCTGCGGCTGCAGCCGATGGATTTTCTGCCGCTGGCTCTGCCCGTCTGGACCAGAATTCTGCTGCGGCTGGCGGCGAGCTTTTGCGGTGTATTCGGCTTCTCACTGATGTTCAACAGCCCGGTGAAGCTCGCATCCGTCGCTGCCGTGATCGGCGCGCTGTCGAACACGCTGCGGCTTGAACTCGTCAGTCTGGCTGGCTTCCCGCCGGCAGCAGCCGCATTTTTGGGTGCGCTGGCGGCCGGGCTGCTCGCCTCCGTGTATAAGCAGCGCTCGGGCTATCCGCGCATCACGATCACCGTACCGTCGATCGTCATCATGGTTCCGGGGCTGTATTTCTACCGCGCCGTGTACGATCTGGGCACGATGAACCTGGGCGACAGCGCATCGTGGCTCGTCGCCTCGCTGCTGATCGTCATTTCCCTGCCGCTGGGGCTGATCTGTGCGCGCATCCTCACGGACAGCAGCTTCCGCCGGTGCACATGAGGAAAACAACGCAAAAAAGACCGCCGATCGGCGGTCTTTTTTCATGCTGAGAGATTGGGATTACAGGTGCTTTGTATTGAGCGCGCGCGCGGCGTTGAGCACGCACAGGACCATGACGCCGACGTCGGCAAAGATGGCGACCCACATATTCGCAATGCCGAGCGCACCGAGCACAAGGCAGACAGCCTTGACGGCCAGCGCAAAGACGATGTTCTGCCAGACGAGGCGCATGGTCTTGCGCGAGATGCGCATGGCCAGCGAGAGCTTGCGCGGATCGTCGTCCATGAGCACGATGTCCGCCGCCTCGATGGCCGCGTCCGAGCCGATGCCGCCCATGGCGGCGCCGAGATCGGCGCGCGCGAGCACCGGCGCATCGTTGATGCCGTCGCCGACGAAGGCGAGGTATTTCCCGGGTGCGCCCTCGCCGAGCAGCCGCTCGACCTGCGTGACCTTATCCTCCGGCAGCAGCTCGCTGTGCACCTCCGCGATGCCCAGCTCCTCCGCCACGGCGTCGGCCGCGCTCTTGCGGTCACCGGTGAGCATAACGACACGCACACCATCCGCCCGCAGGCGGGCAACCGCCTCGCGCGAGCCGGCCTTCGGCTCGTCGGAGATGACGATGTAGCCGAGATACACGCCGTCGGCCGCGACGTGGATGACCGTGCCGGTCTCATTGACCGCGGGCACCGTCAGGCCGAGGGTATCCATCAGCTTCGTGTTGCCGGCGGCAACGGCCCGGCCGCCGACCTGCGCGGTCACACCGTGACCGGCGAGCTCTTTGGCGTCCGCGGTGACCAGGTCGGCCGGCAGCTCACCGGCCGCGCGGCGCAGACTCTGGCTGACCGGGTGATCGGAGAACCGTTCCGCCGCCGCCGCAAGCTGCAGCAGCGCCTGCTCGGACAGCTCCGGCTGTGCGGGGTGCACCGCCGTGACGGCGAACGTGCCGCGCGTGAGCGTGCCGGTCTTGTCAAAGACGACACGGTCGGTCTTGGCCAGCATCTCCAGATAGCTGGAGCCCTTGATGAGGATGCCGCGGGCGGACGCGCCGCCGATACCGCCGAAGAACGACAGCGGAATGGAGATCACGAGCGCGCACGGGCAGCTGATGACGAGGAATGTCAGCGCACGATAGACCCATTCGCCCCAATCGGCCGGGATGCCCATGACCAGCCGCACGACCGGCGGCAGGATCGCCAGCGCGAGCGCCGCGCCGCACACGGACGGCGTGTAGACGCGGGCAAACTTTGTAATGAAGCGCTCAGTGTGCGCCTTCTTGAGCGAGGAATTTTCCACGAGCTCGAGAATGCGCGCGACCGTGGACTCGGCATACACCTTCTCCACGCGCAGGCGCAGCACACCCGACAGGTTCACGCTGCCGCTGACGACGGCGCTGCCCTCTGTGACGTCCACGGGGGCACTTTCGCCGGTCAGGGCGCTCATATTCAGTGCCGACGTGCCCGCGAGCACCGTGCCGTCGAGCGGGACACGCTCGCCGGGCTTGACGACGATCGTATCGCCGACTGCGACCTGCTCGGGCTTCACCCGCGTGACGCCGTCCGCCATCTCGACATTGGCGTAGTCCGGGCGGATGTCCATCAGGTCGCCGATATTCTTGCGGCTGCGGCCGACGGCGTAGCTCTCAAACAGCTCGCCGATCTGGTAAAACAGCATGACGGACACGGCCTCGGGATAGTCCCCGAGCACCATCGCGCCGATGGTAGCCACAGCCATGAGCAGGTTCTCATCGAACGGCTGGCGGTTATAAATGCCCTTGCAGGCATCGACGAGCGTCTCGCCGCCGACGAGCAGATATGGGATGAGGTACAGCACGAGCTTGAGCCAGCCCGTGACCGGCACAAAGTGCAGCCCAATGAGCAGCACGGCCGCTGCTGCTATGAGCAGCAGCGACCTTTTCTGTTCGCGCGACATGAGATTCAGTCCTCGAAGCGGAAGTCCGGCTCGACCTTGAGCGCGGTCTTGAGGATCTCCGCTTTGGCCTCGGCTTCGTCCACGCCGGGGGCATATTCCACCAGCATTTTCTGTGCCATGTAGCTCACAGTTACTTTCTTGACACACTTGAGCTTTGCCACGTGCCGCTCGATGGTCGCCGCGCAGTTGGCGCAGTCTACTTCGATTTTATAGGTCTTTTCCATGATGATGTACGCTCCTTCATCTGTCATTGAATGGTATTTGAAAAGATGGCCGGGCCATCATTTTTCCAGCACGTGCTCCATGCCGAGGGCCAGCACGGACCGGACGTGATCGTCATCCAGGGAATAGAACACGGTCTTACCCTCCCGCCGGAAGCGGACGAGGTTCGACGCCTTCAAAATGCGCAGCTGGTGGCTGACCGCCGACTGCGTCAGATTCAGCAGCCGCGCAATGTCGCACACACACAGCTCGCTCTCAAAGAGCACATAGAGGATCTTGATGCGCGTCGAATCGCCAAAGACGCGAAACAGCTCCGACAGATCGTAGAGCGTCTCGTCGTCCGGCAGGGCCGCGAGCACCTGCGCCACCGCGTCCTCGTGCACGTTGAGATATTCGCACGCCGGTGCGCAGTCGGTTTTCGGTTCTGCCATGAGATCTCCTCGCTTTCGTTTGAACATATGAATGATTGTTCATGTGTTTATATAACCACTTTTCTGCCTGCTTGTCAATAGGATATTTGTATTTTTTCCAAAAAGAATTCCCGGATGAGAAAGCATCCGGGAATGGGTCTCAGTTTTCTTCGGTTTTCGGACTGCGGAAGGCGAAAAAGCGCTGGCCGAGGTAGTTCAGGCCGGTGAAGAGCACCATGCCGACAAGCATGGCCGCATTGTCGCGTGTGCTCACCGCAGCGCCAGAAAGCAGACGCAGGCACAGCGGCTTGGCAATGCCGTAAGCGATGAGATAGCAAACGGCGATGTTCGCCGCGAAGCGCACGGCCTGCCCCGCGCCGCGCTCCCGGCTCTGAAACGTGAAGTGCTTGTTGAGGAAAAAGCTCAAGATACTCGTGAGCACATAGTTCGCCGCCGAGGACACCCAGTAGGAGCAGCCGGCAACATTATACAGCCCGAACATAATGCCCATGCCGGCGAGCGTGTTGACCACGCCGACGAGCAGAAACTTCCACAGCTTCGCGTCAATGAGCGTGCGCAGGCGCTTCAAAGCTCCGCCTCCCGGTCATCGAGCTCCGTCTCGATCCGGTAGCGCGGGCGCGCCTTCGTCTCAAGATAGATCTTGCCGATATACTCCCCTACCACGCCGATGGCCAGCAGCTGCAGCCCGCCGATGGCCCAGATGGACACGGCGAGGCTCGACCAGCCGGCGACGGTGTGGCCGGTAAAATAGCGCACGAGAAAGTAGATGAGCATGGCGATGCTGACGAGGAACATCACGATGCCGATGCGCGTGATGAGCCGCAGCGGCGAGACCGTCAGCGACGACACGCCCTCCCACGCGAACGAGAGCATCTTGCGCAGTGGATACTTGCTCTTGCCCGCAAAGCGCCTGCCGCGCTCATAATACACGACCGTGCTCGGGTAGCCTACGAGCGGCACGAGCCCGCGCAGGAACAG
>ERZ1673701.3661-NODE-3661-length-10224-cov-5.340741_pt1 | contig 10224 bp, 4 predicted proteins | sample MGYA00580231_ERZ1673701 | MGnify/ENA primary metagenome ERZ1673701 (study PRJEB41218, sample SAMN15661798) | gut metagenome | host: Homo sapiens | place: Canada: London | collected 2015-08-20/2019-03-30 | study: EMG produced TPA metagenomics assembly of...
TGGTCTGGTCCATGAACTGGCTCAGGGGGCTGGAGCCGAAGAACTCCTTGATGGCGGCGGTGACGGGCCGGATGTTGATGAGGCTCTGGGGGGTGACGATGTCCAGGTCCTGGATGGTCATCCGCTCCCGGATGACCCGCTCCATGCGGCTAAAGCCGATGCGGAACTGGTTTTGCAGCAGCTCGCCCACGCAGCGCAGGCGGCGGTTGCCCAGATGGTCGATGTCGTCCTTCTGCACCAGGCCGTGGGCCAGGACGTTCATATAGTTGATGGAGGTGAGGATATCGTCCACGATGATGTGCTTGGGCACCAGGCGGTCCGCCTGCAGGCGGCACTGCTCGATAAGCTCCTCGCCCTGATACTGACTCAGCAGCTCCTGCAGCACGTCAAAGCGCACCCGCTCCTTGATGCCGCACGCCGTCTTGGGGTCAAAGTCCACATAGCGGCTCATGTCGCACATGCGGTTGGTGAAAATGCGGATGACCTCGCCGTTTTCCAGCCGGACCTTCACCATACCCACGCCGATGGCGTCCAGGGTGCGGCAGTCGTCGCCGGAGAGGACGTGGCCCTCCTCCAGCAGAAGCTCGCCGGTGGCGGGGTCGGCCACGGGCTCGGCCAGCTTCTGACCCTTGGCCTGGGCCCACAGGGTCAGCTTCTTGTTGAACTTATACCGGCCCACGGTGCTCAGGTCATACCGCCGGGGGTCGAAGAACAGGCCCTGCATCAGGGTCTCGGCGGAGTCCAGCGTGGGGGGCTCGCCGGGGCGCTGCTTGCGATAGATCTCCAGCATGGCCTCCTCATAGGACTTGCAGGTGTCCTTTTCCATGGTGGCCACGATGCGGGGATCGTCGCCGAAGCGGTCCAGAATCTCGCCGTCGGTTTTCAGGCCCAGGGCCCGGATCAGGCAGGTGATGGGCAGCTTGCGGTTCTTGTCGATGCGGACCCAGAACACCTCGCTGCTGTCGGTTTCATACTCCAGCCAGGCGCCCCGGTAGGGGATCACCGTGGACGTCAGCAGGGGCAGGTCCGTTTTCAGGTCGATCTCCTTGCCGTAGTAGATGCCGGGGGAGCGGACGATCTGGCTGACCACCACGCGCTCGGCGCCGTTGATGACGAAGGTGCCGCCATGGGTCATCAGGGGGAAATCGCCCATGAAGATCTCCTGCTCCTTGATCTCGCCCGTCTCCTTATTGTGCAGGCGGACGCTGACCTTCATGGGGGCGGCATAGGTGGCGTCCCGGGCCTTGCACTCCTCCACGTCGTACTTGGGCTTTTCGTCCATGCTGTAGTCGATGAAGCTCAGCTCCAGGTTGCCGGCATAGTCGCCGATGGAGGCCACGTCGGCAAAAACCTCCCGCAGGCCGGTGTCCAGGAACCACTGATAGGATTTCTTCTGGATCTCCAGCAGGTTGGGCATCGCCATGACCTCTTCGTGTCTGGCAAAGTTCTTGCGCAGGGTCTTGCCATAATACTTGTCCTTGGCCATCTTCAATACTCACGCCTTTCTTTTCGCATTTTCTCCGTGCTTTTCCTTGGGAACCGCTCTCCCTGGATTTTGACACGCTCGGCACGGTTGTTTGTTTTCGCCCGAGCCCACTTGTAATTTCGGGGGAAAGCTGGTATCATAACAGCAGATTGAAATGGGGCATCAGGCCCCATTTTCTCAATATAGCGTCTTATTGTACCACAGGCGCGGCCCCTTTGTCAACATAAAACCCCGCCGGGAGCCCGATTTTTTCGGATTCCCGGCGGGATTTTTCGCAGGAGCCGCATTTTTATGCTGCGCAAGGGATCTTTCGAAATTGCGGGCATTTCCCGCGCGATCCGCCGGACGGAGCCGCGGACGGTCCGCAAATGCATAGCCTTGCAGCGCGCCGGAAAGCTCCATCCCCGGGTGTCTGGCCCGGGGCCGTTTTTTTGACCGGAGAATGCCGGAAAATTTGGAAAATATTTTGGCATTTTATGCCGATACGTCATTGCATTAAAGCCCAAAAGCTGGTATAATATGTAAGTCGCGCTGAGCTTTTATGCAGCGGCGGACAATATATTTTATAGGAGGAACGAGATGACAGCTATCAAACGGTGCTGCGCACTGGCTCTGGCGGTTCTGATGATCCTGACCGCCCTGCCGGTGACGGCATTCGCCCAGGCAGCTGAGCAGGAGGTCAACGCCTCCCTGCAGGAAACCACGGTCAGCGGTATCGCCAACGATATCACCCGCCAGGTCCTGCGCAGCGGCCAGAAAAACGGCGAAAAAATTCAGATGGAGAGCACCGCGAAGCTCGACGACAGCGACGAAGTCGAGATCATCGTGGTGGTCAACGACTCCGTGGCCGACCCGGATTCCCGGGCCCAGGTCAACGCCCTGCTGCGCACGCAGAAGAGCGCCCTGGCTCAGATCAACCGGGCCATTGACGGGCAGGTGGAGCCCCAGCGGCAGTATACCACCCTGCTCAACGGCTTTTCCGCCACAGTGACCTATGGCCAGTACAAGGCCATCCGGAAGCTGGACTGCGTGCAGTCCGCCTTCATTTCCCCCACGTTTGAGCTGCTGCCCGACACCGCCAACAGCAACCGGATGATCGGCGGCGGTATCTATAATACCACGGGCTTCACCGGCGAGGGGATGCTGGTGGCCATTCTGGATACCGGCGTGGACATGGGCCACGAGATCTTCAAGACCGCCCCCAAGAGCCCCTCCCTGACCCGGGAGAAGCTCCAGTCCATGCTGGAGACTTATGATTTCCAGGTGGAGAGCATCGTCAAGGGCATCAGCGTGTCCGACCTGTATTACAGCGCCAAGATCCCCTTCCAGTTTGACTACGGCGACAGGGACAAGGACGGCATGCCCGGCGATAAGGGCAGCCACGGCACCCACGTTGCCTCCACCGCCGCCGGCAACACCGGCGTCAACGAGGCCGCCATGGGCGTGGCTCCCCAGGCCCAGATCATCAACATGAACGTGTTCAAGTCCACCGGCGGCGCGTCCTATGCGGACATTCTGGCCGCTCTGGAGGACTGCATCCTGCTGGGCGTGGACGTGGCCAACCTGAGCCTTGGCTCCGACTGCGGCTACATCGACTATGACAGCGAGGACGCCTTCACCAAGAGCCTGCTGGACGTGTTCGAGCGCACCGGCGAGAGCGGCGTGTCCCTGGCTGTGGCCGCGGGCAACGCCTATAACGCCGCCTATGGCGACGCCTTCGGCGGCAAGGCCCTGGCCTCCAACCCCGATTACGGCCTGGTCAGCGAGCCCTCCACCTATGGCGAGTCCCTGTCCGTGGCCGCCGTGTCCAACGGCATGGTCAAGGGCCCCTATGTCACCGTGGGGGGCAAGGACCTGGCCTATCAGGACAGCGCCACCATCAGCGAGAACGAGAACGCCAAGCCCTTCCGCAGCCTGTCCGCCCGGGGCTCCATCGAGTATGTGGTGGTTCCCAACTACGGCGCGGAGGAGGACTATGCGGGCCTGGACCTGACCGGCAAGATCGCCCTGGTGCAGCGGGGCGGCGGCATGTACTATGAGCAGAAGGAGCGCAACGCCGCCAACGCCGGCGCCATTGGCATGCTGGTGTACAACAACGTGCCCGGCATGCTGTACATGTCCATCACCGACTGGAAGATCCCCTGCGCGTTTATCTCCCAGGCCGCCGGTGAATACATGAAGCAGCAGGAGACCAAGACTCTGTCCGTGGCCTCCGCCGACGCCCTGGTGGAATCCCCCACCTATGGCATGGCCGACTTCTCCAGCTGGGGCGCTACCCCCGAGCTGACCCTGAAGCCGGAGCTCACCGCCCCCGGCGCGGGCATCTATGCCGCCGTGCCCGGCGGTTATGAGAGCATGGACGGCACCTCCATGGCCTCCCCCCACGCGGCCGGCGGCATGGCCATCGTCCAGCAGGCCCTGAAGGCCCGGGACAACAGCATGACCGGCGCCCAGCGCAAGCACATGACCGACACCCTGCTCATGAGCACCGCCCATGTGATCTATGACGACAACGGCGTGCCCTATTCCCCCCGGAAGCAGGGCGCTGGCCTGATGAGCATCAACGACGCCGTGAATACCCGGGGTTATCTGTCCGTGGAGGGCATGGAGCGTCCCAAGCTGGAGCTGAAGGACGATCCCGCCATGAAGGGCGTGTACACCATGACCTTCACCGTCCACAACACCGGCAGCGACACCCTGTATTACGACGTGACCCCCATCGTCCTGACGGACACCACCGAGGCCTATGTCAACGGCAGCGGGCAGGAGTTCTCCACCATCAGCGGAAGCTCCCGGCTGCTGCCCCACACCTTCACCACCAACTGCGAGAATAACCGGGTGGCCGTGGCTCCCGGCAAGACCGCCGACGTCACCGTCACCGTCACCGTTACCGGCGAGGGCCGGAAGATGCTGGCCCAGTTCCCCAACGGCAGCTATGTGGAGGGCTTCGTGACCCTGACCCAGGTGGCCGCCGACGGCAGCGCCCTGACCGATCCCATTGACCTGGGCCTTCCGTTCCTGGCCTTCTACGGAGACTGAACCAAGGCTCCCATCATGGATTCCACCGATTACTGGGAGACGCTGGACGGCTCCGCCAGCCAGGCCCAGGCGTACATGAACACCGCCTTTTCCTCCTCCAGCGAGAACACGGTGGACACCTATCTGGGCGACAACAACTACACCAGCGTGCCATATCTGGCGGACCGCAACGCCATTTCCCCCAACAGCGATGACTTCATGGACAGCCTCACTGGTATCTACACCGGCCTGCTGCGCAACACCAAGAGCCTGAAGTATACCATCACCGGCGCCAACGGCCAGGTGTACTACAGCAAGGACTGCGAGTATGTGGGCAAGTCCATCTACAGCTACGACTATTACCGCATTGTGCCCGCCGGTGTGGACGCCGAATATGACGGCATCGAGCCCTGGTACGGCACCGATTCCCACAACGCCAAGCTGCCCAACAACACCAAGGCCACCGTGACCATCGAGGCCACCCTGCCCTATGGCGACGGCGTGGGGACCAACCAGAAGCACTCCTGGTCCTTCCCCATCACCATCGACACCGAGGAGCCTCATGCCGACAACCTGAAGGTCACCGAGTCCGAGGGCCGGTACTATCTGAGCCTGGACGTGTCCGATAACCAGTATGTGGCGGCCGTGGTGTTCTACAACATCAAGAACAGCGAGATGCTCTATGGTATGCAGGGCTTCGGCGAGGACAAGCCCGGCGTCACCAGCCACATCAAGGAGTATGACATCACCGGCTTCGGCGAGACCTTCGGCATGATCGTCCATGACTACGCCGGCAACTCCAAGGTGTATACCGTCCGCGCTCCCGGCAACCCCGACGATCACGGCACCATCACCCCCACCAACATCCTCTGGACCGAGAACTTCAACGAGAAGTGGCTCCCCGACGACTGGAGCGTCCAGAGCAAGGGCGGCTCTCTGAACACCTGGTACCGCGACGAGGACTACATGGCCGCCGTGGATCATGACGACGACAACCAGCAGGACGAGTGGCTGATCTCCCGCACCACCGATATCAGCGGCGTGGATACCGAGGTCCACATGGTCTTCGATTTCTACACCACCTATTGGTACACCGTGGAGTATAAGCACTGCAACCTGCAGGTCATGGCCTCCGGCGACGGCGGCGAGAACTGGCAGGAGATCTGGAACCTGCAGCGGGATTCCGGCCTGTTCACCGCCTGGACCAAGACCCAGGCCAAGGTGACCATCCCCGAGAGCCTGCAAAACAGCAAGGACCTGCGCTTCGCCTTTGTCTACACCGGTAAGGGCGGCTCCAACCTGTCCCTGGACAACGTCCAGCTGTACGCCGAGGAGCGGGACAACTATGTGTCCGTCACCGCCGCCGCCGGTGAGGGCGGCACCATCACCCCCGCCGGTCAGACCCTGGTGAAGAAGGGTACCAGCAAGACCTTCGACATCGCCCCCGCCCAGGGCTATGAGATCGTCAACGTCAGCGTGGACGGTACCGACCTCGGCCCCATCAGCTACTACACCTTCCAGCGGGTGGGCGTGGACCACACCATCTCTGCCACCTTCCAGAAGGCCCAGCCGTCCGGCGACGTGGCGCTGTTCGACAACGACTTTGAATCTGTGACCGGTGAGAGCTTCCCCTTCCACGGCTGGAGCCTGAAGGGTGTCAACACCAACGGCTACACCTGGAAGCAGCAGACCTACTGGAACTGGAAGGATGTCAACGACACCAAGCACGCCTATATCTCCGATGACTGGAACGGCGGCGCGCAGGACGAGTATCTGATCTCCCCGGCGGTGAATCTGACCGGCAAGGAAGCAACCCTGTCCTTCGACTATGGCTACGGCTACTACGGAGCACAGAACAAGACCTACACAGCCACCGTGGAGGTATCCACTGACGGCGGCCAGACCTGGACCGCTCTGTGGAACTTCTTCGACAGCTACAATGGCGAGAAGTCCGGCGTTGTTTCCGGACGCAAGGAGCTGGCTATCCCGGCCCAGTATGCAGTGGACGGCGTTCAGTTCGCCTTCCATTATGTGAATCCCACTCACGAAACCGGTCCTCTGGCCGTGGACAACGTCAAGCTCACCGCCCCCGGCGGCAGCAGCGACACCGTCACCCTGACCACCACCGCCAATGAGGGCGGTACCGTGGCCCCCGCCGGTCAGACCGGCTACGCCCCCGGCGCAAGCGTCGAGATCACCTTCACCCCGGACCCCGGCTATCAGCTGGCCTCCGTGAAGGTCAACGGCCGCACCGTGGACGTGACGGACGGCGCCTACACCCTGGTCATGGACCAGAGCTATGCCGTGTCCGCCACCTTCGAGAAGATTCCCGACGTCCCCGTGGTGATGTTCCAGAACGACTTCGAGGACGTGGCCGGCGACAGCTTCCCCTTCCACGGTTGGACCGTGAAGGTGCAGGATACCAGCAGCACATGGAAGCAGTATACCTATTACAACTGGAAGAACGAGGGCAATGATTCCAAGCACGCTTACATCAGCAACGACTGGAAGGGTGCACAGGATGAGTACCTGATCTCCCCGGCTGTGGACCTGTCCGGTACCCGTGACGGCGTGCTGACCTTCGACTTCGCCTACGGCGAGTACGGCATCAAGAACAAGACCTTCACCGCTACGGTGGAAGCTTCTACCGACGGCGGAAAGACGTGGAACGCTATCTGGAACTTCCAGGACAGCTATACCGGCCAGCAGGCCAGCAACTACATCATTTCCGGCAGCGCAGAGGTTCCCGTGCCCGCCGAGTACAATGTGGACGGCGTCCAGTTTGCCTTCCGCTATGTCCATCCCAATGAGGACACTACCGGCCAGCTGGCCATCGACAACGTGAAGCTGATGGCGGTGGAGGACGGCCCCGTGGCCCAGAAGTACACCATCACCGCCACCGCCGGTGAGGGCGGCTCCATCACCCCCGCCGGTGAGGTGTCCGTGAAGGAGGGCGCGTCCCAGACCTTCGCCATCGCCGCCCAGGAGGGCTACGCCATTGCCGACGTGCTGGTGGATGGCCAGAGCGTGGGCGCGGTGGACAGCTACACCTTTGAGAATGTCACCGCCAACCACACCATTGCCGCCGTGTTCACCAGGACGGCCTCCGACGTGCAGTTCGACAACGACTTCGAGTCCGAGAGCTTCCCCGGCCACGGCTGGACCGTGAAGGGCGCCCGTACCGACAGCCCCTATACCTGGTACAAGGGCACCAATACCAAGCTCAATTCCACCAAGCAGGCCCGCATCGACATGGATTACTATGAAGATACCTGGGGCGACTGGAGCGTGGGCGGCATCCGCAAGCCTCTGCTGCCTATGGCAGGCGGCAGCGATAAGCTGCAGGATGAGTATCTCATCTCCCCGGTGGTGAACCTCACCGGCAAGACGCCTACGCTGAGCTTCGATTACCTGCTGTTCAAGTCCGTCATCGGCAACTACTGCTCCGTGACCGTGGAGGCCAGCACCGACGGCGGCCAGACCTGGACCGCCATCTGGACCGCAGCCGATCTGGAGCCGGTAAGCGGTTATTGGTTCATGGGCACGGCCAACGTTGCCGTTCCCGCCGCCTTCTGCACGGACAATGCCCAGTTCGCCTTCCACTTCTATAAGAAGGCCAACCAGGGCTATGACGATACCGACGCCATGTTCGCCATCGACAACGTGACCATGACCTACGGCGTCACCGATCCCTGCGCCGATGGTCATACCCTCACCGCCGTGGCGGAGGTCCCCGCCACCTGCGAGGAGACCGGCGTCAAGGCCCACTGGGTGTGCTCCGTCTGCGGCAAGCTGTTCAGTGACGCCGATGGCAAGAACGAGACCACCCTGGAGGCCCTGACCATCGGCGCTCCGGGCCACGACTATGGCGAGGCCGCCTGGACCTGGACCGGCTACGAGTCCGCCAAGGCTACCTTCACCTGCAGCCGTGACGCCAGCCATGTGGAGGAGGTCACCGCCGCTGTTACCAGCGAGATCACCACCCCCGCTTCCTGCGAGAGCACCGGCGTCCGGACCTATACCGCCACGGTGACCTTCCAGGGCAAGAACTATACCGACACCTGCGCCGAGACCCTGCCCGCGCTGGGCCACAAGACTCAGCTGGTGGGCGCTAAGACCGCCACCTGCACGGAAGATGGCTACACCGGCGACGAAGTCTGCACCGTGTGCCAGGAGGTCGTGAAGAAGGGCGAGGTCATCCCCGCTACCGGCCACAAGACCCAGCTGGTGGGCGCTAAGACCGCTACTTGCACCGGGGACGGCTACACCGGCGACGAGGTCTGCACCGTGTGCCAGGAGACCGTGAAGAAGGGCGAGGTCATCCCCGCTACCGGCCACGATTACAAGGACGGCAAGTGCGCCAACTGCGGCGAGACCGATCCCAACTACAAGCCCGCTGAGCCCGAGAATCCCGGCGTCAAGACCGGCGATGAGGCTCACACCGCTCTGTGGCTGGCTGCGGCCTCCGTATCCCTGCTGGCTGCCGCTGCCCTGCTGCTGGGCAAGAAAAAGCACCTGAGCTGACCCCAAAAATCAGACAATAGCAATAGCTCCGGGATGCTATTGCGTCCCGGGGCTATTGCATAGAACCTTTGATTCTCTGCGCTCCATAAAAAATCCGCAAGGCACAGCCCTGCGGATTTTTTTACTTGATTCGGTTACAGATACTTGCGCATGCCCTCGGTGGCCACGGAAGCGTCGGCGGTGAGGGTCACGGTGAACTTCACGGTGTTGGCGTCGCTGAACTTGTCCAGCCAGTGCAGGAACTTTTCCACGGCGGCGAAGTCCTCGCTATGTACGATCTTGCAGAGGTTATCCACATAGACGTGGGAAATATCGTAATTGCCCGCATACAGACCGCTGATGAAGCCCCGCAGGCACTCAAAAGAATCCAAGTGGTATTCACCGGCGTTGACCAGGCGCACAGAGGACTTGATGTCGTAGGTCATGTCCGCGCCGGGCTCGATGCAGACGACACAGCCGCCTTCTTCGGCCACGGAGGCATGAACCAGCTCGATGAGCTGCTTGGTCTTGCCGGCGCCGTTGTCGCCCATAATCAATCTAACCATAAGAGATCACTCCTTTTGCATATATGTATACCATACCATAACTTGACGGAAATGGCAATGGGAAAATATACGGTTTTTTACCGGCCCAGTTTTTCCCGCAGGGCCTGGCCCATGTCCTCATAGCCGGGCTTGCCCAGCAGGGCGAACATATTCTTCTTATACGCCTCCACCCCCGGCTGGTCGAAGGGGTTCACGTCCAGCAGATAGCCCGACAGGCCGCAGGCATATTCAAAGAAATAGATCAGCTGGCCCAGGGTGTCCGCGTTCAGGGCCCCGCAGCGCAGGATGATGTTGGGCACGCCGCCCTCCTCGTGGGCCAGCAGGGTGCCGTCCATGGCCTGGGTGCGGATAAAGTCCATGGTCCTGCCCGCCAGGAAGTTCAGCCCGTCGCCGTCGGCGGCGTCAAAGGGCACCGTGCTCTCCTGCTCCTCCGGGTCGAAGCGCACCACCGTTTCAAACAGGTGCCGCTCGCCCTGCTGGATATACTGGCCCATGGAGTGCAGGTCCGCCGTGAACTCCACGCTGGCCGGGAACAGGCCCTTGTTCTCCTTGCCCTCGGACTCGCCGTACAGCTGCTTCCACCACTCGGACATAAAGCGGAAGGACGGCTCATAGGAGGCCAGGATCTCGATCTTCTTCCCGGCGCGGTAG
>ERZ1673701.3665-NODE-3665-length-10222-cov-3.754795_pt1 | contig 10222 bp, 15 predicted proteins | sample MGYA00580231_ERZ1673701 | MGnify/ENA primary metagenome ERZ1673701 (study PRJEB41218, sample SAMN15661798) | gut metagenome | host: Homo sapiens | place: Canada: London | collected 2015-08-20/2019-03-30 | study: EMG produced TPA metagenomics assembly of...
CTGATTAACTAATTTCTACTGTGCAGGTGTCCAACTTGCACTTGCAATTTTCGGAAAAAATATTTTTTGATATGTCGTTGAAAGCGAGTTTACACACACCCCCCATATTACACGTATATATAAGAAAATTTCGTTACGCCTGCTACTTTGTCGCGCGAAAGCCTGCCGGCCCGGGATTGATATAAAGAAAAACGCTCTTGCCGAAACAAGAGCGCTCTTACTTATTTACCGAGGCGCGCAAGCCTAGTCCAATTTTTCGGTAAGCCTGGCTCATTAAGAACATAAGCTCTTTGCCGGCCATAAGGTCCGCAATCGGCCGAGCCAGATACGCGATAGCCTGGAAGCTCGCTCAAGATTTTGCTTATCATTCTCGCGTCGGCTTGCGTGTATTCGTTAATATCTCTTTGCAGGCACTCAAGCCAGACCTCTACCATGCAAATGCGTCGGCGTGTTACGGCCGGGTCGTTCGGCTCTCGCCAATACGCGAGGCGTTCTTCAAGGCTTCGGCTCTGCCAGTCGGCCGGCACTTTCGTTTGTACGAATTGCAAAATAATGTCTCTCATAATAACCTAACCTTTCAAACCAAGTTTTCGCTCGTACTCGTCGAGCTTAATTATAATTCTCTCTTGCTGGCTCATCCCTGTGTCTTTCCAAGATTGCAGGCTTGTAAAAGCAGTCGTGCCGATGAAGCGCTCTCGGTAGTTTTTCAGCTTATAATGCTTTCTCAGTATCTCAAGCGCTCGCATACGTATATCTTTTACACGCGTTTGAGAGAGTTTATATTTTTCAGACTGCTCTGCCGGGCTTAGCAAATTATAGTAATGGTCTCGAACAATCTGCGCGTCTCTCGGCCTGAGCGAGGCAAGCGCTTCTTCAAGGTCAGCGTGTAGTTGCTGACTATAAAGCGCGTCTTCAACGTCTGCGAAAGCCTCTTGCGCCGACGTATCTTCTAAGAGGTCTTCAAGAGTAAGAGCCGAGCCGTCTTTGCCTTCGTAAACTTGCTCGTCGATACTCTTTGCTTGAGAAAGCAGATTCGGCTTAATAGAGTATTTACCTCCACGGTTGTTCAAGCCTAGCTCGTCGTAGAAAGCGCGTTTGAGATAGAAGTTACCATAATATGTTAAGAACGAGGCTTCTTTATCGGCGTCGTACTTTTCAATAGCATTCTCAAGAGCAAAATAGCCGGCCACATAAAGGTCTTCGTCTGTAATGCCGGCCGAAGCACAGACTGAAGACCATCTCTCGTATGACGCAAACTTATAGGCCTGCTGTTTTACAAAGCGTTCAATCTGAAGCCATAGCTCTGTTATAAGCTCGCGCTCGCCAGCTTGAATTTTGCTTACTAACTCTTCGTTCGTCATATCGCTTGCGCAAAAGCGTCCAGGGCTCTGGCCTGAAGCTCCTGGCACCATCTTTTAATAACGCCTAAAGTCTTTGCCGAATCATCGACCGTTTTGCCCTCGATATAACGCAGATATAGAACAGTTTTGTACTGGTCCGAAATATCGGCTTGCTTAATCAGTTCTTCAATTTCAAAAGCCAAGCGCATTAGGTCTTTCGCCTCTGAAAATATATCTCTGCAAAGCTCTTGAACCGGCTCGTATTCTTGATACTCTTGCCAAAGGTCAATACGTTTCAGTTTTACATTTGCGCGCACTTTCAAAAGCGCGTATTGTTGTAAAAACTCTTTCGGCTTGTTTTTCGCGAGCTCTAACTGTCTTTCGCTTAACACGCTTACACCTCTTTTCTCTCAAGTTTGCACTTCTGCTCGAAGTAAGACCTCGGCACTCGGCCGGCTATCGTGATATAACCTCTCGCGCTCAGTTCGGCGTTAAGTTGCCGAATAATCTCGTACGCTTTTCTCGTAGAGCAATTAAGCCGGTCGGCAACTTCTTGTACTCTGACGACTTCTGCGCTCAATGCACACACCTCTTTTCTGTTTCGTTAAAATCATTATATCGCACTAAAGGACAAAAGTAAGCGTTATTTGCACTATAAGACAAAACAAGCGCTTACTTTTTCGCTTGACCACGATATAATGGTCTTGTATCGATACAAAAAATTTATTATAGAAAGGATGTGAAAGCCTCCTAAAGCTGAATCGCCAAGGCGAGTACCGTACAACAAAACATTAAAGCGTGGTCGTTGAATCAGCCTTTGCCGAATTACCGGTAAAGGCTGATTTTTTTATTAAGCTCCACGGTCTCGCGTATCAGCTTTTATCGGTCTCCGAGTATAAACATATAGGCCCAGGCCCGAAAACGCGATACAGGACGACCAGGGCTTGTCCTGGCTCGTTTTAGAGGTATTGCTTTCCTGCATTTTGTCCTAAATTACAGAAGTGAGGGAGAAATCTCCCCTCTGCGGCACGATATACAGTAGCCTGAACGCCGATTTGACACGATATATCGCGCATTTAGCCCCTTAGAACTCCCGCACTTCTGTCCTACAGGACGAAAGTAGGGGAAAACTACGGGGAAAAAGCGCGGTATGCAGTAGGTTAAGAGTCGGCTCGGCACGATATGCTGTACAGTGCAGGGGAATTGTCCCCACACTTTTGGCATAAAGGACGAAAGAAGGGAGATTTTTCCCGTTACAGTACGATATACAGTAGCGCAAAGGCCGGTTTACCTCGGCATATCGCGCTTTCTGCCCCTCAAAACCCATATTTCCAGGAAATTTGTCCCCCCTCGCTTCTGTCCTGTAAGACGAAATGCAGGAAAACGAAAAGACCTGAGCGCTTGTACGCGCCCAGGTCTTCTTTTCATTCTGCGGTCTCGTCTTCTGCTTTCTCGCCCATGGCCGAGTAGATTGCTTCTTTGCAGAAACCATTGAGACTCTTGTCTCGCGCTTCTGCAAAGGCCTTGATTCGGTCTCGCTCACCTTTTTTGACTCTGATGCCAAGCATGTCATAGGCCTTGGCCTCGTATTTCTTTTTTGCTTCTTTCTGAGCTTCTGAAACCGGCATGTTATTAAGCCTCCTCTCTGATTGCTCTTTTATTATAACGTATTTAAGGACTAACGTAAACGGTATAAACGCACAAAACTATACCGTAAACGTTATGCGTTTTGTCAGCGTACAATATCTAACGTATACGTTATAATAAATAATGTCAAGAGGATAAGACCTCAATAAAAAAAGAAAGAAGGCTATGAGATGACCCGAGAAGAAATGCTCGCTTTCGCGAGAGAGCTGATTACTGATTATCAGAAGAGCATTGAAGAAGTGCTTGGCTCCGAGAGCGCCGACTATACTTGGCAAGATATGCTGGCCGACTATACCGGCGTTAAGGTCGAGACCTTTGAAGAGCTCGAGGCTCTTTCTGACGAAGCTCTTAAGCAGATTGCAGACGCTTATATCTAAGCTCGGACCGCGAGGCCGGCGATAAACCGACCTCGCGATAAGACTAAAAAACTGGAGGTTGTTGATAATGAAAAAGATTGATTTGGTGAAAGTCGTAGAACAGTACAAAGAGCTCGCGAGCCAGATCGCTTCGCTCGAGGCGCAGAAAGAAGCGCTTGCGGACCACATCAAGCAGGCCATGGGCGAGACCGAAGAGCTTTGCGTAGGCTCTCACGTGGTTCGGTATAAGAAAATCGTTTCTAACCGGTTCGACTCGACCGCTTTTAAGAAAGAACATGCCGATATGTACGCCGACTTCTGCAAGGCCTCTACGAGCCGGCGCTTCACGGTCGCATGAGAAAGAGAGGCTGAGAGACGATGAACAGAGCGCTCTTTTTAGAAGCAATCGACAACGACGTCTCAGGTCTTGCCAAAGCGCTTGACCTGAGCGTGAGAGATGTGTTCGACCTAATCAACGATGAAGGCTTTGCAGGCCGAGACTGGCTCGTTATCAAAGATAAATACAAGTTGACTGATTCGCAGATTTTTGAGATACTGTTCTACGCATGAGAAAGAGAGGTGCGAGAAGTGAACAGGCGCGTATTTTGCGAGAAGATACATAATGATATTTCCGGCCTGGCTCGTCTCTTAGGTTTGACCGTTAGAGATACGCTTGTGCTTATCTATGACGAAGGCCGGTTCAGCCCCAAAGACCTGAAGAAAATCAAGAAGGCTTACAACCTAACCGACTCAGATATTTGCGAGATATTCTACACCGAATAAGAGAGACCGAGAGCAGGCCAGAAGTGGTCTGCTCTCGACGCTTTTTCAACGCTAAAAGGCTGATTCTTTAGTTCAAGAGCCTTGAAGATAAGCGCGATATATGCAACTGAGTGCGAAGAGATACAACTAAATGCAGATGAAGCAAAGAATTGACAGTCTGAGCGTGATTATCGCGTAAGGGAGGTTTTGAATTATGTCTCAGCCTATTATGAACGCTCTTGACGCGATTGCCGGCTCTCAGGCTTCCGCCTATATCACGATGGCGGACGGCAACCGCTATTGCTTCATGCAGCTCTATTCCTTCGAGTCCAGTATGGAGATCAACGTGGCGGAGGTCCCCATCCTCGGCAAGTCCGGCAAGGGCAACAAGCCCACCGGCTGGAGCGGCACCTGGAGCGGCACCGCGCACTACAATCAGTCCATCATCCGCAAAATGCTCCTGGAGTACAAGAAGACCGGCTTTATGCCGACCTTCGATATTCAGGTGAGCAACGAGGACCCGACCGCCTCTGTGGGGCGGCAGACGATTATCCTGAAAAACTGCTTGACGAAGGGCGGTATTCTCGCCAAGTTCGACGCCGATTCCGAGACGCTGGACGAAGAGCTCGAGGGCACCTTCGACGATTGGGAGATGCCCGAGACCTTTAGCTTGCTGAACGGTATGCAGTAATTCAATCAAACAGGAGGTACTTTTCTATGACTAAGAATCTGACTGCGTTTCTCGCACAGAACGCGAAGAAAATTGACAACGTGACCTATATCGCGTCCGAGCGTTTCGTGGACCCCGAGAGCGGCGAGCCCATGCCGTGGGAAATCTGCTGCATTACCGCCGCTGAAAACGCCGCGCTCCGCAAGTCCTGTATGCGCACCATCCCTGTGCCCGGCCGCAAGGGCCAGTTTACCCAGGACTTTGACGCGAACGCCTATCTCGCGAAGGTCTCCGTCCGCTGCACCGTGTTCCCGAATCTGAACGACGCTGAGCTTCAGCAGAGTTATGGCGTTATGGGCGCCGAGCAGCTCATTACCACCATGCTGACCCCCGCCGAGTTTGAGGACTATTCTACGAAGGTCCTGAACGTCAACGGCTTCCAGTCCGGCGAAGAGATGGTGGAAGAGGCAAAAAACTAATACTTGGAGACGACCCAGAGTCAAACTACGTTTACTACTGTCTCCACAAGTTCCACTGGCCCCCGAACGTATTTCTCGATATGACCCCTTACGAGCAGGCGTATATTATCGCTGCAATCGATATTAAGGTCGAGCGGGAGAGAAAGGAGGCCGCGAAAGCAAAACGGAAGAAAAAATAGCGGCGAGCGGAGTAGGGTCCCGCTCGACCGCGTTTTTCTTCGGAAAGGAGGGCGCCGATGGCTTCTATCCGCTCGCAGCTCGTACTTGTCGACGGTATGACCGGTCCGCTGCGAAGCATTCACCGCGCGATGAATCTCGCCTTGAACAGCTTCGAGTCTATGCAGGCCGCTTCCGGCCGCGCAATCGATACGCGCGCTTTCCAGAACGCGCGGGAGGAGCTGGCCCTTATGGGCGCCCAGCTCGACGAGGTTGAGAATCAGACCCGGCGAACGGGCAACGCGGCCGACGCGGTAACCTCTAAGTTTTTGAAGATGGCCGCCGCAGTCGGCGCGGCCTTCTCCATTAAGAACATTATCGAGCTCGCCGACACCATGACACAGACGCGGGCCCGATTAAATCTGATAACCGGCGACCTGGAAAAGACCGCCGCACTGCAGGACCAGATTATGGCCTCAGCGAACAGGTCCCGTGCTTCCTATCAGACGACCGCGGACGCGGTCGCGAAGATGGGTATCATGGCGAAGGACGCTTTCGGTAGCACGGACGAGCTGGTCGCGTTTACGGAGCTTATCAATAAGCAGTTTACGATTGCCGGCACGTCTGCGGCGGGCCAGGAGGCCGCAATGCTCCAGCTTACCCAGGCAATGGCTTCCGGCGTCCTGCGCGGTGAAGAGCTCAACAGCATTTTCGAGCAGGCCCCGACGATTATTCAGACGATTGCCGACTACCTGGGCGTGCCTATCGGTCAAATCCGGCAAATGGCCTCCGAGGGCCAGATTACGGCAGAGGTCGTGAAAAACGCCATGCTCTCGTCTGCCGACGAAATCAACGAGCAGTTTAACGCGATGCCTTATACCTTCGCCCAGGTGTGGACCATGATTCAAAACGTCCTGCTGGAGGCGTTCGGGCCGCTGATTCAGGCAATCGGCTCGGCCGCTCAGTGGATTTACGACAACTGGTCCTCCATCGAGCCCGTGCTTGTCGGTATCGCGGTCGCGGTCGGTATTCTCACGGCCGCGTGGCTTATCAATACCGCGGTGACATGGCTCGCGAACGCCGCAAACCGCGCGCTTATCGTAACGCTGCTTTCCAACCCCATTCTCTGGATTGCAATCATCATCGGCGTGCTTGTCGCGATGATTTATAAGTGGATTCAGTCGGTCGGCGGCATTACGAACGCATGGAACATCTGCAAGCTTGCTTTGCTTGTAGGCTGGTAGGCTGGAACGCAATCAAGCTTGCATTCTTTACCGGCGTCTATTGGGTCATTGACCTTATCGCCAAGCTCCAGCTCGCGTGGGCAAAGGCCGGCACCGCGATTTCAAACTTCCTCGGAGATATGAAAGTTAGCGTCCTGACGATTCTCCAGAATATGATTAACGGCGCTATCGACATTATCAACGACTTCATCTCTCTGCTGAACAAGATTCCCGGCGTCAATATCGAGGCCATTGAGCACGTGACTTTCGCGACTACGGCCGCCGCTGAAAACGAGGCCGCGAAGCAGGCACGCGCGGAAGACCTCGCCGCCTACGAGCAGGAGCTTGCCGACGCGAAGGCTGGCCGCGACGCACACCTGGAGTCCCTGCAGTCTGAGCTTGATTCTTCGGTCGACGCGCTGCAAACCGCCTATGCGCAGGCGCGGTCCGATGCCGCGGCGGACAGCGAAGCGGAAGAGCTGGCGCTGGATGGCCTTGGCGCCGACACTGGGAGTATCGCGGACAGCGCAGGCAGCGCCGCAAGCTCTCTGAAAGAAACCACGGAAGATCTGAAATATATGCGAGACCTCGCCGAGCAGGAAGCGATTAACCGCTTCACGACCGCCGAGGTTAAAATCGACATGACCGGCATGACGAATCGCATTGACTCCGACATTGACCTCGACGGCGTGCTGAACACCTTTACCGCAGGCTTCGCCGAGGCGATTGAAGTTGCGGCCGAGGGGGTGCATGAGTAATGTATAGCTTTTTCCTTGACGGAACGCAGTTGCCGGTTACGCCGCAGAAGCTTACCGTCAAAATCAAGGGCGGCAATAAGACCCTTACCCTTGTAAACGAGAGCGACGTGAATTTCCTGCGCCTCCCCGGCCTCACGGAGATAAGCTTTGACGCCGTGCTCCCTATGCTTGGCAAGTATTCGTTCGCGGCCGCTTATCAGCGGCCCGACTACTATTTGTCCCTGCTGGAAAACCTTATGGCCGGGCGCAAGCCGTTTCAGTTCATCGTGAGCCGTACGTCGCCCTCTGGGAAGCTTTTATATGACTCGAATATGAAAGTAAGCCTTGAGGATTACACAGTCACAGAGGACGCCACAAAGGGCCCGGACGTGACCGTCGCGGTTACCCTGAAACAGTATAAAAGCTTCGCCACGAAGACGGTCCAGGTACAGAAAACGGAGACCGCGACCACCGTCAAGACGGAAACGCCGCGGGAAACGAGCAGCGCCCCGTCCGTCAAGACCTATACCGTAAAAAGCGGCGATTGCTTATGGAATATCGCGAAGAAGTATTACGGCAACGGCGCGCGGTACTCTGATATTTATAACGCCAACAAGGATAAGATTTCCAACCCGAATCTTATCTACCCGGGGCAGGTGTTGACGATACCATGAAAGTAGACCTCATTATCCAAAGCGGCAGCACAATTTTCTATCCGGCCGTCGAGGAAGGCATTACGCTCGACTTGGAGCGCAAGGGCTCTCCCGGCAAGCTGAAATTCAGCGTCGTCAAGGACGACGTGATTTCCTTCCAGGAGGGCGACGCCGTTAAGCTGGCCGTCGACGGCACGGATATTTTTTACGGCTTCGTGTTCACGAAAAGCCGCTCCGGGCAGTCGCCCTACCTCATTGAGGTTACCGCCTACGACCAGCTCCGGTATTTCAAAAATAAAGATACCTACGTCTACTCGAATAAAAAGGCGAACGAGGTTATCCAGATGATTGCCGAGGACTTCGGTCTCCAGGTCGGCACGCTGGAGGACACGGGGCACATTATCGCGTCGCGCACTGAGGACAACGCTACGCTCTTCGATATTGCGCAGAACGCGCTGGACGAGACCCTGCAGGCCAAAACGCAGCTCTATGTGCTGTACGACGACGTGGGCAAGCTTACCCTGAAAAACATCGAGAATATGAAGCTCGACCTGCTTATCGACGCCGACACGATAGGCAATTATTCTTACTCCAGCACGATTGACAGCCAGACCTACAACCAAATCAAAATCACATTCGAGAATCAGGAGACCGGCGCGCGCGAAATCTTTATCGCGAAGGACAGCGCGAATATCAATGCCTGGGGCCTTCTGCAGTACACCGATACCGTCGAGCTCTCTACAAGCGGCGCGGCGAAAGCCGAAGCGCTCTTGAAGCTCTACAACACGAAGACCCGCCAGCTCTCCATCTCGGACGCAATCGGTGACCTGCGCGTCCGCGCGGGCTCGTCGGTTATCGTAAAGCTGGGCCTCGGCGATATTAACATTCAAAGCTATCTGCTTGTGGAAAGTGTGTCGCACAAGTTCAATCACGAGCAGCACCTTATGGACCTGAAATTGCGAGGTGGTACGTTTGTCACTTAATATGGCCGGTTTTCTGAACGACGTAAAGCGCGCTTCGGTCGAGGCTGTCAATGCGGGCAAGCCGTTCGCCCTTGTATTCGGCAAGGTGCTGAGCGTATCGCCCCTTACGGTCGAGGTAGACCAAAAGCTGAAGCTTACCGAAGCGCAGCTCATACTCACGAACGCCGTCCGCGATTTTACCGTAAATATGACCGTTGACCACGAGACGGAAGTCGTAAGCCACGGCCACCCCGTCGTTGATACCTACACGGGAGGCGGCTCAGCTACCGCGGTGAATCACTCGCACCCCTATGTGGGCACGAAGTCTTTCCGCGTCCACCTGGCGCTGAAAGCCGGCGAGCAGGTGATCCTCCTCCGCGCAGACGGCGGGCAGAAGTTCATTATCTTAGACAGAGTGGAGGCGCCGTCATGATTCCAAAAGTAGATAACGACCTCTTAACTCTTGAGGTAGAGACCCAGCCGAGCTTGACCTATGCCCTCGATATTGAGCACGACCGCATTCGCGGGCGTGTCGACGAAATCGAGGCGGTCAAGCAGGCTATTTATTTGATTCTCAGTATCGAACGCTACGACTACCTGATTTATTCCTGGAATTACGGCGTTGAGCTGAAAGACCTTATCGGACAGCCGAAGGATTTCGTTTTGCCGGAAATCAAGCGCCGTATTACGGAGGCCCTTTTACAGGACGACCGTATTACGGCAGTCGACGGCTTTGAGTTTGAGACCGGCCGGAGAAGCGTTCACGTAACCTTTACTGTGCACACGATTTTCGGCGATACGGAAATAGAAACGGAGGTAGCCGCCTGATGTACGAAGAGAAAACCTATGAAGCGCTTTTACAGGAAAAGCTCGCCCGCGTCGCGTCCTCCCTCGACAAGCGGGAGGGCTCTATTATTTTCGACACAATGGCGCCGAATTCCCTGGAAAGCGCGATGATCTATGTCGCCTTAGACTCGATTCTCAACGAGACATTCGCCGACACCGCAAGCCGCGAGTACCTTATCAAGCGCTGCGCGGAGCGCGGCATTACGCCGCTTCCCGCTACTGCCGCAGTCGGTATTGGTGAATTCAGTATGGACGTGCCTATCGGCTCGCGCTTCTCCTGCGACAAGTATAACTGGACTGTGACCGAGCGGATTTCCGCCGGTCAATTTTATTTGACCTGCGAGACGGCCGGCGCCGACCCGACCGGCTATACGGGTCTCCTGAGTCCCAT
>ERZ1673701.3667-NODE-3667-length-10212-cov-10.294280_pt1 | contig 10212 bp, 9 predicted proteins | sample MGYA00580231_ERZ1673701 | MGnify/ENA primary metagenome ERZ1673701 (study PRJEB41218, sample SAMN15661798) | gut metagenome | host: Homo sapiens | place: Canada: London | collected 2015-08-20/2019-03-30 | study: EMG produced TPA metagenomics assembly of...
TGTTACCACTTTTGCCATAATGTAGAAAAAAGCTCGTTGAAACTTGTCGTTTCAACGAGCTTTTGTTGGTTGCGGGGACAGGACTTGAACCTGCGACATCCGGGTTATGAGTTCTATATTTTGCGTTTTGTATTGTTTATTATCGTTTTGTTTCTTTCGGTAATTCGTGAGTTATTCGCTTTTATCGTTGCGTATTGTATTGCATCGTTGTTGCACTTTTCATAAAGTTGTTGAATTTTTGTTGAACTACTGCTGATTATACACATCTTCCAAAATATCCGCGCCGCGCTTTTTAGCTGCTTCAATTATATGCGCATATATATTTTCTGTTGTACTTACCTGTGCGTGTCCCAGCGTTTTTGATATTGTCACCGGGTCAACATTCCGTCCAAACAATGCAGATGCCAGACTGTGGCGAAATGCGTGTGAGTGCAAATGTGGCAAACCGTTTTTCTTTTCCACTCGTTCCAACCATGAAGCAACCGTTCCCGGATTCAAAGGCTCGCCTTTTTCGGTAGCAAATACATATCCGTTATCTGCTCGATAACCATTAAGGCGCTTAATCTCTTCTGTTTGCCACTGTTTATAAGTGACAAGCATATCAATAACACTTTGTGGCAAATACAATAAACGAACAGAGGATTCATTTTTTAGAGTATCAATATAAACGCCATCCTTATTATTATATAGGACATTTCGGCGTAAACAAACCTGTCTATTTTCAAAATCAATGTCCGTCCAATGTAATCCTAAAATCTCACCGCGCCGCGCACCTGTGTAAATGAGCATATACCCAAATACGCGCCAGCGTAATTGCTCTTTATCAAAAGCCTTTTTGATTTCTTCAATCTGTTCCGGCTGGTAAAAGTCTACTTCCTTTTTATGAATCTTGGGCAAAATAGCCTTACTGGCCGCATTGTAGGGAACAAGCATTTCTTTTTCTGCCTGTGCAAGAATCGAAGAAATAAGACCATGATATTCATTTATTGTTTTTGCTGACAAATTCTTATTTTTTTCAATGATCTTGAAAAGTTGTTCGACTTTATATCCTAAAGCCACCGCTACGGCTTCGGCCTTATCTGCTTTAACTTCATTGCCACGCAACATTAGTGACACCGTTGACGATGATATATTTGCACATTTTGCAATCAGTTCACGCGAGACCTTTTTGCCCTCGGATACCGCATCTATAATTTGTTGGTGTGCGGACAGCCCTAACCGTTTTTCATCGACAACTTTGATTAGTGTCGGTTTCGGCTTTGCAGTCCTATCCACATTGCCCAGTTCCTGTAGTTTTCCGTAAAAATTAGTGAGGTGCTGCGGACGCAAATCTTTTAGCTTAATTGCACCGATTTCCGGGTAAATTCTGCGGGTCAAATCCCTGTATCGAGCGAGTGTACTCTTTTTGAGAACACCCGCTTTTTCTTTTTCACGGAGAACATACTCTGCATAATCGTGAAATGTCTGTCGATTGTCGGTGGCTTTTCCCTCTAGGCAATCCCTTTCAAAATCTCGCGCAAATGCTTCGGCCTTTTTCTCTGCGGTAGATTCAGACCATGTATCTTTCACTCTAAATGTTGTGGTATATGGCTTTAGCATTTTTCCATCAGCATCCCTCCCACGATATACACGGATGCTATATGAAATGAGTTTTCCCTCTTTATTGTATCGTGCTTGCTTATTCGCCATAGCGTTTTTTTCTCCATTCTTCGAAGCTCGGCCTGCGTTCCGGGCTAAATGCACGTATATATGCCCTATATTCTGCATTTAGTGCATCCTTTTCTTCCTTATCGATAACATCTACATCTTCTTTTATCGACTTTATACTTTTATCAATATCTATAGTCCGCAACTTCCTTTCTGCAAAGGATTCACTAATTGCTTTTGCCAAATCTGTCGTTCTATTCGATAGTGCAAAGAGTGCTGACATTTGTACTTCCTTATCTACTCTTTTCCTACCAATTCTAGCTATACGCATTTTTAATTCTTTTTTCCCTTTGGGATATAGTTCCGACACCCAATCTCCTAATTCACTTTCAATTTTGCTCTCAAGTGTTTTCCTAAAAAGAACTTCATATGCTGTATTTGCATACCTTATATAACTGTGCAGAACATCTTTCCAAAGTTCATTTTCAAGCATACAACTAAGCGCTATTATTTCGTATCTTTTTGCTGATGTAAAAAAGTTCAACGCTTCATCTGTTAAGCCTGTAAACTTGCTTACCGCCTGCATATCTTCTTGATATTGCTTACAGTTTGAAATTCCAAGCAAATAGTCAACCGATACGTCAAAATACTTTGCAATATTTGCAAGCGGGACTAATTTAGGCTCGGCATCACAGCTAAGATACTTCGATATGGAACTTTCTGCAATTTGTGTTTCCGCTGCAAGTTGTTTTTGGCTTATGCCCTTTTCTTCAATTAGATTTCGCAATCTTTCTGCAAAAATTTCTTTGCTATCGCTCATACTTTTTCTTCACGCTCCTTGTCGAAATTTCTAGTTAGAAATTTTTCGTTAAACTGTTTCAAAGTTCGTAACATCGGAAAACCCCCTTTTATCGTGATTTTTCTTGTAGTATAATATAGTCATAGGGGATTCCTAAAAGAAATTCTCTTTCATCACATTTCCTATTATAAATATTCCTTGTGGATATGTCAACAGAGAGGTTCACTTATGAACTCACCACCTCGCATGATGTCGATACGCAGCGTTGCGGCCACTGGCCTTTTGCCGGAACACGCTCTCCGCGTTTTGGAGAAGCAGGGCAGACTTCCAGCGCTGTACATCGGCAAAAAATGCCTAATCAATTATGATGCGCTCGTCGCGCAACTTAATGGACTGGGCAATTCCAACTCCGGTATTAGTGGCACGGCGTAAGCTGCCCACTTTTACATACATCATTCAATTCTTTTCACAAAAGGAGAAAAAGCTCTATGAAATTGACTAATGCTTCCATCAAACTCGTTTCCGTTTCCCCCACAACGCTCGGTGAGCGCCTGCGCCTGTGCGGTGTGCGTCCGTACCACGAGTACATCGACAACGTTCGCACCGATACCATTCTGGGTTACACCTACACCGTCACCTGCTCCGGCTTCTTCGGCGAACGTCTGGACATCAAGATTCCCGGAAAGCAGCTGCTCGGTGAAGAGGCCTACGACCACCTCATCAAGTTCACAAACCTTAAACTGGGTATCTATCCCACCTACGTTAAGGGGCAGCGTGGCATTGATACCATCAATCTTAAGGCATCTGCAGATGGTGTGACCGTCATCAACGGTTAATCTCCAAGCGGCGGCAGGAGGGGGATGCCCCAAAGCATCTCACGCCAGCCGCCGCTACTTTTTCCCTTTGGGTCGCCCCGCCACGCGGGGCGATCATGAATTGTTTATTATGTGGTAGGTTTGCTTACCACTATAACACAAACCATATAACACCCTCAAAAGCCTACCGTTATAGTATCTGAGCCAATCAGGGGGCTTGTCCTGATTGGCTCCTTGACAGGTCTGTATGTGGTAGATATGTGGTAGTCAAAAGGAAGTGATAAAAACAAATGGGTCTGCGTGTTTGCGAAATCGTGCAGCAAATCGAGTATCTTCCGGGGTATCCCGACAACTGGAAAGAGAAGCTCGAAGAGAGCCTTAACAGCAACGACAAAATCGAACATTGGGTATACATTATCCACGACAAAGACACTGACGAAAGTGGCAATCTTAAAAAGCCTCACATCCATTTAATCCTTAAATTGAATGATTCCTACGAGCCTTCCACGATTGGCGGCTATGTCGGTGTCAGTAAAAACTATGTCAACAAAATCCATCAAAAACGTCCCGCTGGTAAACGCATGGTTTCTGACATTGGCGGTGCAATCTCCTATCTAACGCACCGCAACGCGCCAGAAAAACACCAGTACGATGACAAAGAAGTCATTGCACAGCCGGGATTCAAATGGAAAGAAATCCGTGCCGAAAGTGAAGCGTGGCACGCACAAAACAAGTCATTCCGAAACGTCCTTGCAAAAATTGAAGAGGGCGAAATTCGTCCCTATAACCTTATGGAATACATTTCAATGAAGATGTATATGGACCACAAGACCGATTTCGAAAAAGCGTTTGAATATCGACAAACAAAAATCAAGTCCTGCGCTGACCGTGAAATTGAAGTTATCTATATTTACGGCGAACCGGGAGCAGGAAAAACAACCCTTGCAAAACAAATCTGCGAAAAGCGCGGTCTTAGCTACTGCTTATCCGGCAGCAGCCGTGACCCGGTACAAGATTACGGCGGGCAAGACGCGCTCATCTTAGATGACCTGCGCCCCGAATCCTTTTCGCTCAGCGACCTTTTGAAAATGCTAGACAATAACTCAGCTTCTTCTGTAAGCGCCCGCTACCGTGACCGCTGGCTGGAAGTCAAGCTGATAATCATTACAACGGTTCTAACTATCGAAGATTTTCATACCGCATATGAAAATCCAAGTGAACCCATCGAACAGTTAATGCGCAGATGTAAAGAAATGATTATGCTCACAAAGACACATAAAAGTCTTTACATTTACAATGACAACAAACAATCCTATCAACTTATTGGCGAGGGGAAGAACAATATTCCTGCACAATTTGCAACTGAAAACAGTTTGCAAAAGGAATCCCTTAAAAAACTTTGTTCTGATTTTGATGTTTCCTATGTCGAAAGTTACGATTCTGTTCAGCAATCTTTCATAGATGTAACCAACAGAATCGACACAAAACTATTTACAGGCTAAATAACAGCCGGAAAGGTATTGCCATGACTAATCCAAGCAATAATGACCTCAACGCTCGTACCAATCTCCGCAACTTCCTTTACACCGTGAAAAACGGTTTCTACAATGCGGCCACCAATCCCCGCAAGCGCAGCCTGCTTATCACACTGCTTCTGCTGGATGCTCTTCTCTGTGCCGCAATCTACTGGCCGCACAACATTCCTGCTGTACTTAACAACATCATGGTCATTTTCGGTATCATGACTTTCATCTGCTTTGTTCCTCTGTGTGCGGCGCTTGTCGGCTATGTACCGGGTGCGCTGGAAATGCAGCGCAATTTTTCCCGCGTAGGTTTTGTCAACCATGCGGGCGAAGCGCCATACCTTATTAGAATGGAATTTCTCGACCACAATGTAGTGGCATACACCTACTCTTGTACCGGCTTTCCCCTCAAGAAATGGATTGACGCGCAACTTGTAATCGAAACCGCCCTCAATATGTTAATCGAATCAATCCATGAGGGGCGTGACCGTAGGACAATCACGCTGCATTGTGTTCAGCCGGGTCATGTTTTCGATTTACTCCGCTGGAATGACACCTATGTATTGCGCCACAATGACAACTTGCTAATTGTTGGCCGTGGTCTGACAGGGGATATAATTATTGACCTCAACAAGACCCCTCACATTCTAATCGGTGGAAACACTGGAAGCGGCAAGACTGTACTTCTCCGTTGTATTCTGTGGCAGTGTATTCAACAGTCCGATATTGTGTACATTGCAGATTTTAAGGGCGGCGTTGACTTCGGAAAACTCTGGCATCGTTTTTCCCACATCATCACAACCGAAAAAGACTTGCTTGAACTGCTGAATCGTCTGGTTGATGAATTGGAAGAGCGTAAGAAATTGTTTGTAGAAGCCGATGCTTCAAATATTACCGACTATTTCCAGAAAACAAACCACTTTCTAAACCGCATCATCTTTTCCTGCGATGAAGTCGCCGAACTGCTGGATAAGACCGGAGCAGATAAAGAGCGTAAAGAACTTCTCTGTCAAATTGAAGCCCGCCTTTCGACCCTTGCTCGGCAGGGACGCGCCTTTGGAATCCACTTGATTCTTGCCACGCAGCGCCCGGATGCTAACATCCTGCCCGGACAGATTAAAAATAATCTTAATGTCCGTATCTGTGGACGTGCAGATGCTACGCTCTCAACCATCATCATCGGAGATGGCCGCGCAGCGGAACAAATTCCATCGGATGCACAGGGACGTTTCATCACCGCAGATGGTACAGTTTTTCAAGCGTACTATTTTGATGATTCACTGGTTTGAAAAGTTAACATCAATAAAACACAAAAAGAGGGCGCGATCCATGCGCCCTCTCTTTGTATTAGTCCTCATTGTTGAAAATATCATCCATTGTTTTTGCCATTCGTGTAACCATCGGCACAACAAGAGCATTTCCCATACAAAAATATCTAAATTTTTCTGGCATCCCTGTGTTCGTCCAGTCATCACCATAACCTTGAATCCGTTCTGCTTCAAGGGGTGTCAACAAACGGTATTTGCCTGTCACCGGGTCTGCAATAACATGGGTGCTGCGGTTAACGCTTGATTCCGATGTGAGCATTGTCCGCGCTGGCAAATCCAACGAATCCGGGAAAGCAACCGCTCCCTCGGAGAACGTATACTCAAAACCAGCCTTGCTTTTGCGCTGAATCTTTTTCGAGCCTTTTAGGTACAGCCACTTTTCCAGATTGTCTCCAAGATAGTATTTTTCATCGGCATCAGAAACAACAATCTCGCGGAGAGTTGTGGGCTTTTCAAAAATCGGCGTAACTTGTACCGTATAAACACGGCCATCTTTCATATAGCCCGCGTTTTCAAATGCAAAGCGGAAGTTGTTTGAAACCTCGACAATGTCAGAATAATCAATTTTGGTATTCTTTATCGTTACATTTTCCAACGGTTGAATGGGGAACGTCTTTGCAAAGAAGCCCTCGTCTGCAATGATTTCATCCGCTGCGTAGTTTTCCATTTGCATACCGTAATTTGTATTATTCTTATATGCAAAAATAAATGTACGGCGGCGGCGCTGTGCTGCTCCGTATTCAGCGGCATTTATAATGCGCCATTCCACCGAGTAACCCAAATCCGCAAGACAGGCCAACATAACGCCGAAGTCACGCCCGCGCTGTGTAGACGGAGACTTCACTAGACGGTCAACATTTTCAAATAATGCGAACGGTGCTTTTTTGACTTCAAGTGTATCGCGGATTTGCCACCATAATACACCTTTTTTCCCCTCTAAGCCGTGGCTGCCAGTTAATGGCCTAGCCACAGAGTAGTCTTGACAGGGGAAACCACCTACCAACAAATTATGATTGGGGATCTTACTTTTATCTACCGCTGCTATGTCAATCCCTGTATTTTCGTCAATATCTCCCCAGTGGGATACATAGCAGTCGTGAGCCCACTGACGCTTTTTCCCCGGCTCCCATTGCGAGAACCAAACTGTACGCCAATCTGCTGATTCTCGCTCAAATCCAAGCCGGAATCCACCAACGCCCGCAAAAAGCTCACATATCGTTTTATCCATCGTACACCGTTCCTGTAAATATAATTTTTAATCTAGCGATTGAAGTTGTTTCAACACATAAGAACTATTAAGCCAAAAGGACATTGTTGTCATCCAACGACCATCCGGCAACTCGTTTGTATCTGCCAATGTACCATTACCATAATGTGTCCCATCCGGGAATAGATAATAGGACTTATCCGTGTGTGGCCGAACATGAATAATCACATCATCTGATTCTTTCAGAAAATCATTAAGCACTTTATAGCCCTTTTTTGTCATTGTAGGCGTTAACTTTGGCCCTCTACGAATTGTATCAATCGTGCGTTGCCAACCTTGCCGCACGGTTTCTTCCAAATCCTTATAAGGCATATTCCAAAGTTTTGCGCCCTTAAATCGGTAAGAATCGCCATCTTTCTCGAAAACAGCAAAAAGGAATTTTGTCTCTGAAAAATACCGATGAAGTTCGCAATCATCCCAATTTTCTTTGATGATTTCTTTATACTTAAACGCCGGGAAACTCATATTTTCCCTAATTTTACCGTCTTTCTCAATCCTTATCGTCTTAACAACAATATTAGCCTTTACAAATTCTTCTGCACGGTTGCTCTTAACTCCAAGCATCCTATATGTTAAGTCAATCCATTGTGCATTGTTGCCATTGTATTCCCTGTTTAAAATACGGCACAATTCTTTATCTGTTTTTCCCACAAAAGGCGCGAGTTTATACTCAATCAAATAGCGTTCAAACGAAGTCTTTCTCAAGACCTCTGGATTTTCAATTATGGACTCTTGCTCTTTTGATTTTTGCGCAATATAGGTATTGATAACATACGTCATGTAAGACTGCTTATAGCAATATGCACGGCGTTTTGCAGGAATATAAGGTGGGTAAAACTGTGGCACAAGACTTTTCGCCGCAGTTTTGCCCTTTGTACAAGCCCCAAGATACATTGTGTCGCTCTCGGATAGTTCTTGCGCAAGTCCCTTTTCAATTTTACCTACAATGATTTCATAATCATTGCGGATGATAACAAGGTCTTTTTCCGGGGGCGTAAATAGTGAAGCGTACTGAATCTCATAAAGAAGATTGTCCTTTAAGGAACGGTCACGCAAATAGCAAACAATAAGCAGAAGCTGACTTTTTTGCCACATATGAGAGTTTTCAAAATCGTGGGTAATCGGCTCTTTATAGCTTATCATAGTAAGAACCAATCTTTCACCCGCTGCATACTGCCCCTTTTTGCGGGTTTCGATTGGTGTCACTTTAAGTTCTACCCCAGCTTCGGAAAAGTCTGCTTCGCTTCTTCCGTTGGCGGCATAACCGAAATAGCACTCTTCAATTAAATTTCCAAGGCCGCCTTTTCTAGACTTTTTATTGTAGGTATAGTCGGAAGATACTTCCGCCCATTTTATAACATCAGAAAATGTATGCCCTACTAATCTTTTGGCGTAGGTTTCAATGCTTTTTGCATCGGTCTTATCATATGCTATCATACAGACACCGCCTTTTTGTTAGTTTGACATTTCAAAATCCAACAATAACCCTATTCTATGAAATGTTAACACGCGGTTCAACGGATGTCAATAGAAGTTACTCTCATATTACCCCATCTTTTTGTAGGTCGGCTTTGCCGATCAAGCGATTTTTTCAACACAGATTTTTTGATACTCTTTTAGAAAATAAATATAAAGAATATCGGCGGCGTATCGTACAAAAGTTTCGTATTCATCTAATGTCGTCGTGAAACGCGACAACATTAGACTGTCATTACATATCTTGAAAAGTTAACATCAAAAAATCCGGGGGCTGTATTGCTCCCGGATTTTCCTTTTATTTAGGCTGCATCGGCTCGTTGCAATCCATACACATGATATGCACCGCTTTGGTGGCTCTTACGCTGTTTCCGCAGCAGGGGCAGACATATTTGATGCTGTGGCTGTTCGGGTTGCTGTTGCCGCCTATGGGCTTGCCTGTGGCGTTTCCTGCCCCTTTGCCGCGCGGTGTGTAGTTGCTTTCGATACGGTTCATATTGATGTCATCCCAGCCTTGCTCAATGACAAATTCGCAAAGGGCTTCTGTCGGCTCGGTGATACTCCAGCCGATGCGCGGGTCGTAACTTATTTTTAGGTCGCGGGCTTCGGCGGCCTCTTTGAATTTTTTGTTGTGGTACGCGCCGCCCCTGCTGCAATCCTGTACGCCGTTTTGCATATTGTAAATATGTACGCACTCATGGAGTTCCGATGCCACAACCTCAAAAATACTTCTGTCAAGCGTTCCCGCCCCTATATTTAACTCCCTGCGGGTGGTGTCTCCACGTTGCCACGCTTTAGCAACGGTGACGTGTGCGTATGCCTTGGGTGTACTCTGTATTGTAATAATCGGCTCTTCCAACTCATTGTTGAAATATTTTGCGTTCAGCGCCCGGAAAATTTTCTCTAGGTAGCCCGCCGTCCTCGATGTCTTGACCGTGTCTTTCATTGCTTTCGTCCTCGCTTTCGTTTTCCCAATCTCGGCCTACGTTATCCCATCGGGATAAGTGGTTGCGGGTTGTTCCGCGATTAGCGGACAAAAGCGGGATAGGGGACTGTCAAGGGGAACGTGGAATACCGCAGCCCAATTTATAAAGCGAGGATATGCCGCGAAAGCCCCTTGATAGGCCACTACTCCCGATTTTATAATTTTGCGGGGAACAACAGCACCGGGCCTTGCCTTTGGCAGCACTTTCCGGGTCGCTGCAATGCTCGTGTTGAACTTTTGTTGAACTTTCGATGACGACGGCGTTCAGCAGAAAGTAAAAAAAGCGTTAGAACTTCACGTTCTAACGCTTTTTTAAGTGGTTGCGGGGACAGGACTTGAACCTGCGACCTCCGGGTTATGAGCCCGACGAGC
>ERZ1673701.3671-NODE-3671-length-10202-cov-11.353701_pt1 | contig 10202 bp, 10 predicted proteins | sample MGYA00580231_ERZ1673701 | MGnify/ENA primary metagenome ERZ1673701 (study PRJEB41218, sample SAMN15661798) | gut metagenome | host: Homo sapiens | place: Canada: London | collected 2015-08-20/2019-03-30 | study: EMG produced TPA metagenomics assembly of...
TGCCCAAGATAGTTCGCTGGAAACGGCGCGTGAAAATAGGTAGTCGCCGACTTAATGTAAAACCGCTCTGAGGGATTTCTCAGGGCGGTTTTTGTTGTTGTGTTTTGTACATCGGTTTATTATAATAAAGAAAAGGAGGCAGAAAAAATGGCAACGGAACTGTTTAAAAATATTCCAAGCAAAGTCGGCGATCTGGTACGAGATGTCCGAATCGGAAAAATCGGACTGCCTGATTTGCAAAGGCCGTTTGTCTGGAAAGATAATAAGATACGTGAGCTCTACGATTCGATGCTGAAAGGCTATCCAATCGGATACATTATGCTGTGGGAGTCACCAGCGGATTATGATGAGAAGAAAAGCGGCATAGGCATTAACGGTAAAATCTATACAGAGCCAAAAGAACTGGTTATTGATGGGCAGCAACGCCTGACGGCGCTTGTAGCGTCGATGTATGGCGTGAAAGTAAAAGATAAAAACTTTGTGGAGCGTGAAATTAAAATCTCTTTCAATCCGTTGACGCGAGAATTTGCGGTGTGGACGTCTGCGTTTGAGCGGACGCCGGAATGGATTCCCAAGGTGTCGGATGTCTTTTTGGCAAAAGAAAATAATACGATTAGTGCTTTTCGACGTAAGTATATCCGGGCAGTAAACGAAGCAAGGAACAAGCGTGAAGAGAAAGCGCTGACAGATGCGGAAGAAGATCTGATCGAAAATAATATAAATGATTTGCTTAACCTTTCAGAGTATTCACTTCCGACATTGGAAATCAGCTACAATGCCAGAGAGGAAGATGTAGCAGATATTTTTGTGCGGGTCAACTCTGGTGGACAAAGCCTGACAGAGAATAATTTTATCCAGACCCTGATCTCGGTTTATGAAAATGAGACCAGTGACCAGATGAACCTGTTCTGCGAGCAATCCCGCATCCCGGCAAGTGGAACGTCCTATAATAACATCATTGCAATCGAGCCATCCCATCTGATCCGAATGGCTGTCGGTGTTGGTTTCCGCAGGGCAAGACTGCGCTATGCATATATGCTGCTACGAGGGAAAAATCTGGAAACCGGAAAGTATTCTGCCGAGGAGCGACAGGAGAATCTTGCGAAGTTCAAAGAAGCCCTGCTCAAGGTGATGGATCTGAACAACTGGCATGCATTTTTGAACTGCATTGGAGAGGCAGGATACATCAGCAAAACACAGATTGCATCATCCAATGCGGTGGTTTTTAGCTATGTACTTTACCTGATTGCAAAATATGACTATAAACTGGATGCGGTCAGGCTCAAAAAGACGATTGCCAAATGGTTTTTTATGGGTGCTATTACCTACTTTTACACCGGATCGACCGAAAGCGAAGTAGAAAAGCAGTTTGCTGACCTGAGAAATGTTCATGATGCGGAGCAGTTTATCGCGTACATTGAGCGGACGATTACAACGCGGTTTACGGAAGATTACTTCCGACTGACGCTGCCGAACGAACTGAACAGCGCTGCGGCAATCTCTCCGGCCTGGAACGGCTATATTGCAGCGCAGGTCGTATTAAATACACCGATGCTGTTCAGTGCGACGCCGGTGTCAAAGTATTTCATTCTTGGAGCAAGCGGAACCAAGAATGCGGTCGACAAGCATCACATTTTCCCTAAAAATTACCTGACACAGATTGGCTATATGACCGACCGAGAACGCAATCAGATTGCAAATTTTACTTATTTGGATTATGTGACCAACATTGATATCTCTGATGACCCGCCGGTGGAGTATGTGGAACGTTATCGGAACCGGATGGGGGAAACAGAATACCACAAAACCTGCGAGGATCATGCCCTTCCACCGGATTTTGAAAAGATGGAATATATAGAGTTTTTGAAAGAGCGCAGACTGCGGATGGCACAAATCGTGCAGAAAGCGTACAAGAAACTCTGCGAATGACCAAAGAACAAAAAGCGACCCTGCTGCACGAGCATTTCACGTGGCGGGCTGTGTGATTTCGACGAACTAGAATCTGAGATAAGTCCTTCTGTTAGGAGAAAATCGAATTTTCTGTCGGGAGGGCACCTTAAAACCCGTCCCTGAATCGTATATGGGATAAGTATGTATTCCGTCTGCGGTGAAATCGCAAAAGAGGAGGGGCAGGATGAAGCTTTTATTCAAACAACGGATGTTTTCGTGGTTCGACAGCTACGATATCTATGATGAAAACGAGAACACGGTCTATGTGGTAAAGGGGCAGCTCTCGTGGGGGCACTGCCTGAAAATCTTCGACACGGAAGAGAACGAGCTTGGTACTGTCAAGCAGGAGGTGCTGACTTGGCTGCCCAAGTTTGAACTCTATGAGGGTGAAAATTATATCGGCTGCCTCGAAAAGGAACTGGGCTGGTTCAAGCCCAAGTATAACATCGATTTCAACGGCTGGCATGTGGAGGGAGATTTCCCTGGGTGGGATTACACCATTACAAAGCCGGTGGGAGAGACAGTCGCAACGGTTTCCAAAGAGCTGCTGCAATGGACAGACACCTATGTGCTGGATATCGTTGACCCGGCAGACGCGCTCCATGTGCTGATGTTCGTGCTGGCCATCGATGCTGAAAAGTGTTCTGCAAAATGAAATTGAATTGGCCCGGCTGTGTGGGAGTGCCCGCATGGCCGGGCTTTTTACATTGCGCAGGTCGGAAAACAGTGGTATCATTAAAAAGTACGATAGAACCTGAAAATAACGAGGTACAAATGGAAGTGTTTGAAATCGAGACAGAGCGTCTGCAGCTGCGGCAGTTCCGGGTGGAGGACGCGCAGGACGTATTTGCGATTTTCTCGGATGAGCAGACCACGCTGGATTGCGGCGGTTATCATGCCTTTGATGCAATGGATGAGGAATATGACCGTCTGATGCAGAAATTTGCGGGACAGACCCGTTACAGCGTTGTCCGCAAGGCAGATGGGCGTGTGATCGGCGTGATCTCGCTGATGGATGCCGAGCGTGCCGTGCCCGGCTGGGAGCTGGGCATTGAGATGGCCCCGGATGTCCGGCGGCAGGGCTATGCCCGGGAAGCGCTGGCGGCTGTGATTCAGGCGTTCTTCGAGAAAACGGATACGGTGCTTTTCACGGGTGGGCATTATGCCTATAACACCATCTCCGGGGAGCTGCTGAAAATGCTGGGCTTCACCTATGAGGGCATCGAACACAAGGCCATGCGCCATGCAGAGCGCGGCCCCACGGATCTGGTGTGCTATTATCTGGAAAAATAAGTTCTCCCTTAGAATTCCTACAGATTTCCCTGTTACAATGATAGCATCATCGAAAGGGGAATTTGTATGCTGACAAAATTGAAAAACGGGCTGGACGGTACCCAGCTCAAGACCATTGCACTGGCGCTGATGGTGCTGGATCACATTCATTATTTCTTCGAGTTCACCGGCTGCATCCCAACGGTGTTCAGTATGCTGGGGCGGCTCAGTGCGCCGCTGTTTTTGTTCTGCACGGTGGAGGGCTTTGCCCACACCCATGACCGCAGGCGGTATTTTATCCGCATCTGGGGTATCGGAACGGCCATGGCAGCGCTGGAATTTTTTATGATCTACGCCAAAGCCTTCCGGCGCGGGGATGGCTTCTACCCGCTGAACGCTATTTTTCAGGATCTTATGCTGCTGTGCATCGTCTGGCAGGGCATCGACTGGCTGCGGGAGAAAAAATACGCAAAGGGCATTGGCGCCATTGCCGCCGTTCTGTGCTGGCCGTATGTGGTGGTAGTATTTCTGCTGCTTTTCCCCGGGGTACAGGAGATGCCCATTGCTTCGACGATCGTGGCGTTTGTTATCACCAGCCCGCTGCCCATGTGGACAGCCATCACGGATGGCGGTTGGAGCTTTTTGCTGGGCGGTGTGCTGCTGTATGCATTGCGTGGACGGCGCAAAGTGCAGCTGACGGTATGGGCACTGGTGATTTTCCTGTGTGATTTTGTGCTGACCTTTGGGATGGCTTGCCGACAGGATGGCTTTGTCTGGACGCAGATGTTCACCGACTACTACGAGTGGTTCGGGGTGGCGGCGGTGCTGCTGATGCTGCTGTACAACGGGCAGCGCGGCAGCGGACACAAGCAGCTGTTCTACTGGTTCTACCCCGCCCATGTATATCTGCTGTATGGGGCATCCTGCCTTGTTTATAACGTGTTGAGGTGATCTTGTGGCAAACATTCTGGCCGTGGATGACAATTTAGAGCTCTGCAAGCTGATCCGCACCACTTTGGAGCGGGACGGCCACCGGGTAGAAACGCGGCAGGCGGGCGGAGAGCTGACCGAGGCGCTCTGCCGCTGGGCAGACTGCATTCTGCTGGATGTGATGATGCCCGGGGAGGATGGCTTTGCGGTCTGTCGGCGCATCCGCAGCCTGACCGAAGTGCCCATCCTGTTTCTGAGCGCCCGCACCGACGAGGCCGCTGTGCTGGAGGGGCTGGGCATCGGGGCAGACGACTTTTTGTCCAAGCCCTTCCGGGTGGCAGAGCTGCGGGCGCGGGTGGCGGCACATCTGCGGCGGCAGAGCCGCACCCCGGCGCACCGGATGGTGCGCAGCGGCGTAGCCTTTGACCTGACCGCCCGGAGCGCGGCGGTGGAGGGGAAGGCGCTGCCCTTGACCCGCTCGGAGTATGCCATCTGCGAGTATCTGGCGCTGCACGCCGGGCAGACCTTTACCAAGGAGCAAATTTACGAAGCGGTTTTTGGCATTGACGGCACAGCGGACGACACCGCCGTGACCCAGCACATCAAAAATATCCGGGCAAAGCTGCGGGCGGCGGGCGTGCCGGAGCCGGAAAAGCTGCTCAATACCGTATGGGGCGTGGGGTACCGATGGAAAAGCGAAGACTGACCTCTCTGCGCAGCGTGCTGCTGCAATATCTGGTGCGCACGGCGCTGGCCTGCCTGCTGGTCGCGGTGGGGTGGCTGCTGGTGCTGATGCTGTGGATCCAGAACGGCGGGCTGTTTCTTCCCGCGAATCAAGCTGCACAGGCCTGCCAGAAAGCCGCACAGGACGTTTTGCCAGGCATGACCGCCGCTACTTTTGACGAGACGCAGCTGGACTCCTTGTGCCGGTACGCCCTGTTTGCCGCGCCGGACAGCAGCGAGGTGCTGGCCACCAACATGGATGCCGGGCACTTGCAGCGGGCAATGGAGAACCGGCAGGGGAAAACCCGCTGGCATTTTGGATACACACAGTATTATATGACATCAAAATTGCAAGACGGAACGGTCTGCCTGCTGCAATTTGACTATGCCGTGCCCTACGCCGCCCCTGCGCTGCGGGGAAAGCTGCCAGATGTGCAGACGGTGCACTGCATTCTGGGCATTCTGCTGCTGGTGGGAGCGGTGGTGTGGAGCACCCACCGCTCCAGAAAGTTTCTGGCCCGGGAGACGGCCCGCCTGACCGAGGTCTCCCGGCAGGTGGCTGAGAAAAAGGGCGTGGAAGAGATCGATTTTTCCGGGGCGCAGGTGCGGGAATACGCCGAGACACTGGCTGCCCTGCAGACCATGGGGCAGGAGCTGACGGCCAGCCTGCAGGCCCAATGGAAAATGGAGCAGCAGCAGCGGGAGCAGATTATCCAGCTTTCCCATGAGCTCAAAACGCCGCTGGCCGTCATTGAGGGCAACGCCGACCTGCTGGCCGAGGACGAGGCCCTGACCCCGGAGCAGCGGGAACAGGTGGAGGCCATCCTGCGGGGCACCGAGCAGACCCGGACCTATCTGCTCAAGATCCGTGCTCAGGTGCAGACACCGCTGAAATATAAGCGGCCCTGAACAGACCCGAATGATGAAAAAGGAAGCCGCCCGGCTGTGTGGGAACGCCCGCATGGCCGGGCATTTTGCATTGCAGGAGCAGGAAAACAGTGGTATTATAAAAAATGATAGGGTCTGAAAATAGAGGGGAAAATGAACACTTACGGCCATTCGTTCGTCTATCCAAAAAAGAGAGGGGAAAAATAATGAATTTTGAAGAGACAGAAGTCCTTTACAATGTTTACCGTGGAATCCTGCGGAACAATCGGAGCTTTCAACCGGGAAAGAGCACGGCGGTGGAATATCGCATGGACTGCCCGGAGTATGCCGACCTCCTGAAAAAGTATCCCTTTGAGAAAATTGCAGGAAAAGGCACGGACCTGCAGCGGGCAATTCGGGTGCTGAAATACCTCTCGCCTAAGCTGACGCACAGCCCGTGGTACGACGGCCATGTGGACTGCAACGCCCTGGCGCTTTTGGATTACAGTCTGGATAAACCGGAACAGGGCATCAACTGCCTGAATAAGGCTAAAATTCTGGAGGAGGTCTGCCTGGCACTGGGAATCTACGCACGGCGTGTGCGCTTCCTGCCCTATTCTCCCTTCGATTTTGATTGTCATGTTGTCACGGAGATCTACGACCGGTCGCAGGAAAAGTGGTGTATGCTGGACCCGACGACCAACGGGTATCTGGTAGATGAGCAGGGCACGATCCTGAGCCTGCTGGAAGCCAGAGAGCGGATGGCAGACACCCGATTTGTGACGTATTGCAAGGCGACGAGCAGGGAAAAGAATCTGCAGAAGCTCTACCGGAAAAATATCGCAAGGACCGCTTACTATGCGAAGAATCTGTTCCGCATTCAGGTGGACGCGGTCTCGCAGTTTGGAGAGAGTGGAAACTGGCTGAATTTCCCGCCGGAGCACTTTTCTATCCGGGAATGGAGCGTTGCAAGTGCAGAATACCGGTTGGAGATGGTGCCTGCCTACGCAAAGGGATATGCGGATTTTGATGAAGCCGTCCAGCTGCCGCGGATGCGTGAGGCCGTGGAGCGGACGCGAAACATGGAGGAGCCGGAGGCAATCTCTGCCGCCGCTCTGACCGAAAAGCCGGTATCATAAAAAAACAGATCGCCGCTGCTTTCCTGACGGAGAGCGGCGGCTTTTTCACACCCGGCGCTCCATGGGCATAGGATGACGCAGACCATGGGGAGGAGGGGCCGGGAATGGATGGACAAAGACGATTTGCGGTGATCGGAACGGACGCGCGGCTGGCGGCGGCAGGCCGGGCGCTGGCCCGTGCAGGGTTTGCGGTGGGCGGGCCGGAGCAGACGGCGCTGGCCGATTACATCTTACTGCCGCTGCCGCTGGACGAGAGCCGCACCCCGCTGGCGGAACTGCTGCGGGCCGCAAAACCGGGGGCGCTGGCGCTGGGCGGAAAGCTCTCGGCGCAGGCAAGGCAGATCGCGGCGGAGGCGGGCGTGGAGCTGGTGGACTACTTTGCCCGGGAGGAACTGATCCTCTGCAACGCCATCCCGACAGCAGAGGGCTGCATCGGCATCCTGATGGCGGAGCGGACGCGGACGCTCTGGAACAGCGCCATCCTGCTGGCCGGTTTTGGGCCGGTGGGGCAGGCGCTTGGGGTACGGCTGGCGGCACTGGGCGCACAGGTGACGGTGGCCGCGCGGCGACCGGCCCAGCGGGCACTGGCGGAGAGTTTCAGCCTGCGGGCCGTGGATCTGGCCCGGCTGGAACAGGCCGCTCCGGCCTTTGACACGGTGGTGAACACCATCCCGGCCCCTGTCCTGACGGAAGCCGTGCTGGCAGCTCTGCGGCCTGGGAGCCTGATCGTGGATCTGGCATCCAAGCCGGGCGGCACTGACTTTGCCGCGGCCCGGCGGCTGGGGCATCGGGCCATCCATGCCCTGAGCCTGCCCACGGCCTGCGCTCCCGAAACGGCGGGCGAGGCTCTGGCCCGGACGGTCTGTGAGATCCTGGCGGAAAGGGAGGGAACACCATGAAAAGGCAATTGCGCGGGACAGTGGCGTTTGCGGTCTGCGGGAGCTTCTGCACGCTGGGCGCGGCGGTGGCTCAGGCCGAACAGCTGGTGCGGCAGGGCTGGGAGCTGCTGCCGGTGATGAGCTATGCGGCCTCCGGCCTGAACACCCGCTTTGGCCGGGCGGATGAGTGGAAGGCGCGGCTGGAGACCCTGACCGGCCACAGGGTGCTGGATACCCTGCAGGATGTGGAGCCGCTGGGGCCGCGGCAGCTGGCCCGGGCACTGGTGGTGGCCCCCTGTACCGGCACCACACTGGCCCGGCTGGCAGCGGGCCTTTCCGACACGCCGGTCACGCTGGCGGCAAAAAGCCTGCTGCGGGTCGGGTGCCCGGTGCTGCTGGCCGTCTCCACCAACGATGGGCTGGGGGCTTCCGGGGAGAACATCGCCCGGCTGATGCAGCGCAAGCACTATTACTTTGTGCCCTACGGACAGGACGATGCAGCGCAGAAACCCCAGAGCCTGAAGGCGGATCTCACCCTGCTGCCCGCTGCACTGGAGGCTGCCCTGCACGGTCAGCAGCTGCAGCCGGTGCTCCGGGAGTGGAACTGAGGGTTTCTCTTTTCAGAGGGATAAAAATGTGGTATACTATATCATAATATCTTGAGATAGAGGAACTGGAATGAAAAAACACATCGCCATGCTGTGTGCGGTGCTTTTGACCGCACTGGCGGCGTTTGCGCCGGGCGCGGCAGCTGCCGGGCCTGCACTGACGGCTACGGAAGCGTACTGCATCATCGATGCCGACACCGGTCTGGTGCTGGCCCAGCAGAACATGAACGAGGAACTGCACCCGGCATCCATCACCAAGGTGATGACGCTGGGCCTTGCCTGTGAAAAGGCCCAGGGCAAGTGGGACAATGTCAAGCTGACGGTCAGCCACGAGGATGTCTACTCGCTGGCGGGCACCGATTCCAGCCATATCGCCCTGCAGGAAGGGGAGGAAGTGCCCCTGACCGATGCCCTGTATGCCACCATGATGGCCAGTGCCAACGATGGGGCCAACCTGCTGGCCGAATACTTCGGCGGCGGCTCCATTGAGGGCGGTGTGGCCGCCATGAACGCGCAGGCAAAGGAGATGGGGCTGGAACACACCCACTTTGCCAACCCCCACGGCATCAGCGATGAGGACCACTACACCAGCTGCTATGACATGGCGCAGATCCTGCGCTGGGCGCTGACCCAGCCCGGGTTCGAGACCCTGTTTACCCGGAACGAGATGTACACCATGGGCCCGACCAATGTCCAGCCCGTGACCCGGTACTTCCACCAGCAGGATAAAATGCGGGTGGGCTCCAGCCGGTACTATATCCCGGCCATCCTGGGCTCCAAGATCGGCTACACCAACATTGCCCGGTACAGCTATGTCTGCCTGGCGGAGCAGAACGGCGTGCGGCTGATCTGCGTGACCATGCAGAGCCAGATCAAGACCGACAAATACAACGATGTCCGTACCCTGCTGGACGATGCCTTTGCCCGCTGCACCGGCTACACCGAGATCCCTGCCCAGGGCGTGACCGGGGAGCTGGAAGTGGCGGGCGGCGGCAGCACGCTGGGCACGGTGACGGTTTCTGACCCCGGCGTGAAGCTGCTGCTGGCCGACGGCCTGACCGCTGCGGATGTGTCGGTCACACTGGAACTGCCCGAACGATACCTCTTGGGGGTTGACCCGGCGGTGTATGCGGTGTATACCATTCATGGGCGGGACGTGCAGGAAACGGCCAGCGTCCGGGTGCCTGCCGCTGTGACCGGGCTGGAGGAGCTGCTGGCCAAGAGCGCCAACGCCACCCTGCCCGCCTCCCGGGATGTGGGGCCAAAGAGGATCGCAGGCGGCCTGCTGGCCATCTCAGTCGGTGCCACCGTGCTGGCCGCCCTTGCGGCGTTCGGCGTGGTGCGGCTGAGAATAAAATGGAAGAAACGTAAATCAAGAAGTAAGCACTGACCCGTTTCGCCAGAGGCTCCCCTACCAGGGGAGCTGTCGAGCGAATGCGAGACTGAGAGGTTGTATGAAGGGAAAGCTTCTCCTCTGTCCAACCTCTTCGTCATTGCTGACGCAATGCCACCTCCCCTAGTAGGGGAGGCCTTGGCAGGAAGGGACAGTTTGATCTATCGCGCAAAAGCCCGCAAGGACTTTTCCATATACTACAAACAGACAAAATTTTCTGAAAGAAAACAGAGAGGAAAAAGAAATATGGGCAAGTTTACGTTTACTGAGACCGAGATCCCCGGTGTTGTGGTCATTGAGCCGCAGGTGTTCGGCGACGACCGCGGTTATTTTATGGAGACCTACCAGAAGGATCAGTTTGCCGAAGCCGGCATCGACAAGGAATTTGTGCAGGACAACCAGAGCCGCTCCACCCGCGGCGTGCTGCGCGGCCTGCATTTCC
>ERZ1673701.3675-NODE-3675-length-10194-cov-6.432193_pt1 | contig 10194 bp, 6 predicted proteins | sample MGYA00580231_ERZ1673701 | MGnify/ENA primary metagenome ERZ1673701 (study PRJEB41218, sample SAMN15661798) | gut metagenome | host: Homo sapiens | place: Canada: London | collected 2015-08-20/2019-03-30 | study: EMG produced TPA metagenomics assembly of...
TATTGTATGTGCAATCGACCGGGATTGTAATAACCTGAAAGTGCAGTGGACTTATAAATACTAATCGTTCAGAAATACTTTAACTTCCTGCTTTCCGTCAATCGTTGTCACAGCAGTAATGGCATCCGGGCGGAAGGAGTCTCTCGGATAATGCATTTCCAATTTCAGATTGACTTTTTTCCCAGCTTCCACTTCCTGTGCCAGTTTATTCTCAAAATTTTTGAATTCGTTCCGATTTAGTCCAGAATCCTGCGGAATGAGATTTTCCAAATCGTTTGCCCCATCAAAGCGATCTGCAATTGCATGACCTCGATCATCGGTACTTTTTTCATATCCTTTTCCAATGTCATGGATGCTGTCTTTAATTTGCAGACGACCATCATGCTCTTTCAGATGCAGGTCTCCCTCGGCTGTAAACAGCCTTCCAAGGTGATCGGTAGTGTACTCATATCCGTTTCTTTTATACTCTGCATCCGTCAAAAGATCCTGCTCCATACGGTACGGCATTCCATCATCGTTATTTTTGTATTCCAGCTCTTTTTCTAGCTCTGCAAATGACTTTTCCGTAGCAGCATCCAGTTTTTCTTCTGCCTTTTCTATCACGCCTTTCTGTAGACGCTCAAATGACCGTTTGACGACATCATCCAACCCAATGTGCATTTTTGCTTCCATCGGTTTCGCTTCTGAGATTTCTCGCCTCACAGCACACGACCTCCCTGCTGTTCAAAATTCGTCCTTAGATTATCTACAGCCTTTGCATCCGGGTTCAGGCTCATGCCCATGCTTATCACGCTATTTAGCACCCAGTCTGCAGCAGCAGCTTTCAGGCCGTACTGTCCCTGCAGCTGTTCCAGAAATTCTTTACGGGGTGTGAGCGATTTTTTAGCTGCGGCACAGTAATCAACGACTGTACCGATCCCACCAAAGAAATCGAACACAGCTTTCCGAGTCTTAGCCACATCCAGTTCGCCGCCTGCAAAGACCCGTTCCAGGTAGCGGCTGTCCTCCGGCTTCAGCACAGTCTCATGGCGTTTCAGCCAGAGCTTCAGCTGCTCCATCTCCGAACTGCTCAGCGGTTCCAGCTCTTTGCCCACTGCCAGTTGTCCGAATACAAACTCTGCGTTGATTTCATGCGGCATTTTTGAAGGCTTGTGGTAAACAGCATTTTCCGGCATGGGATACGCCTCAATCTTGCAGAGCACCGCCTCCGGCCACTCGTTCTGGTAAACGGCAGCCACACCAAGCGGCAGCTTGGACAATTCATCGATCTGTGCCTCCTTCAGGGCGGCAGACTTGCCTACCAGCTTGCGATCCTCTTCGTCCGGCAGGCGCAGAATAATTTTTGTGTTCGTGTTGCGGATGACCGACATATCCAGCAGTCCGGGTGCCTGATCCGCAATAATGAAGCCCTCACCATAAGTACGCATTTCTGCAATGGCATTTGCCAGCATTTCCACCGACTTGCCCTGCAAATTTGCACCTTCCTGTGATTGCTCTGCCGAGGTCTTGCGCAACAGGTTGTGTGCTTCTTCCAGCACTGTGACATGGCGAAGCCTGCTGTTCATCCCGCTGCTGCACATCCGGTATTCCTGTAACTTCATCACCAAGATGCCCATCAGCAGCGATTTCGTTTCCATAGAGCCCACTCGGCTCAAATCCACAATAACATTGCGGTCAAACAGCGCTTCGTCCGTCAGCGCATCTTCTGCGCAAAGCACACTTCCATAAATACCGTTTGTCAGAGACTTTACGCGGGTGCACAATGCGCCCACATAATCGCTTTGGGTATCCTTGGAATAATGCGACTCTTCAATGACGCCCGGCAGAATATCCAGCAGGTCAAAGAAGGTTGGGAAAACTCCCTTCTCGCTCTCCGAATTGCGCAGATCCCAGCCTACTTTCTGATAGCTGCGCTCAATAGCATCCTTCAGCACCGCTGGCATGGCTGCATACATCGGCCAGCAGGCGTTGAATATCTCCACCAGACGGTCAATATGTTCCAGAATATGGATATTCTCAGGGAATGCAAAGGGGTTCATGCGCAGCAGCGGCGTTTCTCTGGGGTTTGTACCAAACACCTGCACATCTGTACAATTGCCGAACACGTTCTTGTATTCGCCCTTGGCCGGTTCCACCACAAGAAACGTCGTTTGTCCGTTCTTTGTGATCTCATCCAGCAGATGGTAGACCGCATTGGATTTGCCTGTGCCGGTCGAGCCAGTGATGAATGTGTGGGAAGCCATTGCCTGCCGGTTCAAGAGCAGTCCTGCCGCTTCCTCTTTACCCATGTGGTAAATCTTGCCCAGATTCATCTTGTCCTCATCCGGCATCGCCTCATCCGGCACATTGCGGCCAAACTCCGCGTGCTCAATAATCGGCAAACCATGCACTGAGCGGGTGGGCAAGCCAAGGTGCATCGGCAGTTCCCGCCCGCTGACCAGCGTTGCAGGTGTATAAAGCAGACTATCCGGCGCATTCTCCCATAGCGGGCGAGCAAAGACCGGTTGCATGAACCGCTTGAGATATTCCCGCAGCTGTGCCACTTCTGCCTCATTGTTCTTCCACACATTGACGGCACCGCTCTCCACCGAGGAGCCCTCGCCTACCATCAATGCGCGGTAAGTGTTGGCCGCCAAAAGTGCTGTGGATTGAGTAGACGAAAGGAAATACGCTGCACAGTTATAGCAGCCATAATCTTCACTTTCCTTTACACGCTTGAGCTGGTTTTCAATGCGTTCCAGCAGTTCCTCCACCGATTTATTGCACAGTTCCACCTGCTGAGTACGGCCCGTGCCGCGGGTGTCCGTTGTGCCGTGGCTCTCCTGCTGGCTGGTGCTGTCTGAAATGCCATGGGACGTTCCATCGGAGGTGCTGTGCGAAGTGCCGGTCTGCTCGGTGGTAGAGTGGCTGGTACCCCGCGAGGCGTTTACGCCCATGGAGCCTCCGATGTTCCGGGCGATGCTGTTGAAAGCCGTTCTGGCTGGCGTCATGCCTCCTATGGCCCTGCCCGCCGTGCCAAGCAGCGGGCCGATGACGGCCCCCGCGCCCGGAATCAGGGCCGAAGCTGCCAAGCCGCCCAGACCCAGAATGCCTGCAATACCGCCAGCCACCGGCGAGATTTTTGTGACCGAGGTACCGAAGCTGCTGCCGACACCGCCGTTGATACCGCCGCTGACCCCTTTCGTTTTCTGTGTGCCGTCCGTCACCGAAGAGGACTGGTTCGTACCGTCCGTTGTAGTCGTGCTGACAGTATCGCTGATAGTATGGGAAGTTCCACTGCACAGGCTCTCCATCACAGCAGTACTCTGGTTCTCGGTATAAGACCATGTACTCTTGCGGAAGGGCGAAAGAGTGCTGTACAGATTTTCATACCCGCTGCGGATAGCCGCCTGCGTTTCATTGGAAACAGGTTCTGCCAAAAACAGCGCAGTATACTTTTCTCCTTCCATCGCATCCATAAAGCGCTCAATGCCCTGCACAAAGGCTTTATCTTCCGTTTTAGACTTATCGCGCAGAGCTGCCACACAGGACACTGAGGCCACCGCCTCCTGCTCTTCGCCAAAGGCTTCATCCAGCAGTTCTTTTTCATCTTTCTGAGAAATGCCTTTTATATCGGAACCGGGGAAGTTGGAGAGCAGCACTTTCTGCAACGCCTTGCTGGAAATTTCCAGCTTGCGGCTCTTCATGCTCTGTTTCAGGGGATCCTCGCGAACGCCCAGATAGATATTGGCACCGGCATTTCCTTCTGGCACATCGATCATCACCGCCAGACTACAGCCTTGTGCCATGCTGGAATAGTACACCGTGGAAAGCTTCTGGAACATATCTTCGCCCTTTTTCAGGGTCAGTTTCTTCAGCTGGAACATTCGGATACACTGAGCGGGATCCTGCACCTCCAGCATCTTCTGAGAAAGCTCCACCATGCCATAGTTCTGCAGTTCCGTCAGATATTTTTTATACACCAGATGGTCTGCAAGGGTCAGCTGGTCCGTCAGGTCATTCAGCGACCGCTGCGCGGAAAGCTGCTGCGCCTGCTGCACTTCAAGCTCGTTTTCCATTTTATCTCCTTTTCGTTAATTAACCTTTGAAGATTTCACCGAGTCGCTCTAGTTTCTCTAATACCCCTTCGACAGCCAATGCCGCACCGAATGCAAGTGCCGGACCTATACCGTTGCTTTGCATATTCTTAATGGCCCACTCTGCGCCTCCAAAGCCCTGATCAGCCGCTTTTTTATACCATTGCAGGGCTTTTTCTTTGTCTTGCGGCACACCTTCTCCGTATTCATAGCAGCCAGCCAGGGCGAACTGTCCTCGATCATAGCCCTGCTCCGCAGATTTACGATACCATTCCACTGCTTTTTCGAGATTCTTTTCCACGCCACGTCCGTGCTTATAACAGTTGCCAAGGTCACACTGCGCCATAGCACACCCCTGCTCTACAGATTTTCGGTACCACTCAACTGCTTTTTGGCAGTCATGTTCTATGCCATCGCCATAATCGTAACAGCGACCGAGCTTGTACTGTGCAACTGCATAGCCTTGTTCTGCAGATTTGCGGTACCATTCTGCCGCTCTTCCAAGGTCTTTCGTCACACCATCTCCGTACTCATAACAAAGCCCCAGATTGTACTGTGCAGATGCATTACCATTCTCCGCAGATTTACGATACCATTCAACTGCTTTCGCGCTGTTCTTTTCCACGCCTTCTCCATTGTGATAACAAACGCCTAAATTGTTCTGCGCATCTGCATTTCCCTGCTCTGCTGCTTTCTTAAACCATTTTACCGCTTCTGCTTTGTTTCCTGTCACCCCTCGACCATAGTAATAGCAGCGACCCAGCTTACACTGCGCATCTGCATTCCCCTGCTCTGCTGCTTTCTTATACCACTTTACCGCTTCTGCATCATTTTTATCTAAACCACGACCATAATAATAGCACTCACCAAGCATATGCTGTGCCCACGCATTATTCTGCTCTGCTGCTTTCTTATACCATTTTACCGCTTCTGCATCATTTTTATCTAAACCACGGCCGTAAAAATAGCACTCACCAAGCATATACTGTGCCCACGCATGATTCTGCTCTGCTGCTTTCTTATACCACTTTACCGCTTCTGCTTTATTTTCATCTAAACCACAATAATAGTGCTCACCAAGATTATACAGTGCCTTTACATTGCCGTTTTCAGCAGCCTTGCGGTACCATCCCACAGCCTGCGCATCGTCTCTTGCAACACCGGTACCATTGCTGTAGCAGACACCCAATTTGTTCTGCGCCTCCGCATAACCCTGCTCTGCGGCCTTGCGGTACAGCTCTACAGCCTTTGCCTTGTCCTTGCCGACGCCGTCGCCGGTCTCATAGCACACACCCAGCTCATACTGTGCTTCCGGGCATTCCTGCTCTGCCGCTTTGGTGTACCACTTTACAGCCGCCTCATTGTACGAGAGTTCCGCATACAGCCGCCCGGTCATATACTGGGCTGTTACATTTCCCTGAGTTGCCGCCGCTTCGTACCATCTGCGGGCCTCTTTGTCGTCCTTTTCAACGCCCCGAGCCTGATAATAGCACTCGCCCAGTGCGCACTGTGCCTCGGCATTACCCTGCTCGGCAGCTTTTTTATACCACACAACGGCATTTTCCGCATTCTTTGCTACACCAACACCGTTCTGGTAACACCGTGCCACTTCCAACTGCGCCTCGGGGTGTCCGTAATCACTGGCCGCAACCATGTAGCGTTGAAACGCCATCTCGGCATTGCCAACCTGCTGAAAATCACTGGCATCCTGCAGATAGTCCTGCTCGGTTTCCTCCTGCGTTTCCTGCTGCGCTTCCTCCCCCAGACAAAAGCTCTCCACGAAGCCCATGAATTCTCGCTTTTTATCTTCCGGCCCATTGAACAGGAAGCTGTACACAGCATTTTTCTCATTGCTGAAAGCCATAGCCTTGATCTCAGCCCCCAGACCATCCCAATTCACACGGCCAGCCGCCGGTTTAAACCATTCAACCATTGGTTTTTTCCGGATAGCATTGGGAATTTCCATTTGCCACTGATTCACACGGATGGATTCCAGTTTATCCGTAAAATATACTTCTACCTGGACTTTACTCATTTCTGATTGCTCCTTATGGTTTTATGATTCGCACATAGTCTCCTTGGCTCCGCACCCACATTTGAATACCCGTGCCAAACACCTCGGCTTCCACGATCCAGCCCTTTTCCGTCACCTGCAAGACTTTTGCAGTGGGCAGTCGATCAAGCACCGATTCCAGACTTGGCCCGGTATACTCGAACCGGATGGTCTGCAACTCGCCGCCGTACATGAACTGGATGCGCTTGCGCATCTCGCCTTCCTGAAAGCGGTCGGTATAGCGCTGGGCAAAGTGTCGGTCGAGGGTCTTATAGTTCTGGATACGGTCGATGCGGTAAATCGTCGGGGAGTTGTCCTGCGGATTCTTGAAGTGCTTATCCTTGTCGATGCCCTCAATAAACGCCGCCAGATAGAAATAATACTCGCTGAACAGGATGCCCACCGGCTCAATGGTGCGCACGCGGGTCTCGCCATCGTGGGTGCGGCAGTAGGTAATTTCCATGACATTGTGATTTTCTACTGCCGTGCCGATGTCCCACAAACTCTCAATAAACTTCCGGCCATGCTGCGGCTCGACGTAATGGAAGCGCTCATTGCTGATGAGGTCTTTCACCTGATTCAACCGGTCCAGCGGGGTGCACACCCGCACCAGCTTGTCCAGAATCGGGAACATCTCCTCCTTGACCATGGAACGGCTCTCCAGCAAAATCTTGCATACCGCCAGAATCTCGCTGCTGGTGAGGAAGCGGGAAAGCGTGTCATCCAGCAGATAGCCGCCCTTTGCGGAGTTGTATAAGATCTCTCGGCGCGGCTCGCTGTCTGCAAAATGATTGCGCAGGGTGTCAAGATCGCGCTGGATGGTTTTCTCACTGACACCGAAGCGGTCAGCCATCTGCTGTTTGTTCAGCACACCGCCCTGTACCAGCACCTGCTGGATATAGAGTATACGGTCCAATCTACTATTACGCACAGTTCATTCTCCTTCTCTGCTCATTGTAACACAGTGCAACAGCAGTCGCAATTCTTTGTGTGATTTTTGTCGTTTTACAGAATTACAAAAAAATTTTTGTCTCTTTTGCACAACTCCAGTATACAAAAAAAGATGGACAGCTTATCTGTCCATCCTCCAAAAAGCCAAGTGCTTTTCTCACAAATTCCATCTGCGGTTCAGCCGGTAGATCACATCCCATACATCATCCTTAAAAGTGTACATTACCTGACGCGGTGATGCACTTCTGCTTGCCATGCAGACAACCAGAAACAGTTCGGCAGCAAATGCCGCGCCCAGCAGAAACATCCATATTTTTTTCATTGTGCACTCTCCTTTGATGGCGTTTATGCCCTTTTGTCTGTCTATTATAACGATTCTGTTGGACAGTTTGCTTGTCCTTTCTGTAAAGGATATTTTCTGCTTTTCCTGTACGTTGCAACACAAAAACCGCCCCGGCTTCCTGTTACGGAAACCGGGGCGGTTCGTTTGTTTTATTGGTGCTTTTTCAAGCGCTCACGCAATTACTTGCGGGGGTTCTTGATAGCAGCCTGAGCGGGTGCCAAAATTACAGAGCGTTCGGAGTAGCGATAAGTCGTCATTTTTCATAATCAATCTGTCTGTTTCATCTTTGAAAAATCTTAGTATTTTGTATGCAATATTGCACTACAGCCTCTGTATCCTGTGTGTATCCCTTACTTTCAAGCTCCATTGTAATTTTTTGAATGTATCGTTTTTTTACAAACTCAAGTGCAATTGGATATAAGAAAAATCGAAAATTATGATCATCACTTTGTTTATCAAGCCAATACTGAATAGCTTGTATAGCAACAGGAAGCAAAGCTACACCTTTTAAATACGGATTTTTGCCAACCCAGTCAAAAAGACCGTATAATAGAGCAGCTATTATTATCCAAAACCACTTCGCCAAAAATAGTAATGCCCGGTCTATCACTCCGATTTTATTTGCATAACTATCTCCGAGCAATTTTACAACTTGCTCATCTCGCATATCGCTGTGTCTCAACAAATCACGATTTTCTTGGAGAAGATCTAATTTTTCCATCCGGATATACTCATCAAGAGATGCCGCAACTACTTCATCTGTCACAGAATCAAGATTTCCTCCGCTTTCACGCAATAAAATATCCTCTATTTTTCGCCTTGCAACTTCTGTTGTATTAATTAAATCGATATTTCGTGTTTGCTCAAGTTCAGCTGCTGTATTCCGTAGCTTTTCATAAAACACAACCCCTTCGCTTTGAGCAGCATAGGCAAATCTAGAAAGAGTAAGTGACGGTAACTGTGTAAATTCTGTAGCAAAAGGCAACCAAATTCGGTAAAGCAGCATATTATCAGAAATAACCGGAAGGTTGTGAGTGTTCCACTGCTGAATTTCATCTTCATTTGACGAAATATACTCTCGAAATGTATATGCCAACTTACTATTAGATGTAACAAAAACTGGGAGTTTTTTCTTTCCCCCATAGGCTTGAGAATAATCGCCTTCTCTAATAGCATTTATCTGCTCAATAATTTTGACATCGTAATCTATCGCCCCACGTCGCCAGCTGCACTCAGCTTCAATGTAGTCAGCAATTTCTGTCGTTTCAATGTTATACTTTTTTATCCTAGGATCATCCTTATCAATAGATGTTACTGAATTTATCCCCAATTCACGTTCCAATAGAGCATCCAACGAATCTGCATAATCTTCTAATCTTTTAGCCTCCGAAGGGTTAAGTTCGCAGTACAGCTTCAATTCTCCATCCGCGATTAGACGATGTTTTTGAAATGCCCTCCCTGCTATAGACAGTGCATTCTGCACTTCTGTCCTAGTTTCTTGAAAGATTCCAATTTCGGCATCATATTTTTCACGAAGAAGACGCACAGTTTCCCTTACTGAGTCCACTTGCGCCTTCCACGAAAAGCCAAGTGCCCGAAGGACCAACTTTGTATCCAAATAAAAAACGGTTCCTTTGAACTTCTGTTGCCGATTTTGCTGGTAATCTCCTGTTTGTCGAATTCCTTGAAGAACCATCATTCCATAAATGATTTCTTCTAGGTACGTTTTTTCCACACTATCAGTTTGCCTCTGAATAGAGTCAACATATCGGCCAATATAAAAAGACGGAGATATGTAGTGTTGCTCAAGTTCGAGCTTTTTCTTCAGGAATAACTGTGTACCATATCCCTCTGTATCAAGAAAATTCGATAAATACTTTTTTGCCTCCTCTTCGCTCCACTTTTGTTTATACTGAGACGAAACAAATTCAACTAACGAGTTCAACAATTTGTTTTCATGTTCAGCAAAACGCTGGCGAGTATTTTCAAACGAATCTATATCAAATGAAGTATCTCCGATTTTATATCCTGCAGCATGAGGTAATCGAATAACCTCTTGCTTTCTTTCCAGGATTCGAGTACAGTTACTGATAATTTGATGGGGCATTGAAATTCCAAAGTCAGACTGTAGTTGTTCTTTAATTTCGTCAGCTCTCAGCGTCTGATTCGGTGCCTTCAGCAATAAATATAATATAAAATTACAGAAGACCTGAAGAGGATTTTTACTCGTTTCAATATATGCAAGCGATACAAGGGAATTTTGACAGTTCATTGTAGTTCTTCCTCATTTTCACCCAATTAATTGCTTATCCCAGAAATTTAGTTTGGCAGAATCTATATCAATTCATATCACTACATCTTTACTTCTTTCATCTGATTCAAAATTGCGTTTTTCACGCCATCCTTCAGATAGGCCTCATTCAGCGTTTTCTTGGTATAATTCAGATATGTTCCAGCCGTTTTCTCCGTCAGAAGCGCCGTAAAATAACGTTCCCAGCTGAAATAGTCTTTGCCATCGATGTAGTCAGAAGGTGTTTGCAAAATCTGTGCAACCTTTGCATCTTTCAGAATTCCAGAGGAAAGTATCAACCACTCAAAAGATTCCGGCAAATAGAGTGTCAGATTTTCTCTTGTCTGCACAAGCTGCAACACCCTATCCATTTCCGGACCAAATGCTGCACCGTCTGCAATCACCAGAACCTTTTCATCCTTGTGAGCCTTCAAATAGGAAAACACATTTGACTTTCCATTTGCAGTATCACACTGCATTT
>ERZ1673701.3682-NODE-3682-length-10181-cov-5.095003_pt1 | contig 10181 bp, 11 predicted proteins | sample MGYA00580231_ERZ1673701 | MGnify/ENA primary metagenome ERZ1673701 (study PRJEB41218, sample SAMN15661798) | gut metagenome | host: Homo sapiens | place: Canada: London | collected 2015-08-20/2019-03-30 | study: EMG produced TPA metagenomics assembly of...
AACCCGCCTAGCACTCCGCCGACTGTATTATAGAAGATGTCTGATAGCTGAAACGTACCCAAGCGAAGCAATAATTGTAGCATCTCTATGCTTATCGAAAAGATAAATGCTATCTTCCCGCTATACCACAGTATCTTCTTCCAGCCGTTTCCAATCTTCTCTCCGAACGTCCACATCACTACTGCTGAAAACGGCACCATCATGATCACATTTTCAATGCACTCAGTGATCAGAACCTGTTCACCATTCTTTGTCTCCCAGATTCCCCAACCTCCCATAACATCGGATAAAGGATTTAGCCATAGATTACGGTTTAGTAACGTCCTAAACAAAATCATTGATGTCACAAAGGTCAGTAAGAACAACTTCCGAAAGAACACGCTCTCTTTGAACTTCTGATACCATGTCACTATGGCATTCTTCCAGCCTTTGCCTGCTGCGGAAGGTTCATAAGCATATAGATAGAAGAACATGGCAAAGAATGAAAGCAGAAGTGAAAATCCAAACGGCTCATACAGAGCAGTCAGGATGTTTGTGAGGATTTTGGCTAATACCTTTATTGCTTCCATTACAGATCACTGAACAGATCAGCCTTGTATACGCCATCCGCCAACATTTTCTTGAAGCTGTCTTTCACTGCTGCGACATCCTCATGGTAGGTCATGCCGTACCAGGTGTCGTTGGTTTTCAGAACCTTCACAGACATCTTCCCCTGCTCCAGCAGCTCACCGATGAAGATTGGAATCAGATACTCGGCTTTCAAAGGATTACCCTATACTTCTTTCTCGAAGAACTCTTTGAAGCCTTCTTCCAGAACGTCCAGAAAATCAGGAGTCAGGCCCCACATATTCATGGATACCAGAGAATTCACATCAACAACCACACCGTCTGCCTCTGCTCCAACTGCGGTCTTTACGATGTTCTTGGTTTCCACAACCTCCGTCAAGTTTCCATTCTCGTCCATCTTGCAGATACCACGGGTCACACCGCCGTTATCGGACAGAATGTTCTTCAGAATGAAACCAGCCATACAGGATTTGCCACCATTCACCAGATACTCATGGACAGCCTTGAAGCCTTCTTTGCCATAGTAATCATCTGCGTTGATCACAATGAACGGGGTATCAATCACTTCCTTCGCTGCAAGCACAGCCTGACCGGTTCCCCACGGCTTTGTACGGCCTTCCGGAAGTTCTCCCGGAATATCGTTGATATCCTGGAAAGCGTAGTCTACAGTTACATTGTGAGAGGAGCAAATGGAGGCAATGCGATCACCAATAACCTCTTTGAACTCCTTCTCGATATCCTTACGGATGATAAATACCACATGGTTGAATCCAGCTTCGATTACATCGTGGATTGAGTAGTCCATGATGATATGGTTTGCATCATCGACCAGCTCCAACTGTTTTATTCCTGTTCCAAATCGGCTGCCATGATAAGTAATGTTGTTTTCATATTCTCTCTCCCAGTTTATTTACAAATGTTTTAGTTTTTTGTCCTGAGGTTAGACCCTAGTATTCTATGATTATTAGCTTTTGTTGGTATTTTAAAACAATTTTTCAATCACCTTACTTTTCTTTTCAAAATAAATCAAACCGAAAGATAATATTATAGTTCCTATCATTGTAATTACAAAGCACTTTAAGCCGTTTGCATATCTATCACCCAATATAACAATATCCAAAAAAGAGTACACTATCATATGAAGCAAATATATCTTTGTGCTTAAATTGCGACATGTATGCCAACATTTACAATCCGGCACTTTACTAATCAGTATAAAACAAAATACGCTCACAGCCAAACTTGCCAAAAAACATCTCTCTTGCAAGCCTTCCGTAGCAATTTTTCCACATATACTTACAGCAATAAAAACTAGGAACACACTGCTTTTTCTTCTAAATAACACCTGTTTATATTGAGCTATTAAAAAACCCACTACTATATAAAAAAAGCCAGTAAATATTCTTCCGTTAACAAAAACTGCGCTGGCCACTTTTATGAGTTTTTGTCCTAAACCATTTAATTCATAACCATAGTTTAATATAATGGTGAATTCATTAGCAATCAAATAAACTCCAACAGCTAAAATTGCAAGGACTTTTCGGGACAATTCCCTCTTATAAATAATGAAGCTCAAAAAAACAAATGCATAAAATACTGACAGCAAGTACCACAATGGCCAACTATTCCAATGACATCCCACAAAAAGCAATCCTTTAAAAAAAGCAAATGTATTGCGGATAAAGCTTCCGCCATTCATAGCATAATCATAGATAGTTATTGGTAAATATATTACCGTCCATATGAAATATATTTTTAGAATTTTTTTGCGTAATTTGAAATCATTCGCTCTTGCTCGTTTTTAGGCAAAAAAATAACTTTATCAAATACCAAAAAACCAGATGCTATAAAAAAGAAAGGAACCGCAACATCTGAAATTGCTTTATACAGATTTAAAACCACTATATTTTCACATCGTACTAATGGCTCTGTATGAATAGCAACAACAACAAGTGCCATAATGAGCTTCATTAAGTCAATAGAATTATATTGCTTGCTTGACAATTCTGTCTCTATGTCATACATTTTTCAACCTCCTATTATCATTTTTCTTTAAAAAACGAACACTTTTCTGCAAGAACTGGTACTAATGTTCCAATTCTAAAACGTTCTTTAATCAATACTATAATTAAGTAAACAAAAAGAATACCCCATCTAAGCGTCCAAAAATTCAACAACGGATAATATAGTATAATTGCTCCTCCCACATGTAAAAGCGGCAATGCAAACATTTTTAATGGATAAATATCCGGTTCTATTTTCTTTGCATATCTTGAATGTAAAATAAACGCGACAAAATAAGAGGCCAAGGTCGTATATGCTGCAGCTACATATCCATACTTAGGTATAAGAATAAAGTTTAAAATCACATTTAACCCAGCCGCTATCAATGTATTCTTTGTAATATAAACTGTCTTTTTATAATAATGCTCGATATATACATACATTGTGTACATAAATATCATGTAATTAGCCAAGGCAATCGGTGGAATAATGGACATTCCTTCCCAATACCTTTGATCAGCGAAGATTTTCAATATTTCTGGGCCAACCAAAATTAACGCAACCATAGCATATGTCATCAAATGCACATAATCCATTGCCAAAACATTTATCTCTCGGATTTTTCGTTCCTTCAACTTGCCTGTAAACCAAGGAACCCAAATACCATCCAATGAAGTAGTGATAACGGTAGCAATCATACTTAAATTATATACTAGGCTATAAACTCCGGTCTCAGCAGCATTTCTCAATGAAGTAATCATAACTCTGTCTGATTGCGAGAGTATTTGAAGTGCAATGCTATGTAGTACGAGCGGAAGTGCAATCTTTAGTCCATACTTTAAATAATCCAAATTTAGTTCGGGCTTTGTTTTTGAATAAACTGCCATCAAAACAACAATTGCAAAAATGCCATAAACGGCAGTCGTCGGAACGATTCGTCCTAAATATAAATTATCCTTTAAAATAAATAAAATAGCAAAAATTGATAAAACAACTGAGATGAGTCCCGGAAGAACCATTAATGCAGCTCGAAATTTATATCTATAGCGCATCATAAGATAATAACTATAGTCATTAATCAATGCATAGCCAAAACTTTGAATTATACACATAAAAATCAAAGCAGTGTTAATATTGCGCGGCACAAAAACAGTAGCGACCACACACACTCCCATAACCGTCAAAAATACTAATCCAGTAAAAGTAATAATTGTAGATAAAAAATGAGGTCTCTCTTTATCATCCATATCCACAAAAGAATTTCTAACAGCGTTATATAAAGCCAGACTAATAAAAACAGATATCATTGACACCCATGAATTAAAGGTTGTCACCGTGCCATAATCTGAAGTCGTTAAAATTCTACTAAAAATTGGTACTGTAACAAATCCGATGCCTTTGTTAAATAGAGTAGCAATAAAATATAGTGCTCCAGCTTCAGCAAAATCTTTCTTTTTCAATAGATTCTTCACCTCCTCGTCACGAATAGCGTCTTATTAACCGTTTGAAGCTAAGCCATCTAAATCTACTCCATTCTTTCACCAAGGTTCTCTTATTAGTCATACGATGGGCTGCTATTGAAAAACCATTTTTTTCAGTGTCTTTGACGAATTGTTCTGACATTATGCTCCTAGAGTGACATTCACTATATCTTGCCTTCATATTTGAAAACGTATTTTCAGGAATTTCAAATAATTTCATCGAGTCCTGAATATCATTAATAATCTGCTGACCTTTCAATGAGTTTGCCAAAATGACTGAAATTCCCTGATTCACTTTGATATCTCTTGGTATCTTCTTTACGGTATCTATTTGCCAAAAATCACCCAATGTTATATCACAAATCTCGCCACACTGATCCGGCGAGCCATCATCCACTAATAGGATTTCAATTTTTTTCAATGTTTGTGTCATTGTGCTTTCAATGCACTTTCTCAGATATTGCTCTGGTACTTTATATACCGGAACAATAATACTTACAAATGGCTCCATCATTTTATCTACCTCGCACCCGATTTAAACATTTCTTCATTGTTCCATAGATTCCAGTCACCAGAAGTACCTTCCGAATGGCTGTCTTTACTTTTACCTTCTTCGTGACAGGATAGTATTTTTCAAACAACTCTTTCCCAGACAGCTTTGTCGCATCAGCCAAAAATACTGTCCGATTTAAATTCATTGGAACAGATTCAAACATTTCCTTTACACCTGCAACCAACTTATCAGCCGAAACTTCTTTGCACCTCGCATACTCCATTACCTCTTGCATAAGGCTCGCCGCCTTTTGAGAATGGCAAAGGACTCTAGTCGTACCTTTGTCATCATCCAATTTTTTATCGAAATCATATACAGAGAAGCAATCCCAAATTGTGAAGTCACTTACACGATATCTCTTTTTGAAAGGACACTCATAACAGGAAGGTCGATCACATGTGTCTGAGAAGAAAGCTCTTAACATTGGATCAAGCTGCGATCCTGCATGATATACGTTCTTTCCATTCTGGATAATACTCATTGTGGAATATTTATATCCATAAAATTTATCCCGGAAGCGGATATTGTCAGGGTTCGGAAATGACTGCTCTTGGTATTCTAGATACTTATTCCATATCAACGGCGACGGAATACCGTGGCATACCACATCGACCAGAACCAATTTCTCGTATGGTTTTCGCAAAAATCTGGATAACCCCTCAATTTGGCACGGTGTTCCGCTAAAGCAGACCCATCTTCCTTTCTGGAGAAAACTTTTTACCAAACAGAAGGCATAACTGATCACTTCCCACAAGTTTCAGGGATTCTTGATGCTCACCCACGCTGCAACTGATGGTCGTACAATTTCGCTTTGCACACACCGATTCAATCACCTTAAACATTCTACGCTTCATCGGCTTATAATTTTCCATCAGAAAACTATAACCGTGCGGGGTATAGAACATTGGGATTTTTCCATTGAACGCAACCCGACCAATTGCACCAGCTTTACTACTATGTAGATGGATTACATCAGGCTTGATTTTTGCCTCTATTTTTTTAACTTCAAAAAATGCGGCGATATCTTTCGCCGGATCAATTACCCGTCCAAAGTTTTTGACTTCAATCAAATGAATCCTTTTATCGAAATAGTCTTTATAGTTCTGTGGTGTCTGTTTTCGCACCGCATATGCAATATACATGTCATAAGAATTGACAAGCTCATTGGCAAGGTCAACGATATAAGTAAAAACGCCTCCGCCCATAGCTTCGACTATGTATAATATTTTCTTTTTCTCCGCCATAGGTAACATCCTCCATAATTTCCTATACTGCTCCATCATTCTTCATCACTCTTATAATAGTTTGAAAAATAATTCTTATATCATTCTTCACACTCCACTCCCCAATATACTGGGTATCCAACCTCACAACTTCTTCAAAGTCCGTGATATTGCTTCTGCCACTCACCTGCCACAGCCCGGTCAGTCCCGGTCTGAATGACATTCTGGCTCTGTGGTGTGGTTCATACTTCTCCCACTCATCGAGTGTCGGTGGTCGTGTTCCTAAGTATGTCAAGTAAGGAACAACTTTTTTTCAAAATTACTCACTAAGCACAGAACTATTCAATTACCCTGTAAAATGACATAAAAAAAGAACCTCTGATTGCTCAGAAGCTCAATAATATCTGCTATTTTCTCTTATTCTGTTTCATTCATCATCAAAGTAACTGCCTGTTTCAGATCAAATACCACCAGATTACACTCTGCATGATAGGTTCCTGATATTCGATAGCTTTTTCCTTCATCCCATTTACATACTTTCCAGATAATACGTAGCATAGGAATACTGTTGATTACAAAATTCCAGTCATTCTCACTACATTTTGGCACATAAAAGCACTCTGAATCTTTCCGATCAGATGCCTGTACCGCTAAAAGCTGTTTCTCTGGGTTAAAAAGGAAACGAATATACTTCGGTTCACCCAGTCTTTTTATTGTAGAATGAAATATCCGTATTCTTCCTGCTTTTTTGCACAGAGATACCCCTGTAATGTTTATTGTCTTTTGCGACATTTGCACTCCTCCTTCCAAATTGAGCGCACTTTCCCTATTATCTGCATGAAGTCAGTTCGACGTACCCCTCACACATATTTATTTCTAACGCCTTCTTATGTTCTTCTACCGGTAAGCCAAAGGAATCTTTCCAATCACTTGGATAGAATGGTATTCTGTTTCTCTTTTTTATTGCCTTTTCTTCGTCTGCAATCGCAGCTTTTTCTTTATCTGACAGTGCTTGCTCCTCCTGATTTACTGTCTCTGGCAATATAGTTCCTTCTGCTACTCTCTTTTTACGTTTTGTATCCATAAATATTTCTGTTTCTAACAAGTCAAAAACGTAAATAGTTTCACCTTCATAGGTTATTTTGTGTCCAAGTATTTTGTAACGGCAGTCCATGCTCCATCCCATCATATCATACAGCATTGCTGAAAAAATCTTATTGGACATTTTCCTGCTTTTTCTCTTATCAGGCTTTGCAATACACCACCGCAGAGCATCTTTATCATTCTCTTCGCATTTACGCACTACCATACGTTTATCTTCTGGATTCACTAATATCTGTATGTAAACTGCATCCTCTAAACCAGCGATGCAGGCTGTATTAAATGTTACACTGTCTCTCCGGATTACAACTGCCGGTTCTCGCAAATGAGCAAAAAGTTCCCTTCTGACTACCTGAAACCCATCGTAGCTGAAATCCTGTGCAAGTTCCAGTGCTTTCTGATCTATATTTTCTGTATTTTCGTTTCTGTTTTCTAACACTGTTTCACTCATACTGCACACCTCATTCTATCTATCATCCCTTGTGCCTGTTCATTTAGCCTGTTCAGTAAATCTTCTGATATTATATCCATTCCCACAACAGCTTTAGCTGGGCGCAATACATCCCATTCTCCATAATAAGTAACTCGTTCTAATAACACTATATCCCCTGCAGCACATCCGAAATGTCCTGCCCACGTTTCCGGATAAAGTGTCCGAGACTCCTTTGCTCTGGATTTCTTTTCTTTTTCTACAACTACTGTATCTTCTTTTTCTGCCTGCTCATTCGTCTCCAATATTTCGTCTATCAGAGGATTTTCTATCATTTCCCGTTGGATTATCTCTGGCTCTTCCAGATTAAAAAGGAAAATCTGTCCATCGGCAGATTTAGAATACTGACCTCTAAATCGGTATTTGCAGTCTCCATTCCAGTCCATCAATTCATACAATGGCTGTGAAAATCCTCTGCAGCTCTTGGGAAGTACTGCCCATTTCCCTTTTCTTATCGTTCCCCATCTCACCGCATTGACATTATCTTTTTCACAAGGTCTGACAGCAATAATTTTCTCAATCGAATTAAAGAGTATCTCCACATACTCCACATCTTCAAATTTCTTTAGACAGGCAGTGTTAAATGTAAGCTGCCCATCGGATATAGTCATCGCCGGATCTAATCTAGTGGAAAAAAACTGTGCCCTGACGATCTCATACCCAGATAAATCAAACTTACTTTCTATATTTTTCTCCGCTAAATTCTCTCCTCCAGCGTTCTTTTCAGTTTCTTCATATACGCTCTGGCTTGCCTGTTGATAATCATCCCCAGTAAATCCAGTCCAGGAACGATTAACTGAGACAAATCCCTTTAAAGCACCTGAATCTACTACTTTCAAATTCGGAAAAGGGAATCCCTCTTTCGCATATCTGGTTACAGACAGCATTTTTTGTGCCGCATTATAGACTTCTCTGTCTACAATCGCTTCATGGTGATCATTCTGACGGTACTGATTTCTGTCGTGCCGGTTCTTTTTTGCTTTGTGATCCAGATAATTTGGTGTAAATGTCTTTCTCGAAAGCACATCACCACAGTACCTTTCATTTCGCAGTAAATTTACAACTGTACTACTACTCCATTTCAGATTACCACGCTTTGTTTTTCGCTTTAGCTGCATCATAATTTCTGCTATTTCAGAGGTCGGAAATCCATTAAGAAACAAATAATAGCACAATCTCACTGTTTCTGCTTCTTCTTCGTTTATCACAAGGTTTCCATCCTCATCTTTATCATATCCAAGCAATTTGGGTGTAAGAAAAATTCCCCTGGAAAATCTCTGCTCTATGGATATATTCATAATCTCGCTTTTTGTATGGGATTCTTCCTGTGCGGCTGCCGAGAGAACTGCCAGCATCATTTCACTGGTATTATCAAGAGTATAAATATGTTCCGTTTCAAAGAATACGCCTACTCTCGGAACCATATTTGCCAGTTCACGAACCTTAGCAATACAATCTACGATATTTCTTGCAAATCTGGAAACACTTTTCGTAACGATCAGATCTATTTTCCCGGATTTGCAGTCCTCTATCATTCGGTTAAACTCATCCCTGTGCTGTAAGGAGGTTCCGGAAATTCCTTCGTCTGCATAAATTCCAACCAGTTTCCATCCCTGATGTTCCTTTATCATATCCTCATAATGATTTTTCTGCAGTTCATAAGAAGATGTCTGGTTCACATCATCTGTAGACACACGACAATACGCACATACCCGTTTCTCCGTTGTATCTTCAAATAACTTTTCTTTTGGTTTTGCCGGAATAAATTCCAATTCGCTTCGATCAACACCTTTATATCTTTCACGAATCCTATTTTTCTGTTCTTCCCGGCTATTTATTTCTTTTTCATATCCGTTCACCTACATCACTCCCATTTAACTGCCAATACCATTTATCTCCCAATTTATAAGATATAATCCCCATATCTTTTTTTGCCTGGTCCACAGTACGCTTTCCAATTCCATTTGCCCGCATTTTATCAAATATCTCTGCACATGCCATATCTGTTCCATTCAATAGCAATCGAAGATAATCCTTTGCCTTGTCCAATTTGCTGTCCGTTCTTGGTTTACGCACCAGAATATCTTCTACTTCATATTCATCCTGCCCTATCCATCGGAATCCATAATCCGGATTTAATTCAAAAACATAGGCTTTTCCTTCTGGTGCCAGATTATTTTTAATCTGAAGCATTACACGATAATATGGGATATTCCTGTCCCTTCCTACCAATAAGATGCTCCTTGCCACTGCAGCTATGTCTATACTTCCAAGTCCTCTGTATATGCCTTTTGCACGATTACTTTTATTCATATGTCCAATCAATACAACTGCACATCCTGTCCGTTCTGCAACTTTTACAAGATTTCCCAGAACGGAACGTACCGAATTTGAACGTTGCATTTCCCCGTCCATTCCCAAGTATGCCTGAAGGGGATCAATAACCAATAATTTTGCCTTTGTACCTTCAATCGCCTGTGCCAGTCTCACATCATTTAATAAGATTGGTTCTTCATCAGACTGTTCCAAAAATGCAATCCGACTGCAATCTGCTCCTGCTGCTTCCAATCGTGGCTTGATTGTATCTTCAATCCCATCTTCTGCCGCCTGATAAATTACATTTCCGGGTATCCTGTCCCCGCTTCCATCTGGCATAGCATCTCCATTTGTAATAAGTGCTGCAAGCTGCATCATCATTGTGGATTTTCCTTCTCCTGGATCTCCTTGCAATATCGTTATCTTTCCATAGGGAATATACGGAT
>ERZ1673701.3687-NODE-3687-length-10174-cov-6.908884_pt1 | contig 10174 bp, 10 predicted proteins | sample MGYA00580231_ERZ1673701 | MGnify/ENA primary metagenome ERZ1673701 (study PRJEB41218, sample SAMN15661798) | gut metagenome | host: Homo sapiens | place: Canada: London | collected 2015-08-20/2019-03-30 | study: EMG produced TPA metagenomics assembly of...
CCGGTATCCGACATCAAAAATCTCACTTTGTCCATGGTTGTTTCCTCCAATGTGTGCAGTTCCCTTAACACCATGGATTTTACCATATTTTTCCATACAGTTCAACGGTTTTTTATGGCAAATTTTGGCAAAGAAAATCGAACCAGCCTCTTATTTTTCGCGTACAGTGGTTTTTTCAGGCTGCGTGATCTGTTTTTGCCGCCTGCTGTGCCTGTTCCAGCATGGTCTGGGCAAAGATGCCGTAGCCCCGGGTAGGGTCGTTGACCAACACATGGGTCACCGCGCCCACCAGCCGCCCGTTCTGCAGGATGGGGCTGCCGCTCATGCCCTGCACGATGCCGCCGGTTTTGGTCAGGAGTGCCGGATCGGTCACCCGCAGGATCATATTCCGGCGGGGGTCGGCGTCGTTCACCTTCTCGATGCGCACTTTGTAGGCCCTGGGCGTCTCGCCCTCGGTGGTGGCCCAGATCTCCGCTTCACCGGGCACCACCTCCTGTGCAAAGGCCAGCTCCCGCGTTTCGCCCGGCAGCGCGGTACGCAGGGTGCCGTAGACCCCGTTCGGTCCATTGATGCCAATGCTGCCCAGCGCATGGGTGCCAAGGAATTTTCCCTTCAGCTCCCCCGGACTGCCAATGGTGCCGCTGGTGCAGCCCACAATGCTGCAGGCCACGATCTCGCCGCTGCGCAGGGCTACGCTTTCGCCGGTGTCGCTGTCGCTGATGGGGTGGCCCAGCCCGGCAAACACCCCCAGCTGCCGGTCCACAAAGGTCATGGTGCCCACCCCTGCGGAAGAATCCCGCACCCACATCCCGGCCCGCCACTGGGCGGAAGAGGCGTCCCACACCGGGGTCAGGCTGGTCTGCCGCTGTTCCCCGCTGCGGACGTACACCACCTCCACCGCGCCGCCCTGCGCCGCTTCCAGTGCCTGCTTCACGGCGTCGTTGTCCTCGGTGGCCGTGCTGCCGATGCGGATGACCCGGTCCCCCAGACGCAGCCCGGCAGCCTTGGCCGGGTTTTCCGGCCCGGCGGCGGTGTTTACATCCGAAAATCCCACCACGAGGGCGCCTTCCGAGAACATCTTGACCCCGAAGGGCGTTCCGCACACGGTCACCGTCGGGCGCTCGGTGACCACCGCACGGATGGTGCGCACCGGCAGCCAGCCGCCCAGCGCCAGCGTGACCTGATAACTTCCCACCGCCCGGGTGCTGGCCACGTTGCGGCTTCCCCGCCCCCGCAAGGGCTCCACCCAGGCAAAGCGCGGCAATTGCAGCGTCTGCCCGGGCTCCAGACAGATCTCCTCCGGCAGAGCATGCCACAGCCAGCCCAGCGCCGCCGCAGCCGCCACCAGCAGGTAGACAAGTCCCATCCGCACAAGGCGCACCAGCCCCGCTCTGTGCATACGCAGTCCTCTCCTTTTTTGAAAAATTGTCTGCTATAGTATGCACCGGGCGGAGGCTGACTATAAATCCTTGCCGCGGCAATTGACTTTTTGCGGCAGAATTGCTAAACTATAGGAACCATCTATTTTGCGGGAGTGGCGGAATGGCAGACGCGCTGGTTTTAGGCACCAGTTCCCCGTGAGTGAGGGTTCGACCCCCTTCTCCCGCACCAACTCACCTCCGGGCCCTTTGCCCGGAGGTTCTGTTTTATCTCATAGCCGTCAGGAGGGTTTTCCATGGTCTACACCGTAGGAGAGACGGCAAAGATGCTGGTACTATGAAACGGCGCAGGCCGCCGGTACTGTTGAAGTGCTCCGGGATATGCCGGAGGACAAAGTTCCGGAGCAGTTCCGCGCCATCCGGCAGGAACTGAAGCAGCAGCCGGAGGGCTGAGCCCTTCTCAGTGCCAGAACACGATGCCCAGTACGGCAGAAAGCAAGATCATCCCAATGGGGGATGGTGCTTTCTGCCGTATTTTTTTGTACCCGCAGTGCACCAGCCCCAGCAGCACAAACACCGCAATGGCCCGACCGTCCGGTGCAAAGCCGCCCGCCGGGCCGGCCGTATAGCCGCCCAGCGTGGAAAGGCCCATCGTGACCGCCGTGGCCAGGATCATGGCCACCACACAGGGGCGCACCCCGTCCAGCACTGCCTGTACCCCGGCGTACCGGAGCACGCTGCGCAGCACCGCCGCCACCAGCAGGATGATGGCAAAGGACGGCAGCACCACGCCCAGCGTAGCCACCAGTGCCCCCGGCAGCCCGGCCTGCGACGAACCGATGAAGGTGGCCATGTTCACGGCCAGCGGCCCCGGGGTGGACTCCGACACCGCAATAAAACTCAGGAATTCGCTCTCGGTGAGCCAGCCGTGGCCCAGCACCACCTCCCGCACCAGCGAGATCATGCCGTAACCGCCGCCAAAAGACAGGGTTCCGATCATCAAGAAGTTCCAGAACAGGGTCAGACAGATCATTTTGCACCCGCCTCCTTCCGCAGCTGCTGCACCCCGTACACCGCAAGGCCCGCCGCCCCGCTGAGCAGAATGTAGAAGATGGACGAGAAGGACACCGCCAGCACCGAGCAGCTCACCATGGCCAGCAGCACCGCCGCCAGGACCGCCCGGCTGAAGGCATCCTTTTTCAGGTTCTTCAGCATCTTGAGCCCCGCCGAGAGCACTAAGTAGACCACGCACACCTGAATGCCCCGGAACGCGCTGGACACCACCGACAGCTGCAAAAACTGGTCAAAGAACAGTGAGATGGCATAGATGACTGCGAAAGACGGCAGACACACCGCCAACGTGGAAGCCGCTGCGCCGGGCACCCCCTCGAGCTTGTAGCCGATGTAAGTGGCACTGTTCACCGCCATGGGGCCGGGGGTAGATTCCGCAATGGCCACCATGTCCAAAAACTCTTCCCGGGTGACCCACTGCTTTTCTTCCACGAATTCATGTTCCAGCAGGGCCACCATGGCATAGCCGCCGCCAAAGGTAAACGCTCCAATTTTAAAAAATGTCGCAAAAAGCGCCCGCGTTCTGGTCTGTTTCATACCTGTCACCTCTCCGGCCCCCATTCTAACACAGCTCCCTGCAAAAGAAAAGAGACCAGCGCACCGCAGCGGCGCAGGCTTGCATCCTGCGCGCGACTGTGGTATGCTTGATGCCAGAAAAAAGGGAGTCCGCGCAAAGCGGGCTGAGAGTGGGCTGCATCGCCCTGACCTGTGACCTGATTTGGATCATGCCAACGTAGGGAGATCATGTTCTGTGATTTTGTGCGGAGCTGCCCCCTGCCGGGCATCTCCGCATTTTTATTGTAAGGGAGTTTTACTGTATGAAAACCGCTTTGACCATTGCCGGCAGCGATTCCAGCGGCGGTGCCGGCATCCAGGCCGACATCAAGACCATGACTGCCAACGGCGTGTTTGCCATGAGCGCCATCACCGCCCTGACGGCCCAGAACACCACCGGTGTCACCGATATCTTTGAGACCACGCCCCGCTTTCTGGCAGAGCAGCTGGATGCCATCTTCACCGACATCTACCCGGATGCCGTCAAGATCGGAATGGTGAGCTCTGCCGAGCTCATCGACACCATTGCCGAAAAGCTGCACACCTACGAGGCAAAGCACATCGTGGTGGACCCCGTGATGGTGGCCACTTCCGGCTCCAAACTGCTGCGGGACGACGCTGTGCAGGCCCTGACCGCCAAGCTGCTGCCCATGGCCGAGGTGCTCACTCCCAACATCCCGGAGGCCGAGATCCTGTCCGGCATGACCATCTCCGACGCCGCCGGCATGGAGGCTGCCGCAAAGGCCATCAGCGAAAAGTACGGCTGCGCCGTGCTGTGCAAGGGCGGCCACCAGATCAACGACGCCGACGACCTGCTGTGGCGCAGCAGCTGCGGCAAGTGGTTCCGGGGCAAGCGCATCGCCAACCCCAACACCCACGGCACCGGCTGCACCCTGTCCAGCGCCATTGCCTCCAATCTGGCCAAAGGCTGCGATCTGGACACCTCGGTGGAGCGGGCCAAGGCCTACATTTCCGGCTGCCTGTCCGCCATGCTGGATCTGGGCCACGGCTCCGGCCCCATGGATCATATGTTTGCTCTGAAAGGAGAGTTTGTGGATGGCTGAGATGCCTTTTGTTTCCTCCCTGGTGCAGGAGGATCTGCCGGTGTGGCAGCAGTGCCTGGACACCGAATTCCTGCGCAGGATGGAGGACGGCACTCTGGACGAAGCCTGCTTCAAGGGTTACATCGTGGAGGACAGTCTTTACCTGCGGGAATACGCCAAGGTGTTTGCCTGGGGCATGACCAAGGCCCGCACCATGGAGACGCTGCGCAATTACTACTCCCTGCTGGGCTTTGTGCAGGAGAGCGAGGATGTGACCCGTCTGCACTATCTGGAGCAGTTTGGCCTGTCGGAAGCCGACTTGCAGGCCTTGCCCCTGCGGCCGGAGAACCGCGCCTATGTGGACTGCATGATCAACGCCGCAAAAAACGGCGAGGGAGAGGCCGAATGCATCATGGCCTGCCTGCCCTGCATGCTGAGCTACGGCTGGATCTTCCAGAAAATGCTGGACCGCTCCCCTGCCGTGCGGGACACCCTCTACGGCCCGCTGGTGCAGGACTACGCCGGTCCCGGCTATGCGGACGCCTGCCGCGCCTGGGCCGCCTATGCGGAAAAGGTGTGCACCGGCCTGTCGCCGGAGCGCGCCGCCCGCTGCCGCGCTATCTTCCACGACTGCTCGGTGCATGAGCTGCATTTCTGGGAAATGTCGGCCAAGCCCCGCACGGATCTCTGATTTTTCTGCATTTACGGCTGCTGCGCCGCTCCGGGCACCCCGGGCGGGCGGCGGCCGTTTATTTTGCGGTTGCAATTTGCGGCATGGTTTTTTATAATAGAAGTAATTGTGCGGCGGCTGTGAGCCCTGCACCGGAAAGGACCTTTGCAACCATGATCTTTGTGCCCCTGCTGCATTACTTCAAGTGCAAGAACACCTACAGCGGCAACGAATACGGCCTGCGCTATCGGCTCACCCCGGGCAAGCGCAGCGTGCCGGACCCGGAGGGCGGCGAGGGTGCCGTGAAGGAGGAGAGCATCCTGACGGTGGACTACTGGCCGGACCCCTGGACGCTGGAAATGACCGACCCGGCCCTGCGCCGACAGGAAATTTTTCCGCTGACCGACGAGGGCCGCGCCGCCGCCGCAAGCTGTCTGGAGGACGCCTTCAACGCCGACCCGGAACGCTGGAAGAACTGCCCCGACATGATGGACTGCGACCCCTGGACGCCGCCCGCACCGGAACCCGAAGAAGAAGCAGAGACGAGGAACGCATGATCTACCGTTTGAAAGAACTCCAAGGCGATACCATCGCGGTGCCGCAGCTGGTATTTTCCAAGCTGGGCATCGCCGAAGAATACAACGTCCGGGTGGCTTTGTATGTACTGGCCACCGGCATCACCGACCCGGACAAGATCTGCGCAGACCTCAAGCTGCGCAGCCGCATCAGCGCCGAAAGTGCCCTGTCCTTCTGGGCCGGTGCCGGGCTGCTGGAACGCTACGAGGAAAACGCGGCCCCGGGTGCCGAGCCCAGTGCCCCCGCCCCCATGACCTGGGCCGAGATCGCCGCCGCCAGCCGCACCGACCCCATGATCTCCAGCCTGATCGACTGCGCCCAGACCGGCTTTGCCCGCCCGCTGACCCACCGCGAGATGGAAAAACTGGTGAACCTGTATGTGCAGGAGGGTTTTGCGCCGGAGACCGTGATGCTGTGCGTGGCCTATGTGGCCAGCTGCGGCAAGCGCACCATGGCTGCCGTGGTGCATGAGCTGAAGGTCTGGCGCACCGAGGGCGTGGAGACCGGCGAGCAGGCCGACGCCCACCTCAAGCTGCTGGCCCTGCGCCGGAGCCGGGAGCAGTACGTCAGCGGCCTGCTGGGCATCTCCACCGACGAGCTCACCCTGGGCGGCCGCAAGGCCATCGCCCGCTGGTACGAGGTGTACGGCTACGATGACGCCATGGTACAGGAAGCTGCTGTGCAGGCAGGCCCCAAGCGGGACCTGTGGTACTGGAACAGCATCCTGAAAACCTGGAACGCCAAGGGCCTGCGCACCATCCACGACGTGCGGGGCCCGGTGGCCGACGCCGGAGCCAGCCGGAACATCCGGGTGGACCGCGAAGCCCCCAGCGGCAACGATTTTCTGGGCAACAGCAGCCTTTCTGCGTCGCTCAACCGGCTCAAAAAGCGCTCCAACACATAACACGAGGTTACCCATATGCGTACCAAAAACGAACTGTATCAGGAAGCTTTGCGCACCGTAGCCGCCCGGCGGCAGATGGCGCGCGCCCGTGCCGAGGATGCCCGGGCCGAGGCAGAGGCCGCCGTACCCGCCCTGCGCCACGCCGAGGACGAGGTGCGGGTGCGGGGTCTGCGCTGCGCACTGGCCGGTGCCTCCGGCAAGGACCGCACCGAGGCCGCTGCCGCGCTGGCCGATGCCCGGCAGAAGCTGACCGCCCTGCTGGCGGCCAGCGGGCGGCCTGCCGACGCGCTGGAGCCGAAATTCAGCTGTAAGCTGTGCCAGGACACCGGCACGGTCAACGGCCGCACCTGCAGCTGTGTGCACAAGGTCATGCAGCAGCTGCGCCGACAGGAGATCGAGCAGCTGTCCAGCCTGTCCATTTCCAGCTTTGACACCATGGAGCTGCGCTACTACCCCAACACGATGGATGCCCAGAACGGTGTGAACATCCGGGCCTACATGGGCCGCCTGCTGGACGGCCTGAAGCAGTATGCCGAGGATTTTTCCCCCACCGAGAACGAAAGCCTGATGCTCATCGGCAACGCGGGCCTTGGCAAGACCCACGCTGCGCTGGCCATTGCGGGCCTTGTGCTGGAACAGGGCCACGATGTGATCTATGTGTCCAGCCCGGATTTCTTTGGCAAGATCGAAGCTTCCCGCTTTGACCCCTCCGGTGATGCCGACACTCTGCTGCGCACTGCCTCCACCGCCGACCTGCTGATCCTGGACGATCTGGGCACCGAGTTCGTCACGCCCTACTTCATCACGGTGTTCTACAGCCTGCTGAACAACCGTCTGGGTGCCGGGCTGCCCACCATCATCACCACCAACATCACCGACGGTGCCCTGCTGGAAAAACGCTATACCGAAAAAATTTCCAGCCGCCTGTCGGCGTTCATTCCATTCCGCTTCCTAGGTGAGGACATCCGCCCCCAGAAAGCGGCGGAATAAACCGCAAAAAAGGATCCCCCGCCGGGCACAGCTGCCTCCGGCGGGGGATCTTTGACGTTATACCGTTTTGCTCTCAGAACTCCAGCGCCGGGCTCACCTCATTGCGGCGCTGTGCCTGCACGATGCAGTCTTTGTCCGGCACCACGCCCGCTGCGCCCAGCGTATTGAACACCGTCTGCAGGGCCAGTGCCGGAGTGTTGTTCTCCTGTGAGAGATGGCACAGGGCAAAGCGCTTGCACCCTTCCTGAATGAGCTCCAGCAGTTTTGCCGAGCACTCGTCGTTGGACAGATGCCCCCGGGCGCTCTCAATGCGGGACCGTAAGTAGTAGGGGTAAGGGCCGCTGCGCAGCATGTGCAGGTCGTAGTTGCTCTCCAGCGCCACCAGGTCGCACCCGGCAAGGGCCTCGTGCACCGGGGGCGTCAGCACGCCAAGGTCGGTGGCGATGGTCATGGTCTTGCCGTCCGGGGTGTGGATGCGGTAACCCACACAGGGCACATCATGGCTGGTGGGGAAAGACTGCACCCCAAATGCGCCCACGTCCTCTTCCCGGCCCTCCAGCGTGTTCAGTTCACAGCTGGGCGGCACGATGCCGTTGGCATCCAGAAAATCCAGCGTGTCGGCCGCGCCGTACACCGGCAGCGGGTTCTTTTTGAGGAAGGTGGACAGCCCCTTGACGTGGTCGCTGTGCTCATGAGTGACCAGAATGCCGTCGCAGTCGCTGACGGCAAGGCCCAGCGCCTTGAGCGCTGCCGAGGTGGTGCGCACCCCCTTGCCCATGTCCACGATCAGGTACCGGCTGCCGCAGCGCACCACGCTGCTGTTGCCGGAAGAGCCGGAATACAATGAGATGAATTCTGCCATGAAAAACCTCTTACTGCTCATGAAAACAGCCCGCCGCAGAATACGGCAGGCTGTTGGTTTTGTTCAGACTTGCTGTGGTTACAGGGCCTGCTCCAGCGCGGCGGGCACACGGTCCACCTTGCTGATGTCGGCACCCAGGCCGCGCAGCTTTTCCACGATGTTCTCGTAGCCGCGCTCAATGTGGCCGATCTCCTCGATCTCGCTGGTGCCGTCTGCCATCAGGGCAGCCACGACCATGGCCGCACCGGCACGCAGGTCAGAAGCGCGCAGGGGGGCAGGGTTCAGCTTGTCCACACCCTCAAACACGGCCACCTGACCGTCCACCTGCACCATTGCGCCCATCTTGCGCAGCTCGTCCACATAGCGGAAGCGGTTATCCCACACGCTCTCGGTGATGGTGGAGGTACCCTTTGCCACGCTGAGCAGCACACCCATCAGGGGCTGCATATCGGTGGGGAAGCCCGGGTGAGGCATGGTGTTGATCTTCAGCGGCAGGATATCGCCCTTGCGGGAGACGCGGACGGAATCATCGAATTCCTCCACATCCACACCGGCACGGCGGAGCTTTGCCGTGATGGGTTCCAGATGCTTGGGGGTGACATTTTTGATCAGAACGTCGCCGCCGGTGGCAGCAGCGGCAACCATGTAGCTGCCCGCCTCGATCTGGTCAGGGATGATGCTGTAAGTGCAGCCGTGCATCTTTTCCACGCCGCGCACCTTGATCACATCGGTGCCGGCACCGCGCACATCCGCGCCGCACATATTCAGGAAGTTTGCCAGATCAACGACATGGGGCTCCTTGGCGCAGTTTTCCAGAATGGTCTGGCCCTGTGCCATCACAGCGGAGAGCATACCGTTCATGGTAGCGCCTACGCTGACCTTATCAAAGAAGATATGGGCACCGTTCAGTTCCTTGGCACGCACGGTGATCATGCCATAGTCCACGCTGTCCTCTGCACCCAGTGCGCTGAACACCTTGAGGTGCTGGTCGATGGGGCGGGGGCCCAGATTGCAGCCGCCGGGCATGGCCACCTGTGCCTTGCCAAAGCGGGAGAGCAGCGCACCCAGGAAGTAGTAGCTGGCACGCATCTGGCGGGACAGATCGTCCGGGACGTTGGTGCTGTTCAGGTGGGTGGTGTCGATCTCGTAGGTATTGCGGTTCAGCATCTTGATGCTGGCACCCAGGGTGCTCAGGATCTTCAGGCTGACTGCCACATCACTGATGTCCGGCAGGTTTTCGATCACACAGACATCTGCCGCCAGAATGGTGGCAGGCAGAATGCCCACAGCCGCATTTTTTGCACCGGAAATGGTAACTTCGCCATGCAGGGGCTTGCCGCCCGTAATAACAAACTTTTCCAATTTTATAATCTCCTTGTCGCAGGCCCGCCAGCGGCAGGGCCACTCAGGGTTCTTGCTTGATCTCTCCGCGCACCGCTGGGTACACACCCTCACGATACAACTATCTTATTATACACAACTTCGGGCAAAAAGCAAAGCCCCCTTTTCCCCTGCCCGATTATTTTCTGTTTTGCCCAGAATCTGCGGAGATATTCTATATTTTTGTTTCTTATTTCAAAAATTTTACAATCAGCGCCCCTTACCAGACGCAATCCTCGCTGCAGGTCTCCTTGATCCAGCCCAGTTGATAGGCCTTGACCAGCTGTTTCAGGTCGTGCACCCGCTCCCGCAGGTTCTCGCCCTCGTCCGTCTCTTCCACCAGAATGCGGTGGTTCTCCGTTTCCAGTATATTCTTCTGCGACACGATGTCAATGTTTTCGTTCACGGCCTTTTCGGCACTGACAAAGGGCTGATGGGTCCGCAGGGACATGGTGCGGCTGGAGTACACCAGTGTGTACCCTGCAATGCCGGTCTTTTCATGGTAGGCGCGGCAGAACCCGCCGTCAATGACGACCAGACGGCCCCCGCCCTTGATGGGGCTCTCGCCGCTCTTCTCCCGCACCGGCACATGGCCGTTGACGATGTGGCTGGTGCCGGGCAGACCGAATTCCGCCAGGATGCGGCGGCAGGCGGCCTCTTCATTGTACCATGTATAATAGGGGTCCTTGACTTCCTCATGGGTGGCGGGGTCGGCAATATACAGCCGCTCAAAGGTGGTCATGG
>ERZ1673701.3691-NODE-3691-length-10153-cov-13.586948_pt1 | contig 10153 bp, 10 predicted proteins | sample MGYA00580231_ERZ1673701 | MGnify/ENA primary metagenome ERZ1673701 (study PRJEB41218, sample SAMN15661798) | gut metagenome | host: Homo sapiens | place: Canada: London | collected 2015-08-20/2019-03-30 | study: EMG produced TPA metagenomics assembly of...
TTTGCGTCCGGGGCAGGGCATTTCCGCTTTGCGTCCGGTTCGGAGCGTGTCCGGTTTACGTCCGGTTCTGGGTGTGTCCGGTTTACGTCCGGGACGGAATATGTCCGGTCGGCGGTATGGGCGGATTGTCTCCGGTTTGCAGGTCGTGGGCGGACTGCTGGTCTTTTTTCTCCTGCTTCGGCCCGACTGGCTGCCCCGCTGGGTCTATTGGGGTGTGCTGGCGCTGGGCGCCGCCCTCACCCTCGGCGAAATGGCGCTCGATTACCGCCGCCGTCGTCCGCGCCGGCGGTGGCGCGATGCGGGGCTGGTGCTGTTGTCGCTTTCGGTGGTCTGGATTGTCATTTTGCCGCCGTTCTTTTTCTGGGGAGTCTCCGGCGAGAAGGAGTTGACCCGCGCCACGCTGGGATTGGGTGTCGCTGCGCTCGTCGCATGCGTCGTCTGCCTGCTGCGCTGGCGGCGTTTGCGCGCCGAGGCTGAAATGCGCCTTTGGAAGCTGAAAGCCGAACGCCGAAGACGCGACATGCTTTGCGCCCGTGCCGCGGCGGAAGGAGGTGGGCGATGAGACTCCGGAGATGGTTTTATGCGATTGCTTCGGTGTTTGCGGTCGCGCTGGTGATGTTCCCGCTCAATTTTTTGTGGGTGGGGCAGTCGCCGCTGCATGCGGCGGTAAGTTCCCTGCTGTTCGGCCTGCCCGCATTGCTCTCGGCATGGACGCCCAAGGAGCGGCGTACCGGCAGGCGCAACGAATCCCGTGGGACTGCCGTGTGTGCGCAATCCCGCAGATGTGCCGGAGCCGGCATCCATGCCGCACCTGCCGGGCGTATTGACTCCGCCGCGAATGCCGGAGCCGCCATGCCAGCCGGGGTCGCAAGGTGCAGCGAATCCGCCGGTCGTGCCGGCGCTGAAAGGTTCGGCGAATCCGCTGCGCATCCGGAATCCTGCGGCCGCACTGCGTCCGCGGACGGCACCGAACCCGCCCGGCGGAAATCCCTGTTGTCGAAAGCCGCGCTGGGGATCGCTTTTTGTGTGCTGGCGGCGATGCTGGCGTACGATATTGTGACCGAAGGCGTGGCCGTCGGCGTTACGAAAGCGGTCGGATTCGTCCTGTTGATATTGGTTGCCGCATTGGGGAGTAGATTGGGTTACCTAAAGTTTTAGTTTATGAAAAGAATAGTCGTTTTTACGGGCGCCGGGGTGAGCGCCGACAGCGGCCTTGCCACGTTCCGCGATTCGGACGGCCTGTGGGCCGACTACCGTATCGAGGATGTCTGCACGCCCGAAGCCTTGGCGCACAACCGCGCCACCGTGATCGAATTTTACAACAAACGCCGCCGCGAGATGCTTGCCGCCGAGCCGAACGCCGGGCATCGGGCCATCGCGGAGCTGGAGCGGGATTTCGAGGTCGAGGTGCTGACACAGAACGTCGATAACCTCCACGAGCGCGCCGGATCGTCGCGGGTGACGCATCTGCACGGCGAGCTGATTCGCCTGCGTTCGTCGCGCGATTCCGGGCTGATCGTCCCGATCGAAGGGTGGGAGCAGCGGCTCGACGCCACGGCTCCCGACGGGTCGCTGCTGCGGCCGCATATCGTCTTTTTCGGCGAGTCGGTGCCGATGTTCGAACGTGCGGCGGAGATCGCGCAGACGGCGGATATCATGGTCGTCGTGGGCACTTCGCTGGCGGTCTATCCTGCGGCGTCGCTGGTGCGTTACGTGCGGCCCGACATTCCGATTTACGTCGTCGATCCCGGCAATCCCGATACGGCGGGCATCCGCAATCCGCTGACCCTGATCCGCAAACGCGCTGCCGAAGGCATGCCCGAACTGGCCGCCCTGCTACGGGAACGCTATGCCGGATAGATAGGGTGTTGCTACGAAAGAGGGTGTCTGCACTGCGGCAGACACCCTCTTTTTTGTTCGTATTTCTCCCAGAAGTTTCCGCAATCCGCAGTTCGCGCGGCGTGCGTCGGCCGGAGGACTATTTCAGGTCCTTGAAATAGATGTCCAGCAGCTCTTTGGCGGCGATGAACGACGAGATCTTGTCGTCCAGCACGCGCTGTTCGTATTCGGCGATGCGCGATTCGACCGCGGGATCGTGGTAGAACGAGTTGCGCAGCACTTCGTTGATCGACTCGTACATCCAGTATTTGTTCTGGCGGTTGCGGTTGTGTCGGAAGTAGCCGTTGGCCTCGATGTGGTCGAGGAACTCTTCGACGCCTTTCCATACCTCTTCCAGTCCCGTTCCGGCTACGGCCGAGCAGGTGTAGACTTTGGGCCGCCAGCCCGATTCCGGCAGAGGGAAGAGCCGCAGCGCCCCCTGAAACTGGGTTTTGGCGAGTTCGGCCTTGTGGATGTTTTCGCCGTCGGCCTTGGTGATTACCATGATGTCGGCCATCTCCATGATGCCGCGCTTGATGCCCTGCAGCTCGTCGCCCGCGCCCGAAATCTGCAGCAGCATGAACATGTCGACCATCGAATGTACGGCCGTTTCGGACTGTCCGACGCCCACCGTCTCGATGAAGATCACGTCGAATCCCGCGGCTTCGCACAGCACGATTGTCTCGCGCGTCTTGCGGGCCACGCCGCCCAGCGATCCCGCCGAGGGCGAAGGGCGGATGAAGACGTCGGGATTGCCCGAAATGCTCTCCATGCGGGTTTTGTCGCCGAGAATCGAGCCGCCGCTGCGTTCCGACGAAGGGTCGATGGCCAGCACGGCGAGCTTGTGCCGCAGCGAGGTGACCATGTTGCCGACGGCTTCGATGAAGGTCGATTTTCCGGCTCCGGGGACGCCCGTGATGCCGATGCGGACCGATTTCCCGGCGTGCGGCAGGCAGCGCTCGATGATCTCCTGCGCCTGCGCGTAGTGCGCAGGGTTGTTGGACTCGATGAGCGTGATGGCCTGCGAAAGGGTGGTGATGTTGCCGGCGAGAATGCCCTCGACGTATTGGTCGGTCGAGAGCTTCGGCTTCTTGCGGCGCGTGAAGTAAGGGTTTACGATCGGCTGATCTTCAACGCCTTCGGTGACGTTCAGAGCCGTGTCGTGGTGCATGTCGGCGTACTCTTTTTCGTAATGGTTTATCTTGGTGAAAGACATGTTGTTATTTGCTTGATTTATCGATGATTTCGGGTGTCAGGTGAAGTGAATTTCCCTGCCAGAGCGCCCTGTTTTTGGAATCGACCAGCACCCCGAACGGAACGTACTGCACGCCGAACGCCGTGAAGATCTTGCCTCCGGCGTCTATCGCCACGGAGATTTGCGGCGATAGGTAGGGTCTGAGCAGGGGGCCTATTTTGTCCTCTTTTTCCTGCGTTATGACAACCACGCGCAGTTTGGTACCCAATTTGTCCGTCATCGCCCGGAGCTGTTTGAGCGACGTGATGCAGGCCGCGTTCGACGACTGGAAGAACTCGACGTAGGTCAGCCGCGGCGTGGCTGCGGGTTTCTGTCCGTCGAGCCATGCCGGGACTTTCAGTTCGGGCACACGCTCGCCCAAAGCGATATTCTGCGCGTCGGCCGCCGCAAAAGGCAGCAGGGCCGCGAAGAGTAAAATAAGCAGTACTTTCTTCATAAGAGCGGACTTATTTTTAGCGAAGATAACAATTATTTGCCACATAGACGAAATTTTTTACTTGGACTTATGAAAATCGGATTCGACGACACCCCGGCCGCACCTGCCGGAACCTATTCCCAACACCTTGCCAGACTTTTGGCCGAGTATGCCCCGGAGCATGAATATATCATTGACGGAAAGCGCTGTAAGGAGTTCGACCTCTACCACGGCTTCCGGCCCGGACTTCCCTTTCCGGTGCTGCTGCGCCGCATACCGTGCGTCATGACGGTCCACAACCTCAATTTCCTGCGCTACCCGCATCTCTATTCGCTGGGCGAGCGGCTGGTGCTGCTGCGCCTGTACCGGCGGATGCTGCGTTCGGCCAGCCGGGTGATTACGGTCAACCGCGACGCGCGGGAGGAGCTTTCGGACCGGCTGCGGATCGACCCCGGCAGGATCGAGGTCGTGATGCCGCTCGCGGCGCGTATGCCGCAGAATCCGCCCGACGGCGCCGAGCTGGAAGGCGTGCGGCGCAAATATGCGCTGCCGCGCGATTTCGTGCTGATGCTGGGGACGGTCGAGCCGCGCCACAATCAGGAGGTGCTGTTCGAGGCGCTGGCCCTGCTCCGGGAGCGGGAGCGCGAGATGCTCGAAACGAGAGGGGCGGAGATGCCGACGGCAGCGGAACGGACTGAGGTGCGGGCTGCGGAGCGAACCGGGGCGCAAGCCGGGATGCAAAGCGGGACGGAAGCTGGGACAGAAACCGGGGCGGAAACCGGGACTGAAGCTGGGGCGGAAACTGGGATGCGAACCGGGGCGCGGACCGGGGAACAACCTGCAGGAGGTGCTGCGGAGCGAACCGGGGAGCGGGCAGCCGGACGGAATGTGGAATCGGTTGCGGAAGCGGGGGCTTTTGCGGAGACTGTTGCGCGATCCGTGCGGGAGCCGGACGGCGGCGGGGACCTGAATCCTGAAAATGCAGGCTGGCGCGACGATACGGCGTCGGATGGCGTCGGAGGGTACGGCGACGTGGAAGCTGGGGCCGGGTTGGCAATGCGCGGCGTCGGTGAGGACACTCCGGATGCGAACCGGAATACGGTCGCGGAGTTCGCCCCTGCTGGTCGGGAGCGTGTCCGCCCGGCGGACGGGACCGCTCGGAGCGGCGGCGCCGGAACCGACGGAACCGACGAAACCGCCGGAGTCGTTGGAGTCGGCGAAGCCAGTGGGGCCGCGGACCGCGGTGCCGACATGTCGGTCGAAGGTGTTTGCCGCAGTGCCCGTACATCCGTCGGAGATGCGGGCCGCGACGTCGGTGTGTCCGTTGCGGATGCGGGGCGCAGTGACGCCGCCGTTGCCGCAGGGCGGCGGGGCGGCGCCGAAACCGCCGGCCGACCCCCGCTGCCGCAGCGCGTCGGAGTTGTGGTGTGCGGCCGCCGCACGGCGTATGCCGACTTCCTGCTGGGCTATGCACGTGAGCGGCATATGGCGGCGCGGGTGGATTTCATCTACGAACTTTCGCCCGAAGACCTGCCGGCGCTGTTCCGGCTGGCCCGGACTTTCGTCTACCTGCCCGACGCCGAAATCGAGGCTTCGATCGTGCCCGTGGTCGAAGCGCTGAGGGCCGGGCTGCCGATGGTGCTGAGCGATACGCGGCTCAACCGCGAAGCGGCCGGAGACGCGGCCGTTTATGTCGATCCCGAAGCGGTGGGAGAGGTCGCCGCGGCATTGGAAAACGTGCTCTGGGACGAGACCTTCCGCAGCGAAATGCGCCGGCGCGAACGCCGCCGCGCCGAGCTTTTTTCGGAATACGCCGTCGCCCGCCGTCTGATCGACATTTACACTTCGTTGTGAAGCGCGCGGCCGGCCCGAAAAGTGACAGATATTCCGAAAAAAATACGATAAAAGGCTTGGGTATTTCGAATTTAATGCCCTATCTTTGTGTTCGTTTTATAACAGTGCCTTGAAATGACACGGAACATCCACTAACTTAAATTAATATTTTGCTATGAAAGTTTCTCATATCGAGCATCTTGGCATCGCGGTGAAGAGCCTCGATGAAGCAATTCCCTATTGGGAGAACGTTTTGGGCCTGAAGTGCTATGCCGTCGAAGAGGTCGCAGACCAGAAGGTCCGCACGGCGTTCTTCATGCTCGGTCAGACCAAGATCGAACTGCTGGAGCCCACTTCGGAGGAGTCTACCATCGCCAAGTACATCGAAAACCGCGGTGTCGGCATTCATCACATGGCGCTTGCCTGCGAGAATATCGAGGAGCAGCTCGCCGACGCCGAGGCCAAGGGCATCCGCCTGATCGACAAAACCCCGCGCAAGGGCGCCGAGGGCATGACCATCGCCTTCCTGCACCCCAAATCGACGCAGGGCATCCTCACCGAGCTTTGCGAGAATAAGAACAAATAGTGTAAAAAGGAATATTACGGAATCTCCGAATTCCGCCAAAGGCGGAACAGAAGTCCCTCCCTTGGGATGGATTTAGGGTGGGGTCAGACCTGTAAACGCGGCAGCAGGCCGCGGGCGATACCTGCCGGGGAATTCCGGGGTTCGGGAAAATTACAAACCTACATACTTATGAGTGAAATTCAAAACAAAATCAACCAGCTCATCGAGAACCGTGCCACCGCACGTCTCGGAGGCGGTCAGAAGCGTATCGACGCCCAGCATGCCAAGGGCAAGTTCACGGCCCGCGAGCGTATCCAGATGCTGCTCGACGAAGGCTCCTTCGAGGAGTTCGACATGTTCGTGACGCACCGCTGCTATGATTTCGGCATGGACAAGAGCCACACCTTCGGCGACGGCGTCGTGACGGGGTACGGTACGATCGACGGACGTCTGGTCTATGTCTTCGCACAGGACTTTACGGTAACGGCGGGTTCGCTGTCACTGTCGATGTCGGACAAGATCTGCAAGGTGATGGACATGGCGCTGCGCAACGGCGCGCCCTGCATCGGCATCAACGATTCGGGCGGCGCCCGAATTCAGGAGGGTGTCAACGCGCTGGCCGGCTACGCCAACATTTTCCAGCGCAACGTGATGTCGTCGGGCGTGATTCCGCAGATTTCGGCCATCTTCGGTCCCTGCGCCGGCGGCGCCGTCTATTCGCCCGCGCTGACCGACTTCATCATCATGAAGAAGGAGACGTCGAACATGTTCCTCACGGGCCCGAAGGTCGTGAAGACCGTGACGGGCGAGGACGTGACGCAGGAGCAGCTGGGAGGCGCCACGATGCACACCACCAAATCGGGCGTGGCGCAGTTCGCCGTAGATACCGAGGAGGAGGGCATCGCGCTGATCCGCAAGCTCATTTCCTATATGCCGCAGAACAACATGGAGGACGCTCCGCTGGCGGTCTGCACCGACAAGATCACCCGTCTGGAGGATTCGCTCAACGAGATCGTTCCTGACAGCGCCAACAAGCCCTACGACATGTCGGAGGTCATCAAGGCGATCGTCGATAACGGCGAGTATCTGGAGTCGGCTCCCGGCTATGCCAAGAACATCATCACCTGCTTCGCCCGTTTCAACGGCCAGAGCGTGGGCATCGTCGCCAACCAGCCCAAGTTCATGGCCGGCGTGCTCGATATCAATGCCAGCCGCAAGGCCGCGCGCTTCATCCGCTTCTGCGACGCGTTCAACATTCCGATCGTGACCCTCGTGGACGTTCCGGGCTTCCTGCCGGGTACGACGCAGGAGTACGGCGGCGTCATTACCCACGGCGCGAAACTGCTCTTCGCATACTGCGAGGCTACGGTTCCCAAGGTTACCGTTACGCTGCGCAAGGCTTACGGCGGCGCATATATCGTGATGTCGTCGAAGCACATCCGCGGCGACATCAACTACGCATGGCCGACGGCCGAGATCGCCGTGATGGGCGCCAGCGGTGCCGTCGAGGTGCTCTACGGCAAGGAGGTCGCAGCGATCGAATCGCCCGAAGAGAAAGCCAAGTTCGTGGCCGAAAAGGAGAAGGAGTACAACGACAAGTTCTCGAACCCCTACAACGCCGCCCGCTACGGCTATATCGACGACGTGATCGAGCCGCGCAACACGCGCTTCCGCATCATCCGCGCCCTGCAGTCGCTCTCTACCAAACGCCTGCAGAACCCGGCCAAGAAACACTCTAACATTCCGTTGTAGTATGAAGCGTGCGATTTTAACAGCAGGATTGCTCTTCGCGGCTCTGGCTGCTTCGGCCAAAGGCGCCGATACGATCCTCGACAAGGACCCCGTCGGCATCTACGTTACGATCGTTTCGGTGGTGACGGTGCTTTCGGCGCTGATCGTCCTCTTTCTGCTGATCCAGCTTTTCGCCAAAGTCATGGTGAAGAGCGCGCAGAAGAAGGCCGCCAAGTCGAAGACCCGCGGCATACTGGTCGACGACATGAAGGTCTCGGTGCCTGCGGGCTGCGACAGCGTGGTCAACGGCGAGATCATCGCCGCCATCGCGCTGGCCGTGAAGCTCAACAAGGCCGAGATGCACGACCGTGAGAGCGACGTGATTACTATCAACAAGGTGGCGCGCGTCTACTCGCCGTGGAGCTCGAAAATCCACGGTCTGACCCCGATGCCCGAACGAATCAGAAAATAAATTTAGAGAGCGCTCCGCAAGCCGTCCGAAATCCGCTTTCCGCCGCGGGCATGCCGGCCCCGCCGGGGCGATCCCGATCGGTGCGAACGCCGGAACCGGGACTGCGGTCCGGAACCGGAAGACGGCGCGGAATTAAACAAACGAATTTTATGAAAGAATACAATTTCAAGATCAACGGTAACGACTACACCGTCGGCATCGAGATTCTCAACGACACCGAGGCCGATGTGATCGTCAACGGCGCCTCCTATTCGGTCGAGGTGCTCGACACGACCGTGAAACCCAGCGTGGCGGCCAAACCTCAGGTGGCGGCCGTTCCCGCTTCGCATCCCGTGCAGCCTTCGACCGTTCCGGTTACGAAGCCTGCCGCGGCGGCTCCTGCGGCTGCGGGCGAGTCGCCCGTGAAAAGCCCGCTGCCGGGCGTCATCCTCGACATCCGGATCAAGGAGGGCGACACGGTGGCCGTCGGCCAGACGCTGGTGGTGCTCGAAGCCATGAAGATGGAGAACAATATCGACAGCGACCGCGCCGGCGTTGTCAAGTCGATCAAAGTCAACCGCGGCGACTCCGTGCTGGAGGGCGACGTGCTCATAACTCTCGGATAGGCTTATGTTAGACTTCCTTTCATCGTCGTTCCTCGGCGAAAGCGTATCCAAGTTCGTGCACGAGACGGGATTTGCGCAGCTCTTCCTGCAGGAGGGCGGCTACAAGTACCTCATCATGATCGCCGTGGGGTGCTTCTTCCTCTATCTTGCCATCAAACACAAGTTCGAGCCTATGCTTCTGGTGCCGATCGGCTTCGGTATCATCATCGGCAATATCCCGATGGTGACCGGCCACGGAATCGGCATCTATGAGGAAGGCTCGGTGCTCAACTACCTCTATTTCGGCGTCCGTTACGGCGTCTACCCGCCGCTGATCTTCCTCGGCGTGGGCGCCATGACCGACTTCTCGTCGCTGATTTCGAACCCCAAGCTGATGCTTATCGGCGCTGCGGCGCAGATCGGTATCTTCGCGGCCTACATGGGCGCTCTGGCGCTCGGATTCCCGGCCAACGAGGCCGGTTCGATCGCCATCATCGGCGGCGCCGACGGTCCTACGGCCATCTTCCTGACGAGCCGTCTGGCTCCGGAGTACATGGGCGCCATCGCTATCTGCGCCTATTCGTACATGGCTCTCGTACCGGTGATCCAGCCGCCCGTGATGCGTCTGCTGACCTCGCAGCGCGAACGCCTTATCAAGATGCGTCCGCCGCGCGCCGTCTCCTCCACCGAGAAGATTCTCTTCCCGATCATCGGTTTCCTGCTGACGACGTTCGTCGTACCCGACGCGATTCCGCTGCTGGGTATGCTCTTCTTGGGCAACCTTCTGAAGGAGTCGGGCGTGGTAAAGCGTCTGGCCACTACGGCCAGCAACCAGCTGATCGACATCATGACGATCCTGATCGGCATCACGGTGGGAGCTTCGACGCAGGCGTCGGTTTTCCTGACCCCCAAGACGCTGGGTATCTTCGTGCTGGGCGCATGCTCGTTCTTCATCGCCACGATGGGCGGCGTGCTGTTCGTCAAGTTGATGAACCTCTTCCTGAAGGAGGGCAACAAGATCAACCCGCTGATCGGCAATGCTGGCGTTTCGGCCGTTCCGGCCGCCGCGCGCGTGTCGCAGGATATGGGTATCCGCTACGACCGTTCGAACTACCTGCTGATGCACGCCATGGGTCCCAATGTGGCCGGTGTGGTCGGGTCGGCAGTCGCCGCAGGTATTCTGCTCTCGTTCCTCGGATAGGGGATTTCGATATTGACAGGGACGGCTTCGGGGCCGTCCGGTGTAAAAGAGGGTTTCGGGTTGCCGAAGCCCTCTTTTCGTGCGACAAGGCGGAGTCGGAGTTTCGGTGTTCGTGGCCGGAGTTTTCAGTGTGAGGGCCGGGGGTACGGGACGGAGTTCGCAGATGCCGGGGGAGGCGGGTGCGGTTGGAGTTGGAGTTGTTGCAGTTGGGGGGGGCGG
>ERZ1673701.3701-NODE-3701-length-10132-cov-4.323608_pt1 | contig 10132 bp, 8 predicted proteins | sample MGYA00580231_ERZ1673701 | MGnify/ENA primary metagenome ERZ1673701 (study PRJEB41218, sample SAMN15661798) | gut metagenome | host: Homo sapiens | place: Canada: London | collected 2015-08-20/2019-03-30 | study: EMG produced TPA metagenomics assembly of...
TGGGCCCCATCGACCTGGTGGCAAGCCGCTACGGCGTGTTCTGCCAGGGCTGCGATGAGGTTGCCCTGACCCTGCTGGATGTGCTGGACTACATGGAGAAGATCCCCATGGTCACCGGCTACAAGCTGACCGACGGCACCATCACCAAGCGCTTCCCCATGGGCATGGCTCTGGACACCGCACAGCCCGTGGTGGAGTATCTGCCCGGCTGGCACTGCGATATCACTGCCGCCCGCAAGTGGGAGGATCTGCCCCAGGAAGCCCGCGATTACGTTGAGTATCTGGAAAAGGCTATTGGCTGCAAGATCACCTACATCTCCGTGGGTGCCGAGCGTGAGGCCTACATCCACCACAACGTCTGATCCGCGCCACAGAACCCGCCGCATTGAAAAGGAAGCGTGACTATGTTTGATATCATCACGGACAGCGCCTGCGACCTGACCCCTGAGACGGCCGCAACACTGAATATTGAGATCATCCCCTTCTATGTCTCGCTGGACGGTGAGCACTACCGCAAGGAAGGCAAGGAGATCGCCGTGCGCGATTTCTACCAGTTCATGGTAGATAACCCCTCGGCCTACCCCAAGACCAGCCTGCCTTCTCTGGAGGATTTTGAGACCGCCTTCCGGGCCCATGCCGAGGCGGGCCGCCCGGTGCTCTGCATCTGCTTTACCAGCAAGATGAGCGGCTGCGTGGGCAGCGCCCGCAACGCCCGGGAGCTGGTGCTGGAGGATTTTCCCGATGCTAAGATCGAGGTCATTGACAGCACCGCCGCCACCGTGACGGAGTCCATCGTGGTGGAAAACGCGGTAGCCATGCGGGATGCAGGCTGTACGCTGGACGAAGCCGTGACCTGGCTGGAAGCGGAAAAGATCACCAACCAGATCTTCTTCACGGTGGGTAATCTGGACTACCTCATCAAGGGCGGGCGCATCGGCAAAGTCACGGGCCGTGCTGCCAACATTCTGGGCATCAAGCCCATGATCCTGTTCAAGGAGGGCGAGATTTTCTCCGCTGGCGTGGCCCGCGGCCGCCAGAAGAGCTTTGAGAAGGCCCTCGACCTGCTGATGACCTATCTGGCCGAGCACAACGGCACGCCCGACGACTACTGCATCACGGTGGGCTACGGCTACGATGCCGATGAGGGTAAGCGGCTCTGGATGCAGACCCGCGCCGCCCTGCGCGCCAAGTACCCCACCTGCGAGTGCAATGTGGTCCTGCTGCAGATCGGCTGCACCATTGCCGTGCACACCGGCCCCTATGCGCTGGGCATGGGCGTGATGCGGCGGTGGAAAAAACAGTAACTCCCTCAGTCGCCTCCGGCGACAGCTCCCTCTAGGAGGGAGCCTTACGGCAGCGAAAAGCCTCCCTCTGAGAGGGAGGTGGCATTGCGTCAGCAATGACGGAGGGAGTTCCCACATAGTAAAAAAGAAGCCCCGACGAATGTCGGGGCTTCTTTTTGTTTTTCAGCCTTGATTTTTACGATGCACGATCACAGAAGACGGTGACACGGGTCTTGCCGCCATAGGTGCAGGTGTACAGCACCAAGGCGTAGCCGCTGTGTTCCACTTCCTCCACACTGTGGGGGTCAAGCACTTCGACCTTGTTCACGACGTACTCATTCACGATGCCGTCCATATCGGTGAAGGTGACGCTGTCCCCCGCTGTGAGGGAGGTCAGCTTGCCGAAATGGCTCTCGTAGTTGTGCGCCGCAATGACCAGATCATCGGTGCGGGAAGAGCCGAACTGGCGGCAGGGGGCGATCTTCAGGCGGGGGTAGCTCCACTCGCTCATCACCGGCAGATCAATGCCGATGGCGGGAATGGAGATCTCACCCACATATTCGTTGCCGTCGATCTCCACCACCGGGAGCTCGGGGTCCAAGGGGCCGCTCTCTGCCTCCGGTTCCGGGGCCTCCACCTTCTGCTGAAGGTCGGCCACCACGGTCTGGGCCTCGGCACCGGCGTGGGCATCCTCGTAGCGGTTGTAGGCGTACAGACCGCCAGCCGCCAGCAGGAGCACCACACCCAGCACGATGCAGACGAGCCCGGGGGATACTTTACGCATTCTTTTCACGTTTCTTGCTGCGCTCCATCAGGTAGGCTCCCACGGCCACCAGCACCAGACCGCTTGCCGTCAGAACAGGTATGGGCCAGTTCAGCTGACCGGTCTGGATCAGTTTGGGGCCTTCGGCCGGGCGGGCATCCGCCACCACGCTGGCCGGGGCGGTGGGCTCCGGTGCACTAGGGGTGGTGGTTTCAGTCACGGTCGGGCGGGCATCTGCCGGGGCCGGGTTCTCCGGCGTGGAAGGGGTGGGCGGGGTGACGGGATCAGGGTCATACGGGTCCGGGTAGTACGGGGTCTCGATGGCCTTGTAGCTGTTGTTGAAGGTGATGCTGCTCACCTTTTCGTCCATCAGGTCGGCCTGTGTGTGCACGGCCATCCGGGCCACCAGCTTGTCGTTGTCCCACACCACGGAAACGCGCAGATAGTACACGGTTTCATCGTAGGTGCCGCGGGTGTTGACACCGGCGCACTGGCGCACGGTGTAAACGTAATAGCCGGGCTTGGTGTAGTTGATGGGGCCAAAGCTGCCGGTCTCGCCGTCGGTGATCTCCAGAGTGGTCACCTGGGGCAGGGGCGCATTGTCCACAGCCTCAAGTTCCACAGTCAGTGTTTCCTTTGGGAGAGGTGTTTCCCCCGTGGACTGAATGGAAACCGGAAGCTCCTGCAGCTGTGTATGCTGGTCAGCCGCAGTGGCCGCAAATGCCGCCGGCTGACACAGGCAGAACCCCAACGCAAGCGTCAGGAGTGCTGCCGCGATTTTACGGAACCTCATTTCATCCTCTCCTTTATGAATCCGACGCGGACGGGATCATCCACGCCAGAAGAATGGTGCGTGCATCGGTAAACTCCGTTGAACAGGTGGACAGCGCCAGCACCTGAGCATCATCGCCCGCCGCTTTCATGGCGGCCAGCGTTTCGGTGTTCAGGTTCAGGGCGTTCTCCTGCGCAAAGGTGTACAACCCCTGCAGGTCGCTGTCCCAGCGCTGGGGCTGGAAGATCGCGCTCTCAGACGAAGGGACCAGCAGACATGCAAAGGTTTTAAGATCATAGGTGCGGTCGGGCAGGATCAGCTCACCGGTGGTGTTCTCTGCAAAGAATTCTGCGTCCTTGTAGAGATCCAGATCACCGAACATCTTGCTCTCTTCCATGTGGTGACCATACAGCAGAGAGTAAGGATCGGTGAAGTTCTTGTCGCAGTTCACATCCAGAAAGATGCTGCCTGCCAGCGAGAAATCACCGTAGACATCGGTGTTCACATAGGTAAAGTTGTCCTCGCCCTGTACCACAGGGTAGTCGATGGCGGTGTTGTCCAGTGTGACCCACGCGCAGACATCCGGGTTGATGCCCAGCAGCTCCTCAAAGCTTGCGCCGTTATCCGCGCCCGCCTTGGGCTTGAACTGCAGAAGCTCTGCCTGAACATTGTCTGCGGCGGCGTACACCTGCGAGTTGTCCCACAGGGCATAGGCTGAATACGCCCCGGCGACCACCAGGAACAGCACGACCACCGTGCTCACCAGAAAGTCGGCTGCCCTCAACGCTTTTCTCTGCCAGTTGATACAGCCCACCTCCGGTCAAGCAAATTCAAATAAGTGGTTATTCGTTAGGTTTGTGCTGGGATAACCCCACCGTCACCCCTTCGGGGTGCCACCGCCTCTAGTAGGGGCGGCCTTGGCAAAACCATAAGGCTTTACGCCATGCCAAGGGCCCCACTATTAGGGGGGCTGTCACCGCAGGTGACTGGGGGGTTGAGCCCTAAGCAGCTGCTGCCGTTAAACCTCTCCGTCATCTTCGCTGACGCTCGATGCCACCTCCCCTAGTAGGGGAGGCCTTGGCATGAGATTCATTTTTCGATCTGATCGCTGACGCTCCAAGAGCATCATCTGCCGCAAGGTTTCCACCTCATCCGGCACTTCGTGCCACCTTCCCCTCGAGGGGAAGGCTTTGCGCCAGCAGAGCAAACAGTAGCGAAGCGCAAACCATCGAAAATGCGACGGCCTGCCAAGGGCTCCCCTACTAGGGGAGCTGTCACGGCGAAGCCCGTGACTGAGAGGTTGAACAAAGGGCAAGCTAACCGTTTACACGGTCAGTTTCTTACTCCTCGTCGCGGCGGCGCTTGTTCAGCATCAGGGCCACACCACCAATGGCAACGATGGCCAGCATTGCAATGTAAGGTGCATTGTCCAGCACAACGCCCATGTCAGGGGTGCCCTGGTGGTCATTGATGAAGGTAACAGTAGCAGTTTCACTCACAGTACCTTCTGTTGTTGCATTGGAAAGAGCAACAGAAGGATTGCTTTCCAGAGAAACAGTATACTGCCAATCTGCCTTTGTAGTGTCCTCAGCGATGGTATAAGTAACACCGTTGGGAATATTAGTAAACTGAACATCCTGACCGTGCTTCAGAGTAACTGCGTAACCCTTGCCATAAGTCAGCGCGGTTGCAGCAGCGCCACCATTCTTTTCAGTAATAGTAATTCCATCACCGTGCTTATCAAACAGAATATCCGTGTAGTCCTTCGTAGCATCGCCCTTGTTAAAGGTAACATAGAAGGTAAACGTCTCCCCCAAGTCACCGAAATTGCCTTTAACCTTCTTGGACAGAGTCAGAGAGTTGGTCTCATAATCGTTATTGAACTTACCCTCAGCCTTATCAGTAGCATTTCCCTTGCGCAGGGCCACATAGTAAGCGAAGTGGGTACCATCCGGGTTATCCTCGTTTGCGTTCACAACGGAAACAACCATGTTCAGGGCTTTCTCATCCTTCGTAATTCCGGGCAGGTTGGGCTCAACCTCAGTGATCGTATAGGCATATTTACCGAGCTTTGTTGCATTACCGCCCAGAAGCTCTACCAAGTCAAAGCTAAACTCTGCCGTATACGGCGTGTTCGGATTAGCAGTATAAGTCTGACCAGCTGCCGGTGTCATGGTTACAGACAGGGGCTGAAAACCCTCATCCACTTCACCTGCTACCACATGATTAACAGCATCAGCTGTACCCGGCGCAATCTCAAATGTAAACTTCATCCCACTCGGGGCAACACCGTTCTTAACAGTCAGCTGCTTGGTCAGCGTCACCATAGCTTTACCCTCATTAGGGGTAATCTTAGTATTCGGCTGAGTACCGGCGGCAAACGCACTTGTTGCGCCGACGGTGAGCATCATGGCGGCAGCCAGAACGCCCGCGAAGAATTTCTTCAGTTTCATTGTTATTCCTCCCTAGTAAGAAATAGTTCGTACTCCTGTGCCGCGGCCCAAACTCCGCGGTTCACAGGCAGGATGCCGGCAGCTTCTTCCGGCCTCCGTGGTATTACAAACTGCGTCGCCGCAGTAGTGTAATTACTTTTGCTTGCACATCCTCCAGCGGAACCGGGCCAAAATCCCGGCTGTCCTCGGATTGTGTGCGGTAATCGCCCAGCACAAAAACGCAGCCCTCCGGCACCGTGCAGGGGTACTCCAGCGCGTCTTTTGCGTAGGTGGGGTAGAGGATCTCGCCGCTCTGCACCGCGCCGTTCACCACAAGGGTGCCGCTGTCGTCCAGAGCCACAAGGTCGCCCTCGCGCCCAAGGATGCGGCCCACCCGGAGCTTGCCGCCCTGGGTGTAGACCACAACGTCGTTTTTTGCGTAGGTTTTTTGCATACGGTAGCAGATGAGCAGGTCGCCATCCTTTACCGCGGGGAACATGCTGCTGCCCTTGGCCTGTGTGAGCAGGAACACCTGCGTGAACAGCACCCAGGCGCACAGCAGGATCACCACAATGCGGCCCAGCAGGCTGATAAAATCCTGCCGGTTCTCAGCGTCCAGCCTGCGGCGGCGCACCGCCTTTGCCCCCAGCTTCAGGGCTTCATTGTCCAGCGGGTGCATCGGAATGCGCCTCCTTTTGGGGATCAAACCTCTCAGTCACCTGCGGTGACAGCTCCCCTGATAGGGGAGCCAAGTTCACGTCCCCGGGTTCACCGGTGCCGGATGCTTCCGGCTGCGCAGCACCTGTCTTGCCTCTCCTACTAGGAGAGGTGGCAAAGCCATCAGGCTTTGACGGAGAGGTTTCCAGCAGCACATTATAGCGGGTGCGCTCGGCGCGGATGGCGGCTTCGTACAGGGCGTAAAGCTCTTCCAGCTTCTTCCACATTGCCGCTTCGTCCACGCCGCCCAGCAGGTTCTTGCGGAATTTCACCGTCCGGAACCACCGGATGATCGCTTCCTGCTCCGGGCTGATACAGGTTTCCTCTGCACCGGCCAGCCGCTGCGGCTTCTGCTTTTTTGCTTTTGCCATCCTGCGGCCTCCTTAGTCGTCGTTCTTGCGGCGCTTGCGCAGCATCAGCAGGATGCCGCCGCCAACGACCACAGCAAGGATGACGATGTAAGGCAGGGTGTCGAGGAGGACACCGGTGTCGGGCTTAAGATTGCAGTGGTTGGTCACGGTAATTGCCAGCTCATTCTGTTCCTTTTCATTGTTGCCATCTGCATCACAGGCCATCAGCTTCTGCTCGCCATTTTCCAACACCAACTTGTAGTAGAAGGTACGGTCTGCATTGGTAACAGCGGTATCATGGCCGGTGGCCTTGGTCTCATACCCACTGTCAGCACCCAGCGTCTCCACCACAGCAAATACGGTATCCATGGGCACATTTTTCAGGGTAACGCTACCGTTGTGCGTCAGGGTGAAGTTGGACAAATTGCCATTATTCTCAAGCGTCACGCCCTTGCCATCCAGCCCGGTAATGCTGAATGCAAATTCCTTGTGGGTATCACCCATCAGGCCAGTAACATGCTTGGTAATGGCAACATCAGTGGTATTCTTCTTGTAGAAGTTGGAGAAGGTTATAGACTTGTTGCTGTTTTCCTTATTCATGGTCACACTACCAGTTGTGCCTTCGGCACCATTTACAAGGGTTCTTGTCAGGTCGTAACCATTAACACTAGCCTTACTGACATCTTCTGCGAAAGAATATGTGTAATCCGTATTTGCTTCAACAGCTTCATCGAACACATGGCTTACAGAAACATAAGGTCCATTCTCATCATCATAGCCGTTCGTCCAAATATCACCACTAAAATCAACCGCTGTCAGCGCCTGGTCAGCAATACCACGATGAGCCACACTTCGGTTATAAGAAATGAAACCGCTTAATGTCTTAGCTTCTGCCTCTGTCAAACCATAGAACTTCTTAGTAACAGTAACACGGCCTGTGCCGGGAGTTGGCGGTGCAACGTTCTGGCTAAACCAGACATCATCCAGCAAGTTACCCATAGTCTTGGCCTTTTCCGAATTTCCAGAAGCAGTAGAAATTGCTGCAAAGAAGAATCGGGTCAAATATTGGCCATTCGGAATCGTATAGGTTCCGTTACTCTCCGTCCAGCTAGAAGTGGAATATTTAGCATACTTATCTATCAGACCCCATTTCCTGGTACCAGATAGGTCATTGATCGTAGCCGTTGCCTTGTATACATAAACTGTGTATTTTTTATTATTCTCTGTAATGGAATTTTCGCCTATATCTGGACACTTAGCAAGCAGGGCTTCCAACTGATCCTGTGTAGTAACATCTTTCACAAGTTCAAGTGGTGCAATCACCATGGCCATTGTGTCACTTCCACTCTGAATAACACTACTGGACTGGTCTTTATCACCTCTGCGCGTACGCGCTCTATGGTAGAAACGCCAATTCATTGGTTGGCCCGGCTTTGTCAAAACATCCTGATATAAAGCACCTGCGCCTTCAGCATTTAGCTCTGCAAACTGGTTATCAGTATTTGCACTTGCACAACCATACGCTTTTGCCGTGTTAGACAACTGTACTCTTTCCCATGTATCGCCATTTGCTTGTAGCTCATAGTACTTCTTCGTGTCATACGTACTGGTATTGCCAATTTCGATTTTGTGTTGACCACCAGTTATTGCAGTTGTCTTCCACACCAGACTAGGAACCGCATCAGCGTTGATCTGATCCGTACCATTACTAGGCACATCTTCAAAGCCACCGTTTTTCAGCTCATCGTTATAATTAACCGTCAAACTATCATTTAGGCTTTGAGTGTCTTTAGCAATGGTCACAGTATAAGTCAAATTAGCGCCATCCGTGTAGACGACATCAACCCAGCCGCCATTTTCTTCACGGCTATAAACACCATTTGTTATCTCAAGGCGGTCAACAACAGTACCACCCTTCTTCCAGGTCACAGTAAAGCCATGATCTTTTAGCAGCTTTCCTGCTTCTGCGCCTTCATAATCCTTGCCATCCACAGTGATTTTCAGGACGTAGTGGCCACTGTTTGCAATATCGTCCTTGATAGAAACTTTTGTGATGCTATTGATATCCAGTGTATCAACTGCATACCCATCCGTCCGCACAACCACAAAGGGGCTGAAGCTGGAGGTCTCAAAGGTCAGGGTGCCGTTGGTATAAGTAAGGTCATCCAGAATCTCCACAGTGCCATCAGAGGTCTCGTGGAGCACTTTCAGCGTGTCGGCAGTTGCACCTTCCATTTCCGGCAGTTTGTCCAGACCGGAGACGGTAACGGCAGCCTTCTGGCCATTGGCAGGCTGCACCTTTTCGCCCTTGGCGTTCTTGGGGGAGATCTTCAGGCCCAGAATGGGGGCCATACCCTCAAAATCATTCGAGTGCTTCTCGTAGAACTGCTGCATGGACTCATCGCCCATGTGGCTGACGCTGAGGTGATCTGCGGCAGAGGGCAGATTTTTCACTTCCACTGGCAGAGTGGCGCTCTTCGTGTTGCCGTCCTCGTCCTCGTAGGAGGCAGAGGCCTTGGCAGTCAGATCCACAGGCACGGGGTTCTTGTCCACCAGATCCTCGTGATCCACGGGCTTTTCCTCATCGGAGCCAACGGTACCGTCCTTCCATGCGGCGTAGACGTTCACGGTGGTGGTCTTGTCGTCCAGAATGTTGCTGGTGGGGTCGGTGAGGTTCAGGCGCACCCGGTTGCCAAACTCGTCCAGCGTGTACCAGTAGTCAAACAGCCGCAGTTCGCCCTTGGGGTCCCGGTTGGAGGAGGGGTTCTCGATGTAGCTGCTGTAGTCCGCAATGGTCTCTGCCCGGGGCACAGCCTGAATGAAGTACAGGTTCCACAGAACCTCACCGTTCCGGGCCAGATACTCGCTCTCCGTCATATTGTTGATCTGTGCCTGAGCGGTAATGTCCTTCAGGTCGTTGGCGTTCAGCTCCTTCAGCCAAAAGCGGTAGACCACCATGTCCTGCAGCTTTTTGATCTCGTCGCCGGAAACAACCACTTTGTCATCAGGCTTTTCCACCACGTCGTCCTCGCCGGACCACTGGGTCTCGGTGCTGGAGCTGGGGTCGGTACTGGTGCTGGTGCTGGTGTCGTACTCAATGATGGTGCCCCACTCTGTTTCCTTAACGTTGGGGCCGCCGTCGAGGTTGTCTTCCCCGCCTTCTACAGGCCGGGCAGCTTCGTCCTCGCCAAAACCGGCAGCCTCGCCGTCATCTACGGGCCGGGTGGCCTCTTGATTAACCTGAGGATCGATCAGACCCTCCGTTGCAAACACCGGCACAAGGCAGGTGCAGATGACCGCAAGCGCCAGACAAAGCGCAAAAACACGCTTCACCAGCCTATCTTTTTTTCCGTGATGATTTTTCCGCACAGTGGAGCCCTCCCTGCATCATAGTATTTTTGGCAAAACCGGAGGAAAAGATATCCAACCTTTGTCGATCTTCTTTCTCTCGGCAGGTTATTTTTACCATACAAACCCATCATCGTAATTATAGCATGTATATCCAGTATTTGCAATAGTGAAATTTTATTTTTCCTTCCCCTTTTCAGACAAAATATTCTGCGATATACAGCACGTTATGAACCGCCGTAATATCATTGCTGGGAGTAGAACAGTCCGACTTATCCGCACGCCCGCCGCATTGTTATATCACGCAGTTTTGTGTTGTACATTCGCAGTTTCACTCTCTATAATACATGAAACGCAGATTCCTTTCACTTTTTTTCGAGATTTTTTGAAAAAAGTTTTCGGGGGAGATGGAAAACCCCACCGTCATCCCTTCGGGATGCCACCGCCCCTAATAGGGGCGGCCTTGG
>ERZ1673701.3702-NODE-3702-length-10129-cov-192.014096_pt1 | contig 10129 bp, 7 predicted proteins | sample MGYA00580231_ERZ1673701 | MGnify/ENA primary metagenome ERZ1673701 (study PRJEB41218, sample SAMN15661798) | gut metagenome | host: Homo sapiens | place: Canada: London | collected 2015-08-20/2019-03-30 | study: EMG produced TPA metagenomics assembly of...
CGACCCTAACCTTGGCAAGGTTATGCTCTACCAACTGAGCTATTTCCGCAATTTCTGTGAAGGAAATGAGACTCGAACTCACACGACATAAACTGTCACCACCCCCTCAAAGTGGCGCGTCTACCAATTCCGCCATTCCTCCAAAAAGAAAAAGAAAAGAATTGTTTTTTTCGTGGTGCCCAGAACAGGACTCGAACCTGCATGCCTCTCGACACACGCACCTGAAACGTGCGCGTCTACCATTCCGCCACCTGGGCATTACGGCCTTTCGACCTTCGCGCATCAAAAAAAATGCTTGAGCGGAAAACGAGACTCGAACTCGCGACCCTAACCTTGGCAAGGTTATGCTCTACCAACTGAGCTATTTCCGCATCATTTCTACAACCGTTCATCATTTTCCCGATTGCGAGTGCAAAGGTAGTCCTTTTTTTGAAACTACCAAAACAATCGGGTATCTTTTTTTGAAAAAAGTGATATTTTTGAGTGAAGGCATTTTGCCGTTCCAAGGTACTCCTGCCTTATTTCCGGTCGGAAGAAGTTGGAAATGAAGACTTTTTGAAAGGAAAAAGAAAGGCTCTCCAACCTACAAAAAAACGCAAGGACGTTTGAACGAAAACGTACTTGCGTTTCAATCCAAACGCACTTGCGTTTTGCTTCAAACGTAAGTGCGTTTGAAGCAAAGCGTCTAAGCGTTTTCCAACCAACGCCTAGACAGGCTCCACAACAGACTCAACACATGCGGTCGCGATAGTCCTCGTAATGGAAGGTGCGATACACTTCCAGTTCGCCGTCGGTATGCAGAATGGCAATCGACGGATGATGGATGCCGTTGAACATGTTTGTCTTGACCATGGTATAGTGAATCATGTCTTCAAACACAACCCGCTCGCCCACCTGCAGCTCGTGGTCGAACTTCCAGCTGCCCATGTAGTCCCCGCTCAGGCAACTGTTTCCGCCCAACCGGTACACATGCTCTTCTTTCGAAGCGGTTTTCACGGCATCGGCAGGTAACGATTCAGCATCACGCACCCGTGGCTGATAAGGCATCTCCAGGCAGTCGGGCATGTGGCAGGTGAAGCTGACATCAAGAATGGCTGTCCGTATGCCCCGGCTTTCCACCACGTCGACCACCGAAGCCACCAACGGTCCTGTCTGCCAAGTGAAGGCCGAGCCTGGTTCCAGAATGATTTTCAGGTGCGGATAGCGCGACCTCAACCCTTGCAACAGGCGAATCAGATGGTCCACATCATAATCGGCCCGTGTCATCAGATGGCCTCCTCCCAGATTCAGCCATTTCAGCTGCGGAAACCAGCGGCTGAATTTCTCCTCAATGTGCTGAAGCGTGTGTTCCAGTTCGTACGAGCTCGATTCGCAATGGCAATGGCAATGAAATCCTTCGATTCCTTCCGGCAACTGCTCCGGCAGCAAATCGGCCGTCACGCCGAAACGGGTACCCGGTGCACAAGGATTGTACAGCTCCACCTCCACTTCCGAATATTCGGGATTGACACGGATGCCGCAGGACACCGGTTCCGGATTCGCCTTGGCCATCGGATAGAACCGTTCAAACTGTGACAGCGAGTTGAAGGTGATGTGGCTGCTGTATTTCAGGAAAGCCGGAAAGTTCTGTGCCGTATAGGCGGGTGAATAGGTATGTGCCTTGCTACCAAACTCTTCGAAAGCCAGACGGGCCTCGTATTCGGAACTGGCCGTAGTGTATCGGATGTATTCCCGGAAAATCGGGAATGATTTCCACATGGCGAAGGCCTTAAACGCCAGAATAATTTCCACCCCTGCCGTATCGGCCACGTGCTTAATCAATGTGAGATTCTTTCTCAGCAATTCCTCCTCCATGACATAGCACGGAGAGGGAATCTTGTCCCAGTCTTTTATCATTGTCTTTCTTATTTATTTTGTTTCATCGATTACTTTAAAACGGGCGAACTTCAGCAAGAGCTGCTTTACCCCGGCATGCTGGAACTGCACCGTTGCCTTGCAGTTGTCTCCACTGCCTTCCACCTTGGTCACTTCTCCCTTGCCGAAACGTTCATGCTCTATCCACATGCCGGCCGACAGTCCCCCAGCCGACGGACTAGAAGAAGCAGTGGAAGGAGTAGCATCCGGAATACGGCGCAACGTGCGAGGAGGCACAAAATGATGGGGCTCTTCCGGCATCGGGCCTCCGTCGAACATCGACGGTCCGCTTTCACGAGGCTCTCGTTCGTAGGAAGCGCGACTGGCCTCTTTCCGGAAACGGCTGGCCTTTTCCTCGATGCGCCCGGCCATCAGTTCCTCCTGCGGCAGTTTCAGGTAACGCACATCGATGTCTTTCAGGAAACGGCTCGGGTTGCAGAACTCCATCTTACCATACTTGAAACGGCTCTTGGCATACGACAGGTAGCAGTGGTCTTCCGCCCGGGTGACGGCCACATAAAACAGGCGGCGTTCTTCTTCCAATGCCCGATAGGAAGCCGACGACAGCGGACTGGGAAACAGATTCTCTTCCATTCCCACCACAAACACGTTGCGGAACTCCAGTCCCTTGGCCGAATGGATGGTCATCAGCGTCACCTTCGACTGCGTTTCTCCCTTGTCTTCATCCTGGTCGGTGAGCAGGGCAATCTCCGACAGGTAATCGGCCAGCAGCAGATGAGGATTCCCCTCTTCCTGCCGTCCCTCACAGAAATCACGCATGCCGTTCACCAGTTCCTCGATGTTTTCCTGTCGGCTCAGATTCTCGGGCGAGCGGTCCTGATACACTTCCGCCATGATGCCCGAACGGCGCACCAGTTCCATGCCCACCGTATAGGCATCCTTTTCCTGGGCCATCGTCACAAACTCCGCAATCAGGTCACGGAAGCCCTGCAACTTGGTATGGATACCTTTGTTCAATGTCAGCCCGTAGCTCAGCGGTTCGCACAACACCTTCCACAGACTCACCTGAAAACGGCTGGCAGCCTCCGCCAGTTTACCCAGCGTCGTATTCCCGATGCCGCGCGCCGGATAATTGATGACCCGCTTGAAAGCCTCTTCATCGTTCGGATTCACTACCATCCGAAAATAGGCCACGACGTCTTTCACTTCCTTGCGCTGGTAAAACGACAGTCCCCCATAGATACGGTACGGAATACCGCGCTTGCGCAACGCCTCCTCGAAAATACGGCTCTGGGCATTCGTACGGTAAAGGATGGCACAGTCGTGATAGGCATAGTCTTCCTTCGCATGCAACTGCACAATCTTATTGGCCACAATCTCTCCTTCTTCCACGTCGCTGTAGGCTGCAAACACCCCGATAGGCTCCCCTTTGTCCTTTTCCGAAAAAACATCCTTCCGAATCTGGTCGCGGTTTTTCGCAATCAGGCTATTGGCCGCGTTGACAATGGTCTGCGTGGACCGGTAATTCTGTTCCAGCTTGAACAGACGGGCATCTTTATAGGTACGGGTAAAATTCAGGATGTTGTCGATGTTGGCCCCACGGAAGGAATAGATGCTCTGTGCATCGTCGCCCACCACGCACACGAATTGCTGTTTCTGCGTAAGCTGGAGCACAATGCTGTGCTGGGCGAAGTTCGTGTCCTGGTACTCATCCACCAGGATATAACGGAAACGTGCCGCATACTTGTCGCAGATGTCCGGACGCGTGTGAAACAACAAATAGGTATAAAGCAGCAGGTCGTCGAAATCCATGGCGTCACTCTGCCGGCAACGGTTCCAGTAGCGCGCATAAATTTCCCGCACCAACGGTACCTTCGCCGCCTGGTCCGCCTCCACCAACTCTGCATTTGCCGCGTATGCCTCCGGCAGCACCAGGTGATTCTTGGCCTGACTGATGCGTCCCTGCACCATGCCTGGTTTGTACACCTTGTCGTCCAGATTCATTTCCTTGATAATGGTCTTCACCAAGCTCTTGGAATCCGTCGCGTCGTAAATCGTGAAATTGGACGTAAAGCCCAACACCTCAGCCTCCGCCCGCAGAATACGGGAAAAGATGGAATGGAAAGTCCCCATCCAGAGATAACGGGCCCGCTCCGGCCCCACTTGGCGGGCGATACGTTCTTTCATCTCGCGGGCCGCCTTGTTGGTAAAGGTCAATGCCAGAATAGACCACGGCTCATACCCGTTGTCCAGCAGATAGGCTATCTTGTAGGTCAGCACGCGCGTCTTTCCGGAACCCGCTCCGGCAATCACCAAGGAGGGTCCCTCGTTGTACATCACCGCCTCGCGCTGACTGTCATTCAGTTCATTCAAATAATCCGTCATACAGGTCAAAATATTTCCGTCGCAAAGATAGTACAAATCCGGCAGTGTCCTAGCACTTTTTCTGCCCTCCGGCAAAACATTTTCCTCCTTCAGTTGTTATATGTAAAGAGTAAATACAATTACCATCGTATTAAGGTTATAAGAGAAAGGGAGGCTCAACGGTTGTCCAACCGGCTGAGCCTCCCTCTTTTCTATCTGTTGTCGATTTCAATATCAGTTCTTAAAGCTGTGAATCGGTGCCGGAATCCGTCCGCCACGGTTCACGAAAGCCTCACAGCTGTAACGGTTGACCGGCATTACGGGTGCATAACCCAGCAAGCCGCCGAATTCCACCGTATCGCCCACTTCCTTACCTACCACAGGAATCACGCGCACCGCCGTGGTCTTCTGGTTCACCATGCCGATGGCTGCCTCGTCGGCGATTACCCCCGAAATGGTAGCAGCAGATGTACTTCCCGGTATGGCTATCATGTCCAGCCCTACTGAGCAGACACACGTCATGGCCTCCAGCTTCTCAATGGTCAGAGCACCTGCTTCAACGGCATCAATCATTCCCTGATCTTCACTTACCGGAATAAAGGCACCGCTCAGTCCCCCCACATACGAAGACGCCATCACGCCTCCTTTCTTCACCTGGTCGTTCAGCAAGGCCAAGGCTGCCGTCGTTCCCGGAGCCCCCGGATATTCCAGTCCGATTTCCTGCAGAATTTCGGCCACACTGTCGCCCACCGCCGGCGTCGGAGCCAGTGAGAGGTCGATGATACCGAAGGGCACATTCAGACGGCGTGAAGCCTCCTGAGCCACCAGCTGTCCCACACGCGTAATCTTGAATGCCGTGCGCTTGATGGTTTCACAAAGCACTTCGAAACTCTTTCCGCGGATTTGCTCCAAGGCATATTTCACCACGCCCGGACCGCTGACACCCACGTTAATCACTGCATCCGGTTCGGATACGCCGTGGAAGGCTCCCGCCATGAAGGGGTTGTCATCGGGGGCATTGCAGAGCACCACCAGCTTGGCACAACCCAACGAGTCGCGTTCCTTGGTCATTTCAGCCGTTTCCTTGATGATTTCACCCATCAGTTTCACCGCATCCATGTTGATACCCGTCTTGGTAGAACCTACGTTCACGGAACTACAGATACGCTCCGTACAAGCCAGCGCTTTCGGAATAGAACGAATCAGCAATTCATCGCTGCGGCTCATTCCTTTAGAAACAATCGCAGAATAACCGCCGATAAAATTGACCCCCAGTTCTCCGGCCACCTTGTCCAGAGTTTTGGCAATCTGCACATAATCATCCGGCGTCTTGCAGGCTGTTCCCCCCACCAGGGCAATCGGTGTGATGGAAATTCGCTTGTTTACGATAGGAATACCAAATTCCTTGGAAATGTCCTCTCCCGTTCTGACCAGGTCTTTTGCCAGTCCGGTAATCTTATTGTATATATTCTGACAAAGCACCTCCAGGTTGCTGTCCGCACAATCCAACAGGTTGATACCCATCGTAATGGTACGCACATCCAGGTTTTCCTGCTCTATCATCTTATTGGTTTCCAGAACCTCTGTTATATTGATCATACCGTTTCTCCTTTTCGTTAGATACGATGCATTTTATCAAAGATTTCCTCGCGCTGGCACTTAATCTGCACCCCGATTTCCACACCGACGTTGGTCAGCTCGGTAACAACCTCTTCAAAAGGTTTTTCCAGTTTGGTCATATCCACAATCATCATCATTGTGAAATATTCCTGTACGATGGTCTGAGAGATATCCAGAATGTTCACCTTATTCTCTGCCAGATAAGTACACACCTGGGCAATGATACCCACGGTATCCTTGCCTACGACTGTAATAATAGCTTTGTTCACCATTTCCTTTTTAAAATTTTTGTTTATGTTTCGCAAAGGTAGAAAAATCTTTCAATATGTTATTCTTTCAGAAAGATATTTTTCCAGAAACGTCCAATCACATTAAAAGAGCAACACTTTGAAACACACTGCAGGTGCATTCCCCTTGTCAGAGACCTTTCGCCTTTGCTTCGTTCCAGATGGCATCCATCTCTTCCAGCGACATATCGTTCAGGCTCTTCCCTTCCTTGATGGTATGTGCTTCCAGATAATTGAAACGGCGAATAAACTTCTGGTTGGTCCGCTCCAGCGCATTATCCGGATTGATTTTATAGAGCCGGGCCGCATTGATCAGGCTGAACATCACGTCGCCAAACTCGGCTTCCGCCTTGTCCTTATCCATCTGTCCCACTTCTGCCTCAAACTCTCCGATTTCCTCTTTCACCTTGTTCCACACCTGCTCACGTTCTTCCCAATCGAAGCCTACGTTGCGAGCCTTGTCCTGAATACGATAGGCCTTAATCAAGGAAGGAAGAGCCTCGGGCACACCGCTCAAGACCGACTTGTTGCCGTCCTTTTCCTTCAGCTTGATTTGCTCCCAGTTTTCGGACACCTGTTCCGCCGTATCGGCCTTGACTTCCCCAAACACGTGCGGATGACGGAATATCAGTTTGTCGCACAACTTGTCGCACACGTCCTTGATGTCAAAATCACCGGTCTCACTGCCAATCTTGGCATAGAACACCACATGAAGCAACACGTCGCCCAATTCCTTGCAGATATTTTTCTTGTCGTCCTTCATCAGGGCATCACAGAGTTCATATACCTCTTCAATGGTGTTCGGACGCAAACTTTCGTTAGTCTGTTTGCGGTCCCAAGGACATTTCACCCTCAACTCGTCCAGCACGTCGAGCAGACGTCCGAACGCTTCCAGTTTTTCTTCTCTTGTATGCATGATTTAAATCCTTTCTGTTTTTGCCCTGCAAAGGTACGACAAAAAAACAAAATCTGCGATATATTCTATTTTCTCACTTCTTCATCACTTCCACCTGCCAGTTCACTTCCAGCGGATTGTTTGCCATCCGCCAGATGATGGGCAGCGACGGATTGTCCCATATCCACATTTCTCCGCCTTCATAACGGTCGACCACGTGGAGCAACGGACGTCCGGCATTCTTCTCCGACGCATCCTCCACCCGGTCATAGGTTGTGTGGTTAAAGTCCATACTTCCCGTCTCCTTCAACTGCTTCAAAGCTTTCTGCGGCACTACATACACGGTTTCCGCATCCGACAGCTGCAAGTGGTTTCCATCGTCCGGCTGCAAGAAACACAACTGGCTTCCGCTTTCCAGAGCCTTCGGGGTCATGGTGTAACTGCCCGACTGCCAGTGCAGGTTGCGCTCTATGCCCCAGTTCATTCGTAAGCCGCCATCCTGTTCACAGAAAACCACCTGATAACGACGGGTCTGTCCGTGCAACTTAAACACGAACTTCAATGTGTCCGACACGACGGTCTGTGCCGGCAGCATACCCGTACCCAGCAGGCATGCTGCAAAAAAACCGATAAGATATTTCTTTTTCATACGCATTCCTTATTTATCCAGTCCCATTTCCTTTCCCCAATTTCCGGGTTTCTTTCCCATTTTCAATACCAGTTCACCACCGGCAATGATATCCTTGTGGCGCAACGTAGAATACGGATAATCCTTTCCGTTCAGTGTCACACTCTGAATGTAGCAGTTTTTATCGGAAAGTCCCTGTGCCACAATCTTAAAGTCCTTCCCGTCTGCGAGATGGAAAGTAGCGGAAGCCAGTAGCGGCGTGTGAATCAGATAGTAATCCTGTCCGGCATTGGGATACAAGCCTACCATGTGGAAAGCCAGCCAGGACGACATGGCACCCGAGTCGTCATTGCCCGGCAAACCTACCGGACCGTCATTGTAATTCTTCGCAATGATTTCACGGATACGGTCGCTCGTACGCCATGGCTTTCCGAGCCAGTGATACAGACAAGAAGTCAGGAACGAAGGTTCGTTGTTGACATTGAAGAAGCCTTTGTCGAAGAAGATATCCAGACGCTTCTCAAACGCTTCAGTTCCCCCGCATTTTTCAATCAAACCCGGTACGTCGTGCGGAATACTCAAGGAATATTCCCACGAACTGGCTTCATAGAAGAACATACTCCACCACTTGGTGTACCACGGCCCTTCGAAAATGACCGGTGTATATTTGAATTTCGGCTGCACCCGGGTGGAATGTCCGAATGGAATGGAATCCAGCCAGTTGCCGTCCTTATCGCGCGGCATGATGAAACCTTTGGCTCCCGCATGCTCGTAATCACTGCGCCACAGGTTCTTCCAGTTTTCAGACTGTTTCATATATTGCTGATACAAGTCCTCCTTTCCCAATCCCTTGGCCACCAGTGCAATGGCATAATCACAATAAGCATACTCGATGGTACGGTTGCCGGCCCGGTCAATACCGTGAGGAATATAGCCCAGTTTCAGGTAAGGAATCAGTCCTCCGCGTCCTTCAGCCTCTTCATTACCGCCAGGAGGAACCATGGCATCCTTCAGCATGGCCTGCAAAGCCAGTTCATAATCAATCCCCTTCAGCCCTTTCACGAACGCATCGGCAATCACGATTTCTGCATTGGAACCTCCCTGCGTACGTCCGTTGCTGTTTCCGCTACGGGCATCGGGCATGTAACCATCACGTTTGTAGATATTGATCAACGAACGTACGATATCCACCTGACGCTGCGGGTCAATCAACGTAATCAACGGGAAAGAGCTGCGATACGTATCCCAGATGGCATAAAAATCATCATAGTAAGGTTCCGGATCACTCCAGAGCGGGTTTTCCCCCGAACGGTCCACCGGCATCAGCATGGTGTGATACAAAGCGGTGTAGAACATCCGTTTCTTCGCATCCGGAGCAGACGGGTCGATTTCTATTTTCTGGAACAACTTTTCCCACTGCGCCAGCAAACCGTTATGCACCTCTTCGAACGACCAGTGAGGAATTTCTGAGTGAGCATTGAACTTAGCCTTCTGGCTGCTCAGGAAAGAGATACCCACTTTCAGCTGTACCACCTTGTCGGATTTCGCAAAACGCAGTAAGGCCCCGGTTTTTTCTGCTGAATCATACTGCGACTGTGCATCGGTAATACGGTTGCCTTTCCACGTGAGCGACTGCACAAACGGACGGTCGGTTTCCGCATAAAAATACACCGTGTACGCCTTTCCATTATTCCATCCACCACGGATACGCGTATAACCAGCCACCTCATGGTCGGACAACACCTGTATTTCGGAGCCGACAAACTGCTGTGCTTCCCGCTCGTCGGGTATCGGACTTTCTCCCAGAAAGAAACCAGCATCCACCGCCAACGATTTCAAGGAATCTTCCGGATACGTGAAGCGATAGAAAGAAGCCCGGTTCGACGTGGTGATTTCCGTACGGATGCCACTCTGCTTGAAACGGGTATCATAATATCCCAGCTGGATCGTTTCATACTCACGGTAATCAATGTGGCTCACACGGTCCATGCCGTCGCCAAAGGGAGTGACCAGCACATTCCCGTATTTCGGTCCCCCTCCGGTACCGCTGACGTGCACCTGTGCAAAGCCGTCCACTCGTTCAGGCATCGGCAGCCACCCGCTGTTTGGCGAAGGCGTACAATCCGGCGAAGGTTTCACCATTCCAAACGGACACGACGGTCCGACAAACACACGCCCCAGTCCTTCCGACCCGATGCGCGGGTCAACGTATGAAGCGTATTCAAAAGAATCTCCGGGAGCCTGTCCTCCCGCTGTTCCCATACAGACTAATCCTAACAGAAACAGCCACACTGATTTCGTGTTCCACATAAGCAATTCATATAAAGTTTAACATTCTATATAGAGACGAGCAAAGCTCCAGATGGTCAAATGCCATCCGGAGCCATTGCTATTCATCTTTTTCTATCAATAACCCGGGTTCTGTTTCCAGTTGGTATTGTTGTTCAACGCATCGATGCT